>VTLG01001000.1_pt1 | contig 21848 bp, 27 predicted proteins | sample 4694571 | NCBI WGS metagenome assembly VTLG01 (sample SAMN12604809, study PRJNA352737) | marine metagenome | biome: ENVO:00000447; feature: ENVO:00000209|ENVO:00000569|ENVO:01000036; material: ENVO:00002151; isolation source: viral sequences binned using virsorter ... | reverse complement strand
CATTCGAGAAGCTACCGCTAAGAAACCGACAAAGGATAGCACCATACGGCGCCAACAGGAGATAATCGACGCATTAAAGCGCGGTTCATCTATTGACGAATTACCGGGCGAAATTGCAGAAGCGCCAAGCGTTGACGTTAACCCGGGCTGGAATAAAAGTAGTTCACAACAAACACTATGGGGCGCCTATAACGTGGTTACGTTCATGGAAGACCACGCACCCGTTAGGCGTTCACGTTCCGAAGACTTGCAACTGAACCGCGCATTATACGGGCGGGTTGCTAACGACTACAAAGTTAACGCCATAAACGAGGCGCGTTCTTTGGTAGCGGCGTAGTATGGAAACTTTAGTATTGATTGTGTATAGGTTATTCTTTATAACGGCGGTTATTATTGTTCTAACACTAATCTTTTGAGGAGATGTTATGATTATATCAAGATTCAATAAACTCCCTAACGGCGCTACGGGATACACTCGCCCCGAACAAGTAAAATTACCGGACGGCTCTATATTGTGGTTCTCGAATCAGTACCGCACCAATAAAGCGGGTGATACATATATTTATACGACGCATTGGTACAAACATGCCGGAAATGCGCGTCGGTGGTTCGCGCAACGCTACGCTTTGGCGGGTGTTGATTTAGCGGCCTAAATATTCGTTTGCATTCAAATCCATTACGTGATTAAACTAGCGGCGTCGGTGGGAAATTCCATCGGCGCCGTTTCTTTTTAAAAGGATGTAACAATGGATTTTGATAATATGACAAATGAAGAGAAGCGCGAAATTGCGCTAAATGGCACAGACGAACAAGCTTACAACTTGTATTGTTTTATGATGGGCGAACTACATGGAATAGGCGCACCGTTTAAAACATTTGAACAATGGCTAAACGATGAACCACCTTACGCAAAAACAGAATACTAGAGGATTAAATCATGGCAATATTCGACAATACACGGTGTGGCGTCCAGATGACAAGAGAGCGCCATAATCGAGACGCTAAACGATATGAAACGCTAATTGTACGTGCGGTGGATCAAATACCGGACGGGTTGCTGGTAGACGACGATGGCCGCGCTAGTGATGACTGGCCGGTAACGCCTACTATTGAAGATAGGCAATTGACGCCAACATTACCAAAAAGACAATTAGTGAATCCTGTAAGAGTCCCGTATCGTTGGAGATAGCAATAACGCTATAACGTATTACGTACACTCTATAAACTTTAAAACTATAGCGGCGGGTGGTGTATTATATCCCCCGCCGTTTCCTATTTTTAAAGCGTATACGTGCTAGTAATCTTGTTAATTATTATTGTGCGTGCGTGCGTGTGGCCATGTGGGTATGTATACAATCCCCTATAGCGCATATTGCACTAAATTAGACTGATTTTAGACGCTGAAAACTGCCGAATATTAATTTGTCATAATATACATTATCGGCGGTTATTATGTAAAATCGCTAATCAGCAAAAAAGATATATATTTCAATGGCTTAACGGGGTCACTAGGCCCACCCCCCTCCCCGCGCATACGTACATGCAATGCTGCCAGAAAATGTGTATTTTTAAACCTTATTAACAAAAATAAAAGAAAAATAAACAAAAAAACAATAAAAAATAAACGAAATATGCGCTATATCGTTCAAATCTGCGCTGTAGCAAAACGTAACTACATTCTTGTTCTTTATTCTAACGTAGGCGGAGGCATAACTCGTAACGTTTTGAAGTCTACACATATACCGCTCTACCGTATATATACTATTATACAGGTAAAATACGATTTTGTCAAGTCTTTTTTTTATTTTTTTTCTATTAGCAAATTTACGTTATGTAACCCATTGAAAGTATTAAGCAATATAGCGCAATGTAAGTTTTTAGGATATAGCACATAATTTTTTTTCATATTAGAAAATTAAAAAATTTACATTGTTCCAAATTAGTTAATATTTTCAATAACTTAATTTCTTACTTTTTTTATTTTTTCTTTTTCTAAAAAAACACTTGACAAAATGCGATTTTACCCCTATAATAGTAGTAGAGGCTGGAAAAATATCCACTTCCTCACATACGATAAAACCTTTGTTAGTGAAGATATTACCCATCCTCCATCTAATTTATAAACATGAGTGAATATACTATGAACGTACCAGCTAAACGCGAACTAACGGATAAACAAAAAGTATTTTTAGATAACCTAGTTATAAATGGCGGGGATGTTTCAAAAGCGGTAATAGAGGCGGGATATAAATCTACTTCTCGCGGATGGCTGGTACGTTCACTTAAACAAGAGATTATAGATCATACTCGTAACCATCTTGTAAGTTCTTCTATGAAAGCGGCTAATCGCATATCTGAAGCGTTAGACGCTGATGGTTCTATACCTTCATCACAGATGGATACACGATTGAAGGCAGCAAACGATATCTTAGATCGTATTGGTGTATCTAAACGACAAGAAGTCGAGCATACTGGAGAAGTTATGCATGGCATCGTTTTGCTTCCTGCAAAGCAACCAATGAAGGATATAACTATAGAAGGGTAAGTATGATGACCGACTCCACAATAATAATATCAATAGATCCAATTTCAGGTAAGAAAACAAAAAATAAAAAGAAAGATAAAAAGAAAGATAAAAAGAAAGAGCAGTCTTTTAATGAGTTTGTAGAAGATATTTTGAAAGCTAAACATGCTTCTGAGAAAGCGTGGAAAGCTAAAGGCGGCTACGTTAAGAAATACGCTAAAGGTGGAAGTGTACGTAAAGCACGTTTCTAAATGGCACGACCTAAATTAAAAGATGGAGAGCGGGGTAATTATAATGTATCTCGCAAGGAACAGGAAAAGCGCAAAGTACAAAAGCGCATAACTGCTAATAAAAAAACGCTTGAGAGACAAGCTAAACAAATTAGAATAAAAAGAGAGAATATTAAAAAAAATGAAGAACGTCTTAAATTACTTAAAAAGGGTGGTGTCACTTCCGATGAAAGCTTGGGAGTGGTTCTTGAAGACAACCAAGAACTCGTTTTCTCTCCTAATTCTGGGCCTCAAACGGATTTTCTAGCGGCTCCTGAAAAAGAAGTATTGTATGGTGGTGCCGCTGGTGGCGGAAAAAGCTATGCAATGCTTGTCGATCTTCTTCGGTATGCGAATAATCGTAATCACAGAGCATTGTTACTACGGCGAACACTTGCAGAATTAACAGAGCTTGTCGATCAAAGTAAAAAACTATATCTACACGCTTTTCCGAAGGCTAAGTTTAAAGAATCGACTAAGACATGGGAGTTTCCTAGCGGTGCTACAGCCCTATTTAGTTACGTTGATAAAGATGATGATGTATACCGCTATCAAGGACAATCGTTTACGTGGATAGGTATTGACGAATTAGGACATTACCCTTCTCCTTATGTATGGAATTACCTACGTTCACGTTTACGTACAGCCGATAGTTCTATAGATACATATATGAGAGCTACGGCTAATCCCGGCGGTGTCGGTGGTTGGTGGATCAAGAAGATGTTTATTGATCCTAATACTCCAAATGATCCGTTTTGGGCTACAGATATTGATACTGATAAACCATTAGTATACGGCCCAAATCATGTTGATGCAGGAGAACCGTTATTTCATCGTAGGTTTATTCCTGCAAGATTAACGGATAATCCGTATCTGATGAATACGGGTGAATACGAAGCGATGCTGTATTCTCTTCCAGAGGTTGAGCGTCGAAGACTACTAGAAGGCGATTGGGATGTAGCGGAAGGCGCTGCATTTAGTGAATTTAATAGAAAGACACACGTTGTTGAACCATTTGAAGTTCCTGAAGGCTGGGCAAGGATAAGAGCGGGAGATTATGGATATAGTTCTCCTAGCTGCATTCTTTGGGGCGCAATTGATTGGGACGGGAATTTATGGATATATCGGGAACTATATGTTAAGGGATACACAGGAGAAGCATTAGCGCAATTAATTCGTGAAATGGATCGAAAAGATACGCGAATGTCTATATCTGTTCTTGATAAATCCTGTTGGAATCGTACTGGATTAGGCCCGTCTATTGCAGAAACGATGATACGTTTAGGAGTGCGCTGGATTCCATCCGATTCAAATAGAATGTCTGGTAAGATAGAAGTACATAGAAGACTTGCTATGAATGATTATGGAGAACCGCGACTACGAATTTTCTCCACATGTACAAATCTTGTTCGTACTCTTCCTACAATACCATTATCTAAAACAAATAGTGAAGATGTTGATACAAAAGCAGAAGACCATGCATATGATGCATTACGCTACATGTGTATGACTAGACAAGTTTCTACGCCACACGCAGCTATACTTAGAAATATGCATGATAGGCCACCAGAGCTTACAGATGCTACGTTTGGTTATTAAAATAGACTCAATTATAAGAAAGTCTAAAAATAAAATATATTTTAATATAGGCTAAAGGAGATTAATATGCCAGCTAAATATCGTTATCCCGGTAAATCGGATTTTGAAGGTGCCACAAAACAAGGCAACGTAAGTGATGTAAACGCTGCTAGTTTATATCGTGAGAAAATGGATGCACGTATTGTAGGACCAACGGGAAATCCGAAACCATTTGTAAGTTCTCAAGCTTTTCCTTCTGGTAAAGGTTCAGTTCATAACACCATGAAAATCGCTGAAAAGAGTGTTAAGCAAGGTGATATGGGCTAATATTTTATGGTTGATGAAACAAACGTCGAAGGCGATGAGTTTGGAACCATAGATGCTGATGATATACCTTACACTGTAGGATATATTAAGGGCAAATTTACAGAAGCGGAGAATGGACGGCATGAGTCTGAGCTTCGTTGGCAAAAAGCGTATAAGAATTATCGTGGTGTTCTTGATGGAACGACTTCATATACAGCAACTGAAAAGAGTAAGGTCTTTGTAAAGATTACAAAGGTTAAAGTCTTAGCTGCCTATGGTCAGATTATTGATATTCTATTTTCTAATAAAAAATTTCCGCTTGTTGTCGAATCTACACCTATTCCAGAAGGTATCGCAGAATTTGCTCACCTATCTCAAAATCCTATGGGGCAGCAAGAAGAAGAGCCTAATGCTTTTTTAGCTGGTCTGGAAGAAAAATATGGTGAGTCACGCTCTTTAAAAGAAGGGCCAGCAACTATGGGAGAGCCTCAAATCTCTCCATCACGCGAATCTGCTCGTAAACTAGAAAAAGTTATCCATGATCAACTAGTAAATACAGAAGCAGTAAAGATACTTCGTCATGCAATTTTTGAGTGTTGTCTTCTTGGTTGCGGTATCATAAAAGGACCGTTTAGCACTTTTAAAGAGATACAGGCATGGGAAGTTAACCAAGAATCAGGTGCAAGAAGCTATGCTCCATACAACAAGAATATTCCTGTAATTTCTGCTGTATCTTGTTGGGACTTCTATCCTGATCCTGCTGCAACATCTGTAGACGATTGTGATTATGTTATAGAACGACATAAGATGAATCGTGAACAACTTCGTGCGTTACGTAATAAACCACATTTTGATTTAGATGCTATTAATGCATGTCTTGATATGGGTCCAAATTATACAGAACGTGGTTATGAATCTAGTATTCGTGATGAAGATGATTTTGATACTGCACATAAAAGCCGATATGAAGTATTAGAATATTGGGGATATCTAGATAGGCATCTTGCAGAACAACTAGGTCTTGAATTACCAGATGATCAAGATAATTTAGATTCTCTTCATACAAACATTTGGATTTGTGGTAATCAGATACTACGTGCAGTAGTCAATCCATTTACACCTGCACGTATTCCGTATCAAGCTGTACCGTATGAGATTAATCCGTATAACTTCTTTGGTATTGGTGTAGCAGAGAATATGGATGATGCACAGATGCTGATGAATGGTCATATGCGTATGGCTATTGATAATCTTGTTCTTGCTGGTAACATGGTCTTTGATATAGATGAAACTTCGCTTGTACCGGGACAATCTATGGAAATTTATCCCGGTAAGATATTTAGACGGCAAAGCGGCGTAACAGGAACGGCTGTCAATGGAGTTAAATTTCCTAGTACAGCAAATGAAAACATACAGATGTATCAAGTATCGCGTCAATTGGCTGATGAGGAAACTGGCATTCCTTCTATTATTCATGGTCAAACAGGCGTAACAGGTACAGGACGTACTGCTGCTGGATTATCAATGTTAATGAGTTCAGCAGGATTAAGTATTAAGACAGCAATTAAAAATATTGATGATTATCTTCTAAAGCCAATGGGTGAGGGATATTTTCAATGGAATATGCAGTTTAATGAAGAACACCCAGATATTATGGGTGACTTAGAGATTAAACCTAAAGGAACTGCTGCTGTAATGCAAAAGGAAATTAGGTCGCAACGATTATTAACTTTATTACAAACAGTTGCTAATCCTGCTCTTGCTCCATTTATTAAAATTCCAAATTTAATTAAGGAACTTGCAATAGCACAGGATATTGATCCCGAATTGCTTGTAAATGACGTTAATGAAGCGGCTGTATTTGCCGATATATTGAGAGGACTTACAAATGCTCAAGGAACAGGCACGCAAGCTGGCCCCGCTAATCAACCACAAGAAGGCATGGGCGGCACTGGAGGACCACCTGTCGGAGCAAATGCAATGGACGCTTCGGGCGTTGGTGGCGGCAACATCGGAGTTGGAAGTGCGCCAGTTGCAGGGGAAAGCGGTTTTACTGGAAACCCTCCTCAATCTTAAAGTAAATGGCGAAACCGCACGAGAAAGCGAGGAAGAGTAAATGGCTACTGGTTTTATAGCACAACCGACAGCATCTTTTGATCCCGGTTTTGTACAAGCACCTTCTAAAGAAGATGAAAAAACACAAACATTTCAACCAATATCACCAATAACAGGAAAAGCAGTTGACTATGTACCCACAACATATAAAAGTGGAACAGGTAGTTTAGCGCCTAGTGGAGTAGGAAGATCTTTGCAATCTACTGTTCCATCTGTTTCTGATGTTGGAGCAGGTGGAATTAGTGCAGGTAAAGCGGCAGGTGGCGCGGCTCTTGCAGCTTTATTAGCAAAATTAGGTAAAGGAGAAGGAGAAGAAGGTCAAGGACAATTCGGAGACATACTTAGTGGAGCAAAAAAATTCCTAAAACTAGGAGATATGAATAATACATTAGAAACTTCTCTTAATAAATTACGAGATCAAGGTTTTGATGGTATAGTAGATCAAATAGACTATCATTTAGGAATTGATTCAAAATTTATGCCTGATTCAAAAGCAGGAAAAGCATTCTTAGATTATAAACCACCCGACGCTATAAGAGGAGCAGAAGGTATTCCTGAATTTGGTGGCGGGGATATGGGAACGTATGGAACAGGTACTTCTCCTGATACATCTTCTTTAGGACATACGGGTGAAGGTTTATATGGAACAGGTACTCCTCCATCACAAGGCTTACCCACTTATGATCCTATAAGTGGAGGAAATATAATGACCCAACCTACAACAGCTTATGGAGCGCCAATTTTTAGTGCGCCGGGAGTTGCAGGAATGTTTCCCGGAGCAATTGCTGCTTCAACGCCAGCAGCTATCGCTTCAGGTGCCGCCGCTGCTGCAACAGCCGCTATGCCGGGAATGGTAGGTGCAACTGGTGTATCTATTCCTTCTATGGGTGGCGCACTTGCAGGAGCAACAGCAGCACCAACAGCAGCAGCAGGAGGAGCAGGAATAGGTGCTTTAGGTGCAGCAGGAATGTTAGGTATCGCTGCCGCTGGATTTATGGCTCTCAAAGGTATGAAGAAAGATGATCCAGCAATCAATCGTAAAATTGCAGCAGATTTAGGTAAACATGCAGAAGCTGCAATGAACGGAGATGCGGGTGCATTGGCTTCAATTAAAGCACGACTATTTGGTGATTCAAGCGCTGGTGGTGAACATGCTGGTGAGTTAATAAAACTAGCAATCAGTGGTGAGCCACAAATCACTTCAGGTTGGCAGGGTTCAATTCCTTACGGGCATAAACACGCAGCTAACTATCCACATCATGTTCAGCAGTGGAAGCCCGAAGTACAGAAATGGTATCGTGAAAATATTCTGGAGGAACACGGCACAATTCATAGTACCAGAGACAAGATTGTTGGAGGACGGTCTGGCGAAGACCCACTGCAACTTAACCCGTATATTGATACAATCACACCAAGAATAGTAAGTGGGTCAAATGTTGGTGAAGACGGACCAGTTGACGTTTATATGGCTGCAAAGATTAATGAACAGAGAGGCGGAATGACGCCTTCAGAGGCCAACACCTTCTACGCACGAACAGGCCAAATGCCAGCAGGATTTGTAGATTGGCGAAATAATCCTAATTCAAAATTTTACGTCGATCCATCTAATCAAAATGGTTAACTTAAAAAAGTAGGAAATAGAATGACAAAATATTCTAAAGAAGCAAGAGATAAACAAGTCAAAGATGCCTTTAATTGGTTTCACAAGACTAAAGATACTTCAGGATCGACTCGTCCGGGGGAGAGGCCAGCTTGGTTTTATCATCATCAACCTGATGTAAAGGAACAGTTTGCAGGTATGCCTTTTACAAAAGAAGATGCCTTTAAAAATAAAGAGAAAATGAAATTAAGATCAGCAGTTACAAAAAATGATGATTGGGAGCCAGTGCCAGACCAGAAAAAAATACCTAAAGAAAAATTAGATAAGATTCCTAAAGATATAGTAAAACAGTTACAAATGTTAGCAACAGGATCAGTTTCAAGTAGTGATAATAAAAAACAAAATTTTGATGATATTAATACTGCTCATACTCTATTAGATAATATTCCTTATGAAGGATCACCTATTGGCGGAAGTCAATCTGGTGGATATAGAGATGAAATTATAGACCTTGTTAATAATCCAACTGGAAAAAAATCTTTGTATCTTTATAGGAATAAAGCTCTTGTACAAGCTTTTCCGATATTAGGGCATGTTTATGGCCTTGTTGATACAGGTCCAGAGGCAGAGAAAAAAGATGTAAAACAATTTGCTGATGTATACGGCAAAGAGAATGTTCCGGTTTCTTATTGGGATGATATGGATGATGAGAGAATTGATTCTCCCGATATGAGTAGTTTAACTGAAGATACGAGATACCAATATAGAGATGAACTTGAACGGTTAAAACAAGATACTTCTCCTCAAGACCTTGCTTATCATCAGGACGCTACTAAATGGACACCGCCAACACAAAGAGGCTGGGTTCCTTCGGAGTGGGAAGAAGTACGTCCAGAATCACAAGAAGTACGTACAGAACCACAAGAAGTACGTCCAGAACCAGTAGATTTAGATAGAGAGCCAATGCATCATGAACAAAGAGAACATGCGCGTGCTTTAAGAGGGGATTTTGAACCGTATGATCCTGAAGCAGCCGCACAAAGAAGGCGAGAAGAAGAACGTGATGATTGGTCATATATGAGAGAAGGAGAAAAAGAATTTCATAAAACAGGAGGATTTGTAGGATATGCCAATGGTGGTGGAGTACCAGTAGGAGAAGATGAACAACAGCTTATGAATACAGAAATGGGTCTTGTAGGTACACTGCCTGAAGCCACTAGTGATCAATCGGAAGCAGCGAAAAACGGAGAAATGGGTGGAGATAAAGTAGACAAAAATTTACCGGAAGGTTCTTTTGTACTTAATTCGTATGCTGTAGAATTAGCTGGCATAAAAGATATCGAAAAACTAATAAAAGACGCACAACGATTTTATTCTGATATTCAAGAAACGGAAGGTATTGTACAACAGCCGATAGAAGGCGATGTAGAAGTACGTGTCTCTGAAGGTGAGTATATTATTCCTCCTGCTCTTGTAAAGATTATCGGGCGTGATCGCTTAGAGAAGATAAACAAGCGCGGAATTGCAGAGTTTGAGCGTCAACAGGCAGAGGTGTATGAAGCAGAACAGCAAATGTCTCCAGAGCAACAAGGCTTTATGCCGCCAGAAGAAGCAGGAATGGGAGCAGGTGCAGGTGCAGAACTTATGCCGCAAGAAGGCGAAGTACCTCCACAAGGATTTGCTTTAGGTGGCGTTGCAACTAATCCATCTATAGGTTCTAGAATGGATCAGTCTTTTAATCCTAATCAGTATTTAAATACATTACAATTAGCATTGAATTCTTCTCCTCCTGCTCAATCTGCGATGCCTAATATGAATAAATCTGGAGAAAATATTGTTAAACAGCCTAATATGCGTATGGCTAATATGGGTGGTTTTGTTCCCTACTCCCGTCATGGCTGAACAAGTTAAAACGTATCCAATTCCTGATGCTTTTGTGAATGTTCCTATTCCAAAAGAAAATCCTATGAATGCTTATTCTATACCAGAACAATATGCAAATATGCCTGTTAATAAAATTTATTCAAAAAAGTTAGGAAAAGAAAAATTTGAAAAATTAGTAGAGTTAGTAAAACAACAAGAAACAAAAAATCAACATCTAAAAAAAGATGGAACAATTCAAATTGGACCTGCTGGTGAATTAGGAATTATGCAAATTAAACCTACATCTGATTTGGGAACAGGAGTAGCAGGAACATTAAAAGGAATTGTAGCACAAGTATTAAAAAATAAAGATGAAAACGAGCGTATTGGTCGTCTTCATCTTATGAACCTTTTAGGACATACTGATTATGATATTCCTTCAACTATTATAGCGTGGAATCGTGGTTTACCAACATATAGAGATTGGGATAACGCAGGAAGAAAATTTGAAGAATTACCAACTATTACACAAAAGTATTTAAAAGCTGTAGATAAATATTTTCCTAAACGTGGAACATTCGTAGAAAAGAAACAAGAAGAAGTACATACTCCTGTAGTTGAAGAAACATCTACTTCTTTTTTATCTAAAGAACCTAAAATATCTCTTGAAGACGCTAAGAAAAAAGCAATTCCTGATTATCAGTATATAAGAGATAGAATACCCTCTACAAAACGAGAAGTGTATGATCAGCTAATTGAAACTATTATGACACCTTATCTTAATGATTTTGATAATAAAGAGACAATAGGTGAAGTTAGAAATGAAGTTTTAAAATTACTTCTTGATAATTATGACGCTTTTAGAAATACAAGAACGGATACAGGAGAACAAGTTTTTCCTGTTGAGAAGATGGAAGGCGGATTTGTATCCGCTTGACAGAAGGTCAGCTACCCGATTAATCGGCTCTGACAAATAACACCTAAACGGCTACCCAATTTATAATTGGCCCCGTGTGAGAGGTATAAAAAAATGAGTGAAACAACTTTAATTGAAGAGGAAGAGAACAACGAGCCTACCCCATATCAGAACAATTATCGTAAAAATTTAGCGATTGATGACGATGAGGCGGAATCTCTTGATCTTGGTGACGTACAAGGAGCCAGCAAGAACACTTCAGGTCTTGTCGAAAATAAAGAACAGGAACATGATTGGAAGAAAAGGTACAGCGACTTAAAGCGGTATCATGACACCAAACAAAATGAATGGAAACAACAACAGGAATTAGCAGAAGCGAAGTTAGCCGCACAACAGAGTGTTCCTAATGAACTTCCAAAAACTCCTGAAGAATTGGAGTCATTTAAACATGAATATCCTGAAATCTTTAGTGTAATGCAATCGGTTTCACAGCTTGAAGCAAGTTCTCGTGTTAATGAGCTTGAAAAACATATTGAGCATTTAAAAGAGAATGAGCTAAAAGCTCAAGAACAAGTTGCAGAACAGGAATTGCTAGTACGACACCCAGACTTTATGGAACTCAAAGATACTCAAGAGTTTATGGATTGGCTGTCTGTACAACCAGAAAATATTTCTGATGGTCTTTATAAGAATAAAAGTAATGTAGATTGGGCCTCTCGTGTAATCGACCTATATAAATTAGAAACTGATCACTCTAGGAGTAAACCTAAATCTCGAAAGAAACAAGATGCATCAGCAGCAGTTACAAAAACTCGTACTGCTACTGGTAATCAAATTTCCAACGATAAAAAGATTTGGACTAGCTCTGAAATCTCTAAATTGAAGCCCCATGAATTTGAAAAATTAGAGAAAGAAATTGATAAGGCTTCAAGAGAAGGAAGAATAATCTAGTATGAAGGGAGACATGATATGTCTGTAGCAACTTCGGCGGGTTATGATAATTTATCTGGTGGTAAATGGAATCCGTCAATTTACAGTCAAAAAGTCCTCAAATTCTTCCGTAGAGCTTCGGTTGCTGAAGCAATTACAAATACCGACTATGCGGGTGAAATCGAGAACTTTGGCGATACTGTGAAGATTATCAAGGAACCAACGGTTTCTGTATCTTCATATACTCGTGGCGCTGTTGTCAATACTCAAGACCTTACTGATGCTGAAATTACTCTGACAGTTGATCAGGGTAATTACTTTGCTTTTAAGGTTGATGATATTGAAGAACGGCAAAGTCACGTTAACTGGGAATCGTTAGCTACTTCTTCTGGTGCATACCAGTTGAAAAAAGCTTATGATTATAATGTTCTGAAAGCTATTGCTGATAATGCAGCTACTAGTTCCACAGCAGGTACTGCTGGTAGTTCTATTACTACAAATACTGGTAATTTGGCTGCTGATTATCTAGCTATTGCTGGAAGAGTTTTAGATGAAAACGATGTTCCAGAGGAAAACCGTTGGTTTGTTGCAAACCCGGAATTTTATCAGATGCTTCGTAAAGCAGACGCTAAACTTATGGACGCCAGTGTAACTGGTGAAAATATGTCGGCTCTGATGAACGGTGCAATTACTGATCGTAAGATTCATGGTTTCACACTTTATCAAACTAATGTTATTACAACTGGTTCTACTGGTGTAGCTGCTTCTTATACGTTAGGACCAGCCGCTACTAGTGGTGAAACATATGCCTTTTTTGGACATATGAGCGCAGTTGCAACCGCTTCTCACATTGCAAAAACGGAAGTCATTCGTGATCCTGATAGCTTTGCTGACATAGTACGTGGTCTACATGTATTTGGTCGTAAAGTTCTGAAAGGCTCTGGTGACGGATACAAAGGCGTTTTTGCTGGTGTGCCAGACTTAGATAGTTAAGGGAGGATTGAATTATGGCTACTTATAATCGAACCTCCAGTGGTGGAGGTACTGTTGGTCACCCGTCAAATGCGGCCAACGCCTATGTTGTAACATCTCCAGTTTACGATGCTGCTGATAATACTAACCTTGCTCAAGGTGATGTTATTGAACTAGTAGATGTTCCTGCTGATACGTTAATTATCGGCGGGTGTGTTGAAGTTCTTGAAGCAGTAGGTAATAGTAATGTCACTATGGATTTAGGCTTTACTGGTGGTGATGTTGATTGTTTCATTGACGGCAGTGCGCTTGCTGCTGGATTTCAGCCATTTCTAAATGCCGCTATTGGCGTTTCTGGTTCAAATCCAAAAATGGTAACGTCTGCTGATACAATTGATGCTTTAATTATTTCATCGTCTGGTACTGAAACGGCTCTTCGTTTCCGTATTCATGTTGTAATGGTTGATGTATCAAGAAATCCTGTTGAATCCGCTACGGTAACAACGGGTACGTAGTATTTGAGTAAAGGTTTTGTAGGGTTCCTTTTAAAAACCCTACTACCCTCTTTGCTGTGTTCAAATTGTGAGGTACTAAATGTTTTTAAAATTATTGGAAGAAGAAGATATAAATTTTATATTAAAACAATTAAAAAATAGAAAATTTGTAGATGGAACAAAAACACAAAATATTAGTAAATTTTATAATGTTAAACAGAATAAAGAAACAACTGTTCCTGAAGAAGTTAGAAAATATTTAATTGATCTTTTATATAATAATGTGTATATAGATTCAGTATATTGTCCAAATAGAATATCAGTCAATTTTTATAATAGATATATAAAGGATGATTTTTACGATTATCATATAGATTCTTTCAAGGCATCACCAAAATCTAATAATGTTTTTTATGATTATGGTTTTTCAATTAATTTAAATAACGATTATGAAGGTGGGGAGTTTACGATAAAGACAGAAGCAGGAGAAGTAGGTTGTCAATTACAAGCAGGGCAAGCGGCTGTATTTCCAATCATCTTTCCACATAAAGTAAAGAAAGTTACTAAAGGAATAAGAGAAAATATTATAGGATGGTTTTCATCAAATATATCTTATGAGCAATTTTATATACTAAAACATTTACAGGAATCAGCAATAATGCTTACTCAACTTATGAAAAAAGGCGATGAATCAGCAAAAGTGCATAATGATTTACTATTAAATAATACACTTGTTCAAAACTATCTAAAGAAACTTTGGGGGAAATAGAATGTCACAAAAAAATCCGTATGATATGGATCATGAAGAATTTGAAGAATACGTAGATAATTATGTACCTAAAACTGCAAAAACAGTAACCGATATTTCAAAAGAAAAAAACAGGCAGTCTTCGGTGTTGGTTCCATCAAAAAGAAAAAAGCTAACGAAACAAGAATGGCATAAAACTCCTGAAGCAAAGAAATTTTATAAACAACATTTAAAATCTAAAGGTTTTAAATATGATCCTGATGAGGAAAAAATTGTATCAAGAGCATATGGTGGATACATTAAGAAATATGCCAAAGGTGGCGGTGTAAGAAAGGCACGATAAAATGGAAGCACTGATACTAGCAATTGGAGCTAAGACATGTTGCATAATGTCTTCGGGAGTTGGTGGAGTAGCAAACGTACTAACCAATAAACAATGGGATTGGACAGGGATTAGAGATATTGTATTGGCAGTAATAGTTGGCTGGATAGCTGCTGAGTTCTTTATTCCACCAATCATGAAACATTTCGTATTAGATATTTTATGGGGTCCAGCAATTGCCTTTGTTGTAGGTTATTGTGGTATTAGGCTTTTACCTCTAGTTGAGGAAAGAGCAAAGAAATTCGTTAAAGGAGACAAATAAATGACTTGTGTTAATTGTGACTGTGAACAATGTCCTGATGATTGCAATTGTGAAAACTGTACTCCTGAAACATGTGATTGTAAGAAGGAAGAAGAGTAAAAATGAATGGCATGGAGATGGACTGCACTTTTAGTTTATTTAGTAATTTGCATCTATGATTTTGTAGTTGTACCAGTATGGTATGGCCTAAACAGACCAGACCTTGCTTCTTTTGTAACGTATATAACAACAATTAAAGACCCATTAGTACAATTAGAACTAATGAAAAAAATGACAGGGCAACATAGTCCTTTTACTCTTATGGGCGGTGGTTTATTCCATTTAGCTTTTGGAGCATTGCTTACAGGTTCAGTATTTGGTAAAGAAAAATAAAAGAGTTGACAAATATATTTTATTATGATATACTAAGGAATAATCGCCAATAATGGGATTATATAACTCGCTGAAAAGGAGAATATCATGAATACAATTAATGGTACGCTAGTAAAAGATTTCCGTAATATGTTTAATCAAATGTCTGTAGGATTTGATGATTATTGGATTCCTACTCAAAGAAGTTCAAATTATCCTCCATACAATCTTATTGAAGAATCAAAAAATAACTATAGGATTGAAATGGCTGTTGCAGGTTTTTCAAAAAAGGATATTGAAATTTTTGAAGAAGAAGGCAAGTTAACTATTTTAGGAGATCAAAATGAAGACGATAGTTCAGAAAAAGAGCTTTGGCACTATAATGGATTAGCGCAACGCAAGTTTTCTCGTTCTTTTAATCTTGCACCAAATGTTGAAGTAACAGAGGCGATATTAGAAAATGGTATTTTAGTAATTCGCTTCTTAAAAGAGGACCATAAAAATAGGAAAACAATAGAAATTAGATAGGAGTTAAAATGCTTAAAATACTTATGCTAAGTCTTCTATTAATAGTAATTGCTTTTCCTTCATTTGCTAGATGCGGTCCTCCTAACGAGATAGATACTTTTCTAAGTAAAGAGTTTAAAGAAAAGAAAATGTGGACAGGTCTTTCAGATATTAGTAAAACGGAACAACAATTAACTTTTATTTATGAAAATCCTAAAACTGGAAGTTGGACAATTGCTTTTTATAGCCTAGAAAATGATAAAACATGTATTCTAATGATGGGTTATTCTTCAACTTTTTCTGATACAAAACCAAAAGGTTCAAAATCATAATGGATTATTTAGCATTAAGTAATAGAGTATTACACTCTTTAAATGAAGTAGAATTGACAGCTAATAATTTTGCTAACAGTAAGGGCATTCAAACCGCCGTAAAAGAATTTATTAATCGTAGCATTAATGACATCTATACAGCGGAACTTGAATGGCCCTTTCTGCATACTGATGGGACTATAACAACAGTAGCTGGAACAGCGGAGTATGCGCTTGTATCTGGATTTAAATCAGTCGATGTAGATACTGTATACCTTATTGAGACTAGCACAGATGTAAAAGAACTTCCCTATATTCCATATGATCAGTTTACAAATCAATTTCGTGAACGTGATCTTGATCCTACAACCACAGATAACAGAGCTAAACCAGAATATTGTTATCTTACTCAAGATGATAAAATTGGCTTTACGCCTATTCCTGATAAAGCATACACAGTATATTATGAGTATTGGGCAACGCATACTGATTTAAGCTCATCAACAGATACACCTGTTCTTCCTACACGCTATCATGATGTCATAGTTGCTCGTTCAGAATATTATGTACACCAACTTCGTGCTGATCTTCAAGCAGCTACTTTAAAACATAATGAATATGAAGCTAGAATAGGAAGAATGAGAGTTGATCTTATTAATAAACCAGATTATATGCGGTCTACATCAATTAATTCAGGTGGACGATCTAATACACGACATCCAAAGTATTTTTAAATGGCTGGGACAAATTTAAGAACAGTAGGACAGCTTCTTACTGGAACTAGTGCAACAGTAGTTTATACTTGTCCTGCACATTATGATGCTATAATAAGAACATTACATATAAATAATTTACATAGTAGTGCAGTTAATCTAACTATTAAAGCAGTTCTATCTTCTACTGATTTACCTATTGTAACAACGCATAGTATGGATAACGATACACTATTAGATGTTTTAAATTCTAATCCTATTGCTTTAAATGCTACTGATACGGTTGTTGTTACAGCAGGGACAGCAAATAAACTAAATGTTGTAGTAACAGTTGAGGAAGTATTTACAGGGGTATAATGGAAAATATTCAACAACAAATTATTTCTTGTGATGGTGGATTAATTCTCAATAGAGATACTTTTACACAATCTACTGGTTCAGCATTACAATTACAGAACTTTGAGCCTTCTGTTAAAGGAGGGTATCGAAGAATTAATGGAACAAACAAGTATGTACTCAAAGAGTTTAATGATACTAACTTAGGAACTTCAAGTAAAACTGGTTCTGGAGCTATACTTCTTTCTGCTATTTTAGGATATGATGTTATAGCAGCACGAGGAGTTGTATTAGGAAAAGCTACAGCAACTTTTCTAACGATAGCACATACTAATTCAGTTACTACATTTACAGTTAATAATACAGGAGGTTTTGCTTCTAGCGGTACGTTATATATCGGTTCAGAACAAATAGCATATACAGGAAAAACATCTACTACATTTACAGGAGTAAGTAGAGCGCAAGGAAGTACAACAGCAGCAGCACATAAAGCAGATGCTATTATATCTACTGGTTGGACTAAGATTGATGAAGCTCGTACATCCGCTAGTAAATATACTTTTTCTAAGTATAACTTTAATGGAACAGATAAGATTGCTATAGCTTCTGCATCAACATATGCAGCTACGTATGATGGAACAAACTATGTACTCCTAAACGGAGCAGCAGGAGCAGGAGCAGGAACAGCACCTACAGTTACAGAATCTATTGCTGCTTTTAAAAACCATATGTTCTTTGCTAAGTCTTCTTCACAAGAACTGGTATTTTCTGCACCTTTCGCTGAAAATGATTTTACTCCTGCAAATGGAGCAGGAAGTGTAAAAGTAAATGATAAAATTGTAGGATTGAAAGAATTTCGTGAAAGATTATTTGTTTTATGTAAAAATAGTATTTATGTTTTATCTGGAACTAGTCAAGCAGATTTTACAGTCCAACCTATTACAAGAGATATAGGTTGTTTAGATAAGTTTTCTATTCAGGAAATAGGTGGTGATTTAATTTATCTAGCTCCTGATGGATTAAGAACTATAGCGGGTACTGAAAAAATTGGTGATGTTGAGTTAGGAACGGTAAGTAAACCAATACAAGAACGAGTAGAAGATATTGGTTTTGATAATATTAGTTCTGTAGTTATTCGTGAGAAATCTCAATATCGTTTATTTTTTCCGGTTACCGCTGGCGGAGAAATTACTCAATTAGGAATTATAGGAACTATTAAACAATCAAATGAAGGACAAGTAGGATTTCAATGGGGAGATATAAAAGGTATTAAACCGGGAAGTACTGATTCAGAATTTATAGGACAGATTGAAGTTGTAGTACACGGTGGATATGATGGATTTATTTACCAACAAGAAAATGGTAGTACTTTTACAGGAACTAATATAAAGTCTTTCTTTCGATCTCCCGATATTATTGTAGGAGATGCAGGTATACGAAAAAGTATGCAAAGAGTTATTACAAATTATAGAACAGAAGGAACAGTTAGTGCAGAATTAAGAGTTAGATATGATTATGACTCTCCAAATGTTCCACAACCAGAACCATATACTATTTCTGAAGGAGCAGGAATTGCTATTTATGGTTTAACTGCAAGTGCATATAATGCTGCTGTATACGGATCAAGCGGCACTCCTCTTGTAAGACAATCAGTAGAAGGGGGTGGCTTTGCAGTAGCAATTAAATTTGATGAAGATAGCGGTTCTGATCCATTTACATTACAAGGATTTCAATTAGAATTTACTGCTGGCGGCAGACATTAAAAGAGGATAAATAATGGGTAATACCTACACAAGACAATCAACTTATACAGATGGCGATACTATTCAAGCTGCTGATTCTAACGATGAGTTTGATCAACTAGTACTTGCTTTTACTGCTGATTCAGGACATTCACATGATGGTACTACTGGTGAAGGTGGTGACGTAACAAAGTTATTAGGTACTGCAATTACTATTGGTGATGGAACGGCAGGTACTGATATTGTTGTTACGTTTGATGGTGAAAGTAATGATGGTGTTCTTACGTGGATGGAAGACGAAGATCATTTTAAGTTTAGTGATGATGTAGTAATTGATGGAACTAAACGACTATACTTTAATGATGAAGGTGGTGAATATATACATGGTGATGGCACAGATTTAAACATTGTATCTGGTGCAGATATTAATATTCCTGCTAATATAGGTCTTACATTTGGAGATGATGGGGAGAAAATAGAAGGCGATGGAACTGATCTCACGATTTCAGGTAATAATATCAATCTCACTGCTACTGCCGATGTTAATATTCCTAGTGGAGTGGGTATCACTTTTGCTACAGCGGAGAAAATTGAATCGGATGGGACAGACCTTTCAATCACAGTTGGGAGTGGTGGAGACATTAATATACCAGCAGATATCGGGGTTACATTCGGTAACGACGGTGAAAAAATTGAGGGTGATGGTACTGACCTTACTATTTCAGGTAACAATATTAATCTTACTGCTACTGCTGATGTGGTTATTCCCGCTGATGTAGGTATTACTTTTGGATCAGGAGAAAAGATTGAAGGTGATGACACAAACTTAACGGTAACATCTGGTGGTGATGTTATTATAGATGCAGAAGACGATATCATACTAGATGCTAATGGAGCAGACGTTACTTTAAAAGATGGTGGAACTGTCTTTGGTGCTTTATCTCAATCTGGTGGTGAATTACTAATTAAGTCTGGTTCTTCTGCAACTACTGCAATGACGATGAGTGGTGCCAATGTAACTTTTGCTGGCACAGTAACGATTGGTAGTGCAGGTATCTCTGAAGCAGAACTAGAGATACTAGACGGTGCTACAGTAACCACTGCTGAACTTAATATCCTAGATGGTGATACATCTGCTACAGGAACCACAGTTGCGGATGCAGATCGTGTTGTAATGAATGATAATGGAACAATGGTTCAAGTAGCTGTTACTGATTTAAGTACATATTTGGGTGGTTCATTGGTATCTACTGGTGCATTAAATAGTGGTTCTATAACATCTGGCTTTGGTAATATAGATAATGGTGCATCTAACATTACATCAGGTGGTTTATTAAAATTAGATGTAGATGCGGATGCTGATGATCTTACAGGTGATAGTGCTACTGGTAGATTAACAATAGGTGCAAGTGAAGATTTAAATCTGTATCATGGTGGAACTAATTCGTATATTGTAAATGATACAGGTGATTTAATTCTTGATACTGCTGATGATATTGTTCTTGATGCTGCTGGTGGTGATGTATTCTTTAAAGCAGCAGGAACAACTTTTGGTTCAGCCACTAACACAAGCGGTAATCTAATAATTAAATCTGGTACGACTACCGCATTAACATTTAGTGGTGCGGATGTTACTGTAGCAGGAGACTTAACTGTTTCTGGTGATGATATAACAATGGCAACTAATACTTCTGGTGCCGCTTTGATTGCTGATGGTACGAATTTTAATCCAGTAGTAATTTCTGGTGATGCTACAATAGCAACTAATGGCGCTTTAACAATTGCTGCAAATGCAGTTGAAGGAAGTATGCTTAATACTGATGTCATTAGTGGACAAACCGCTCTTACGAGTGGTCTTGCTACTACTGATGAATTATTGGTTAGTGATGCTGGTACTCTTAAACGAATGGACGTAAGTGTACTATCAGAAATTTATGCTGATGTTGGTTTAGCGATTGCATTAGGCTGATATAAAGGAAGGAACACATGGCAAATACATTTAAAGTTGTAACTAAAGCAGGTGTAACATCAGCAGATGTAATATACACTGTTGCAGGTAGTACTACTACAATTGTGCTAGGGCTTATAATAGGAAACACAACTAGTAGTTCTGTTAATGCTACCGTTACTCTTGGAACAGATACGAGTAATAGGGCAGGAGCTAATAACGAATCCAACCAAGATGTTGAAATATTAACAACTTCTCCCGTACCCGGAAATAGTTCGTTAGAAGTAATATCAGGAAATAAGATTGTAATGGAGACTACAGATACACTATCTGTTACAGGAAGCGGTGCTGTTGATGTAGTGTTATCAATTATGGAGATAACATAAATGACTATTTTAGGCAAAGTTATAGGTGGGCCTTCTCCTGCTTCTATTGATCTTAGAGGAACGGAATTAGTTCTTGATGCTGATGGTGATACAAGCATTACATCAGATTCAGATGATCGTATAGATGTTAAAATAGCAGGGGCTGATGATTTTAAATTCACTGCTAATAATCTTAATGTTCTGTCAGGTTCTACATTAACCATAGATAGCGGAGCTACTATTGTAAATTCAGGAACTGCTACTAACTTCGGTACTTCTGAAGCTGCTGTTAATGGTATACTAGTTGCTGATGCGGCCATAATTGATTTAGTAATTTTTGGCCCTGCATTAGATCCTATTGACTGGTCACATAAAACCCCCGCTGTAACAGCAAGTCTTATGGCAGCTTCTCTGCATGACGCTGGATCAGATAGTACCGTAAAAATATGGGACTTAACCTCTACAACTTTGACCAGCCAAACACCTATATCAACTTTAACAATTTCTGGTGCTGCTACTCCATATTGTATTGGGGCTTGGATGGGCTGGGTGGCAGTCGGTCACGAAGATGGAATTACGATCTATTCACCCCACAATGCCATCAATGGCAGTGGTG
>VTLG01014913.1_pt1 | contig 21856 bp, 27 predicted proteins | sample 4694571 | NCBI WGS metagenome assembly VTLG01 (sample SAMN12604809, study PRJNA352737) | marine metagenome | biome: ENVO:00000447; feature: ENVO:00000209|ENVO:00000569|ENVO:01000036; material: ENVO:00002151; isolation source: viral sequences binned using virsorter ... | reverse complement strand
CCCCCCCCCCCCATTTATACGAAGTTATTTAGCGCGTTTTCGCTCCTCTTCCTGTATCATCCAGCGCAGGGTTTCCCGGGCCGGGTCGTAGGCCGTTGTCTTCGGCTTTGCGGCCTCGATGGACGCCAGCAGGGCCTTGCAGCGGCCGAGTTCGGCGTCGGTCATTTGTAATAATCCCAGGCTACGCCCTGCGCTTTGCCCTGGTCATTGTCCAAGTGCAAAAAATTCTTCCCGAGGCCGACGCGCACAAAGCCGGCCGCCAGGGCAGCGTCCAGCAGCCGAAAGCGCCGATTGCTACCAACGGCCGCAATATCCACAGCATGGCCGACGCGGCCCTCTCCGTCGCCATGATCGGCCGGCACATGTGACGAGGTGGGCCGCGCTTTGCTCTCCGGGTGTTGGCGGCAGCGCACGCCGGAGGTGATCCGAATAGGGCCCACCTCGTCGCGCATGGCCTGGAGCCGGACCATTAGATCCGGCGATATTTTCGCGGCGCCACGGCAGCGGCCGCAGGTACAGGCTACCTCCGACTGGCTAAAATTACGGGATAGGTCGCCCATCTATTGCGCTCCTATTCGTTTGCCGAGCCATCGCATGACGGGGACGGCCATGGCATTACCGAGGGCTTTGTAGCGGGGGCCGTCGGCGGCGGGTTTATTGCGATACGGCACCTGGGTCCACCCGTCGGGGAATCCTTGCAGGCGTTCGCACTCGGTCGGGGTTAGGCGGCGCACGTCTAAATTATTTACAATGCCATGTGTATACTCTTTCGTTATGGTATAAGCGGGGTCGTCTGCTTCGCCTATGCCTACGCCGGTCGGTTTTTCTGGGCTTCGGAGGCTATTCCTCAAGTCTAATGGGACAATTACGTGACCGGTATCCTTCGAGCACAGCGGCAAGGACTTGCCGATGGAGTACCCCGGGTTCTGCCGAGCGTTTGCGCAGACGGGCAAAAACGTCATGCGCTCGGTGTCTGTTGCCCATCCGCGGGTGCCGCTGCCGCCTCCGAGCGTTGACGCAACGCTCGGGATAGCATCGGCGGCAGTTTCTTCCCGCGCTTTTCGGCTCGGCGCAGGATGCCGGTGCAGGCTTTTTGACTCAAATAATATTTCGGCTGGATCGGCTCCGGTTCGAGGGCATCCGACAACGAAGACTCTACGGCGTCGTTGGGGGACGCCGAAGAATTGAGCGTCGAGAATGCGCCAGGCGACGCGCCGGTCGGGTCCACTAACCAGACCCGCGTCACTCCATCGGCACCGTCCTGGCGGCTGGAGTGGGGCGTCTGCTCCCACCAAAGCGGCGAGGAAGCACCCGAAGGCGTTGTCTTTGGTTGACAGGATGCCGGGGACATTTTCAAAAACAAAGTACTCTGGACGTATTGCATTGATTGCCTCGATGGTTCTCAGGGTTAGATTGCCCCGGTCGTCGTCTAAGGATTGCCGCGCCCCGGCCACGCTGAACGCTTGACAGGGCGCACCGGCGACCACGACATCGGCCTGGTTCTGGTATTGGTGCCAATCGACGCCGGTCATGTCGCCATGCAGCGGCACGTCGGGGAATCGGTGCGATAAGACGGCGCGCGGGAATGGCTCGATTTCGGAAAAACAAACCGGCGCCCAGCCCATTGGTTCCCAGGCGGCCGATGCGCTTTCGATCCCCGAAAAGAGCGATATAAACCTCATGGCGTTTTGTGCGTTGTCTGGTCGTAATAGCGCTGCTCGTCGTCGTCGATTTCGTCCAGGTTGCGCGACCGGGTGCGCGAAGCGAACAGGCAGCAGATCAAAAAGCCCATCGCCACGCCGGCGAATAACGCGAGAATATGGGTTAGATAGGCCATTAGAACGGCAGATCATCGTTGTTTACGGTGTCCGGCACCGGCGCCGGCGCTCCGCTTGGGATTGCCTGGGGCGCCTGGGCGTCTTCGCGGCGGCCGAGCATTTGCATCTGAAAAACGCGGATTTCCGTGGTCCATTTTTTTTGCCCGTTCGGGTCGTCCCAGCTGCGCGTCTGAAGCTTGCCCTCGACATATATCTGGCTGCCCTTTTTCAGATATTGGGCCGCGATGTCGGCCAGCTTGTCCCACAAGACCAGCCGGTGCCATTCGGTGCGCTCCTGGCGCTCGCCGTTTTTGTCTGTCCACTGCTCCGAGGTGGCCAGGGACAGATTAGCAACCTGGGTGCCGTTGTTGGCGCTGTTGAGCTCGGGGTCGGCGCCCAGATTGCCCACGAGAATTACCTTGTTAATGCCGGCCATTTATGTCTCCTTTATTTTGCGTTTATATTGCGCTTCTACGTGCTTTTTTTTCCATCTGTACAGCGGCGTTCTATAGCCTTTTGAGTCTTCGATCACCTCCTCGTCGTTCTCAATGTAAACGAAATCGGCCACATATTTGCCGATCTGCGCGCCGGCTACCTCCAGCAAAAACGGCACCTGTAAGCGCAGCGAATGAATGCGACCGGCGCGCTCCAGCAGCAGCAAATCCTGGTAGCGGCGCGCCTCGCGCTGACTGTCGAATGTGTGGCCGTTTAGGTGGGTTTTGCGCGCGTTATATTTATTAAATTTTGTCAATGTGGAAAAACAACCCTTTTTTGGGGTTGAAAATCCATATTTGTAAGTTCTAATATATACATATGTTTAAGTATTTTGGCTTTGTTAAGGAAAAGGTTAAGGCCCTGAGTTTCTTTCTTAACATTATTTGTAAGTTCTAATATATACATATGTTTAAGTATTTTGGCTTTGTTAAGGAAAAGGTTAAGACCCTGAGTTTCTTTCTTAACATTGGTAAAATCTACCAGCGCAAATCCTCGCCATGCAGCGCCTTTAATCGTTCGTTTTTTTTCAATTTGGCGAAAAGCTGCACCCGGATTTGCCGGATGCGTTCGCGCGTTAGGCTGAGCTGTCTCCCAATTTCCTCCAGTGTTTGCGGAGGCTCGCCATCGAGCCCATAATAGCGCTCAATTATATAGCGATCACGCGGCTCCAGATCGCCCAGAATCGCCTCAAGCGCGGCGCTGAGCTCCTGGGCCTCTGGGCCGGATTCGAGGGTTTCCAGGGCGTTATCGTCGGCCAGATAGCGCGGGGTAAAATCGACGTCGATGTCGCTGTACTGGTCGGCTAATTTTTGCCACGAGAAATTGCCCAAAACCATCATCCGCAAGCCGCGCACCTGGTCGGGGTGCAAGCCGGCGGCCAGATCCTCGAAATCTGCATCGAGCCCCTGGCGCAGTAACGATTGCTCCTGAGTGCGGAATCGGCGGAAAATCTGCATGTAATGTTCGGGCACCCTGATTGTGCGGTTGCCATGTACTGCGGTCTGCACCTTTTGCCGAATCCACCAAACGGCGTAGGAGATAAATTTTATACCTCGGTCCGGGTCAAATCGGTCCAGCGCGGCCAACATGCCGATAATGGCCTCGGCGGCCAGGTCGCAAAGGGGCAGGCCGCGCCCCTGGAAGTCCTTGGCCACGGAGACGGCAAAGCGAATATTCGCCTGGATCACGCGGTCGCGGGCGGCCGTGTCGCCGTCATTTTTCCAGCGGCGGATAAGTTGCAGCTCCTCGTCCCGGCCGAGGGGGTCAATGCTGGCCGGCCAGGGTTCGGGCAGGTCTGACCGGCCCGGGTCAAGCTGAGGTCGGGGGTGGTATTTTTTGCGTTTTGTCATCTTGTAATTTTCTAAATTGTTTTAACCAATGGCGCATAGTTGGCTCAAGTATGATTTCTTGATCGAGATTAAAGAACTGTAATGTGATTTTACCGTCGAAGGTTTGTATTATCCGGCCTTTCCCTGTTTGATATAGGGCAATAATTACTCCAAGCATGTTGTACACATACCCAGGGTCGCCCAACCTTTTAATGCTCAATATTGGGTTTTTTTCTGTTGGGTTTTTTTCTTTTGGTTTTTTATGGTGCCAATCGTGGCAGGTTTGACACAATACAATGACATCGTCCGGGTCTTCGTGGTAGATTCTGCCATATGTTCGGTGGTGACAATGCAATGGCTGGGAGCTCTCATTGCAGAACTGGCAACGCCAATCTGCGCGGCGCAACCACCATTTTCGGCGTGCGTTCCATTCTGGCGACTCCAGGTATTCTTGGTATTTTTCACGCCTTTTCATTTTGCTTTTGGGGCTTAGGGTGGCATATTTGGCAGGTTTTCCGGCCGGCATTGTCCCACCAAGAAGATTGACCGCAAGCGTGGCAAATTGGGCTGTTTGCTCCCCCGTCCGCGCCCCTGGGTACAAACAGCGCGGCAGCCGAAAGAGGCAGGGCATCCCTCGGTGTCACTTTTCCTCTTTCGGCCGCCAAAATAGCGACAGCTTCGGCCTGGTCCCGCGTCAACTTTTTCGATTCAAAAGCCGATTGGGCCATATCGAGAATAGTTGACAGATCCTCCCAATCCCTTGCTTGCTGTATTGTTAAACGCCAGCGCCTAAATTGGGGCGTGTTAACTTCTGTCAGTTTTGTCAGTTCGGTTTTCTGGGTATTTTCAATTTTAGTGTTAACTTCTGTCAGTTTTGTCAGTTCGGTTTTCTGGGTATCTGATAATTTTTTAAGCCATTTATTCATTTTTAACCCCTTTTGTTACTAATTTGGGGTTTATTGTATAAGATATTTTTGACCGGCCGGTCGTTTTCTCTTTGTTTGATTTAATCCAATCGAGTTCTTCTAAAGTCTCTATTGCTTCTTGTACTTCTTCTTTTGAACTCAACCCAGACCATTGCCGTCTATAAATATCTCGGTTTGTAAAACCGCTTGATAGCTCCTTATTTATTAATCGTTTTGCTAAAGAATGCGTTGCAAATAATGCAGCGTTTAAAGCGGGGGCGTATATTTTCCGGGCGTGCGTTTCCAGATAGTCGGCCCATCCGCAAGCTTTTACGGTTGCATCTTCCGAAACAGGACCAGGGCTGCCGTCTGTTAAATGGATCAACAAGGCTAAAGACGGAATAAGGCTTCTATATTTTGCGAGGTGTGCCTCTAATATTTCGGGTTCGTTTCCACTACGTATTTTTGCCTCCAGTTCGTTGCGCCATTCGTTAAAAATTACTTGTGATGCTGGTGAAAACCTTAAATAATGCAGGTCCCCGTCCCGTTGGGCGCCCAGGTATTCCAGGTCAAGATTATTTAATCTTTGGTATATTTGGTTTGCTGCTTCCCTTGCCTCTTTGTTGGGCTTTCGATCGTGCAAGGTCCAATCTTTCGGCGTGTTCGGCCAGACGATTAGCTGAAATCGCTGTACTAAACCGTCGTTATCTGCTCCCCCCAGACTCGCGCGCTGCATATAGTGAGTGAGTGGGCCGGGCTGAATGCAGCCAAATATTGAAACGCAAGCCGCCTCTATTTCCGTTGTGCCGCGACCAATGCGGTCATAGGTAAAGCGGCCGGTGCCGTTCCAGGCTTCTAAGTAGAAGGCTCTGTCTCCCTCTCGACCGTCGCGCTCTAACGAGCGCAGCCATCCGGTTAATTCATCGCGGAAAATTAAAATTCCCCGGGGGTTTTGGTTTAATATCTCGCCCAGCTTTTCTATCGTTGTATCGTGTAGCATTATCCTTTTTCGGGCGGGTTCTTCGGGTTCTATTAATTCATCCCTGGCGCCAGGTAGGGGATCAATGCCCATTTTTAAGTCTTTGGCAATCTTTTGTTTTGTTATTTTTTTTGCTTCTTCGGCGATCAATATTTGTAAAGCGTGGTCTTTTTGGGCCTCTTTGTAATCCTCGTAAGCTTCAAGGTCTAATTGTTTTAATGGTTCAAGCATAGCATCAGCAGCGGCGGTCTTCATTAGGCCCGGACTTCCGACGATTGCACCGAATAAGTTGGGAACGACGGACCAATCGTCGTGCACCTGGGGCCTTATCGCGATCTGCCGCCCTACTACGGCCGCTAATCCAATCATGGCCGGCACGGCTAAGAAATCAGGGGGGCACTGCATAAGTTCTGCGGTGTCTTTTATCCAATCTTTTAGCGCAGGGGGTAAAAGCAAATATTCAAACTTTGCAACTTCCGGGGTTTCATTTTTTAACGGCTGAGGTTCCGGCCAATGGTCTTGAACTTGGAATGATTGCGAGGTGGATATAAGAGTTTTTACCCCTTCTATGCTGGTTTTTAATTCATCTGTGGCGTCCCAACCTTCGGGCCTATCCTCGGGCCAAGTGGCAATTTTTACCTGTGCGCCAGCTGCGGTCAAACTATTCGCTCGTAGTTGGGCGCCCTGGCGGCCGGCGTCGTCGTTGTCGGTTAAAATAATGACCGTTTTTTTATTGAATTTTTCAGATAACGAGTCAGGCCAGGTTGTCACGCCACAAGTTGCTGTAATTGCTGGGATGCCGGCAGAGATTAGCGCGAGTGCATCAAGCTCCCCCTCACACAAAACCAACTCGCCAGCTTGCAGTTGGTCGATTGGAAAAAGGCGGGGGGCGCCATACCCTTTTGCCCAGTGCAATATCTTGGCCTGATTTTTCGTTCGTATTTCAGGCGGCAACCACCTGCGCGCATCCGCATAAGCGCCGCCTTCGGTAGCAATCGGGATGATAATACGCCTTTCTCCTCTGTTTTGGATTCCTATTTTATAGCGCTCCACAACGTCGGGCGTAATTGCTCTTTGTTTTTGTAGGTATGCTTGCGCCTCCTTGGTGCAACTCTGGTGCAATTCCTCGATCAACTTAGAGTCAATCGGCTTGACTTCGGGTTTGTTTTCCAAGGGCGGCATTTCTGAGTCATTAAATAAGTCGGCCAATTCCAGGCCGATCTGCTGCATTATGCTTTCGGCGTCGCAACCAGTGTGACAGGTAAGCAATATTTTATCGCCTGCTTGACTTATTGATAAACTCGGGTTGTGGTCGTCGTGGGCAGGACACAAAGCATTAAATCCCTGTCCGTTTTTCTTTACGCCGTCGAAATAGGTTAATATCTCATCTATTAACATTTTTTCACCTTTTAACGCACTGACAAAACTGACAAAACTGACAGAAGTATTTTTTAAATCTCAAAACCTTAGAAAACCGCACTGACAAAACTGACAGAAGTGCGGGGTTAAACTGGTATTCTGTGTTTTTGGTGGTCCGACCCGACGCGCGCAGTGCCTCCCCTTGAGCCGCGCGCTAACCGTCGTTAGCCTTTGCGCCAGGCCGGACCGGACCTTATTTACAAGCGCCGCCGGCCTACTTGATCACGCGATTTTCCTTTCGTTTAAAAGCCGGCGGCGCTTTTCTATAAATCAGCGGCCATTTTTGTAGCCGCGCGCTTTTCCTCTATTTCTGTGCATTTTTCTTTTAGTGCGTCGTATACGCGCCGGAAGTGCTGGGGCTTGACCTGGTCGAGGTCATCGTAGCCGCATGTAGTCAGCACTATCGCGACTTGGTCCTCGTCGTCTATTTTTGTGACGAACCCTTTGCTCCGGTTTAAAAATTCTTTTTTGGCGTTTGCCGCTTCCTCGCGAGTGTCTGGCGGTTCAAGCGGCAAGGGCGCGTTCGTTTGGTCGGGGTTTCCGGCCGGCGGGTCATCTGGCGGCGTCTGGGAAGGTCCGCTCGGGCCGCTCTCGTCCTCGTCGCCGCTTATCTCGACAATGGCCGTCTCGCCCTCATTTGTGAGCCAGCGCAAAGCGCGAGCGATCGCCCGGGTTTCGGCCATTCGCAGCAAATGCTTCATAATGGGTTCTGACGTATTATTCGGGTCGGCGTCGCCGTGGCCGCTATATTCCTGGCCTTTGTTATTTTTCACGACGGCGCGGAAAATCGCCATCATGCCGTTTTCCTTGGCCGGGAATTGCAAGATCTCCGTGTTGACGCCGGCCAGGCCATATTCCTTATGGCCTTTATCGAGCAATGCTTTAAAAGGGATTCCGGTAAAATTCTTGTGATATGCCATTTTTGGGACTCCTTTAAATTTTTTGGGGGAGAGCCGCCCAGATCGGAAAAAGCACGATCCAGGCGGCAGCTCTTACGACCAGCGCCGCCGACTATAGCGGTTGCGGTCCTGCTGAAGCTGGTCGTCTTCGATCCATTTTTTTATTTCATCAGCGCGGGAATTATTCGCGCCGCCAGATATAGCACGGCCACGGCCGCCAGCAGAACCGGCGGGTCCAGGATTGTCTTTTTCATTTTGGGCGTCCTCGGGGGCGTCGGCCTGGCGCAAGTGGTGCGTCAGATCGGTGGCCTCGGCTGGGGGTGCGGTGCGAGTTGAAGAGGTGCGCGGTTGCGTGTGGCCGCAGTCGATGCAGCCATATAAGGCATGGGCCGGCACAAGGTAGCCGTGGCCGTTGGGGCAGCTGGGTAACTGGCGCGGGCGCGCCAGCTTAAAGTTGCCAGGAGCAACTTTTGTGTTTACGTTTACAAACATAAACGCCTCTCAATCGTTTGGGTGGGTTGTTTTAGCCGGGCCGCGAAGACCTCGACAGTATTCGCGACCCGGCGCTTTTTGTTTCTACTTAATAATAATAAACTTTGTATATTATATCAAGAGTTTTCTTTATTTATATGCCCTTTTATCTCTAATTGTTTAAAGTTTTTTCTTGAAAAATTGTAATTTTTGCTTATTTTAAAGGGTATGCAAAATTTGCTTAGATTTAAACGTGATGAAATGCGCCGTCTGCTGGAACTTCGGGGCTTAAAACGCCAGAGCGATTTGGCGCGCGCGGTGGACATGTCGCCGCAGCAGCTAAACGAAATATTGCGGCGCGAGGATATAGCCGGCGTAACGCTGGGAACGGTGGCCAAGATTTGCGAGGCATTATCATCGCCTTCTGCCAGGTTGCGCTTGGACGATCTGGTCGAGCATGTGCCCGATTGAAAAATATTACACAATAAATATAACCTATGCAAGGTTAATCGAAAGCAATTAACCTTTTTTTCTGGGCCGGCCGCGCCGGGTGCCTTCGACGACCAGGCCGCGCAACGCGTCCAGGTCGGCCGCGCTCAGGTAACGCACGCCGCGCCCGGGCGTGTTCTCCACGCTGCCGATTTCGTGCTCAAGGCATTTCTTTTTTACCCAGATTTGCGATCGGCCCAGAAGATCGGCGGCCTCTGCCGTCGTGTATTGGCCGCCTGGGGCGAGTTCGTCGAGCGCCGCGCGTATCTGGGCCTCGGTGGCCTGGTGGCCTTTTTGGGCGAGCAAGGCCGCCAGCTCGGGAATTTGTCGGAGGCCTTGCTCGGCTAATATGTTTAAAAGGGCTTTTTTCATTTGATTAGCTAAAAGAAAATTATGTTTCCTTCTTTCATGAAAGAGGGCAAAAGGTTTAGGGGTTGATGTTGCAAGGTTTAGGGGTTGATGTTGCAAGGTTTAGGGGTTGATGTTGCAAAAGAAAAAAAGCATAATCGCCAAATCAATAATAAAATCAACCATTTACAGGACAAAATTCACAGATCGAAAAAGGACATGAGATTTTATGAGATAAAATGGGCGCTGGCGGCCGTCCTAAAGACGCCGCCGCGCCTTGAAAAAAAGCCGGAAAGGGCTACCTGACGATGGACGACCGGACTTTCAGAAATCACCCCGCACCCTCGCGCAGTTCGTCGCGGAGCTGTTTGACGTATTCTTCCACGCCGGTCAAGGTGGCCTCCCCTGCGGCATAGTCGTATATATTTTTAATTATTTCTTTTAACTCTTCGTCTGTAGTGTAGGCGCTCAAATTATATTCCTCGGTAATATCGGCGCCTGTCATCCAGTCCGACATGTGCAAAACGCCGGCGCTTTCTGTTATTCTATCCGCACATTTATTTTCTGCGGCATTAAACCCGTCTGTTTGATCTGTGTCTTCATCTTTAAACCAGTCGTACCAGATAGTTTTTTCGGCGTTTTTTTCATCAATCGGGATCTCTTTTTCCCATTCGTTTAATGTCAAAATGTACGTTTCGCCCCAGTTGTCAGGACTGCAGTATAAATTTATGCCGTGTGCATCAAATTGACTTTTAACTTGGGTGAGTTCGCATAGCAGCCCTTGCCGGTATTCTGCCCAAGTTGCTGGTTTGTTCTCTTCGAGCAGCCCGGCAACCTCGCGCAAAAGCGCGTTTATTTCGTCGGTGGTTAATTGGGGGTCTATTTTCCACCTTTTTATTTTGCCCTCGTAGACGTCAACGGGAATGCCGCCCCCTATTTCGCCGCTATAATCCGCGCGCAGTTCCTCGGTCCTGGTGTCAAATTCGATAAATGCCGGCTGCGTATTGTTTTGACCGTCAAACTGGCGATAGAGCGGGTGCAGTTCTGCGCTTTCAAGGGTTTTTATTGACATTTTCTCATCTCCTTTTGTGTGTGCCCCGGACTTCGGACCGGGGCTGCGGTTTAATGCCGCCCGGAGGCGGCACCCGTCGCCAGTTAGCCAATAATAAAACCTTGGTGGTCGTAAATATTGAAGCAGAAAGGAGCTGCGGCGGCCTCGAACTTGTCGTCCCAGAACCTTATTATTCCGTCGTCGCTAACGTGGGCGACTTTTTTATAATCGCCCCATTTTTCCCTTTTCCGGTCGGAGATTGTGGTTCCGTTGCCCAAGCAAAAAGCGCCCAAGTCGAAGTTTTTGTTGTCTGCCATTGCGTTGATTAAGTTCGTCGCGTTGCTCATTTTGTTGTCTCCTTTTGTGTGTGCCCCGGTCCGAAGTCCGGGGCTGTGGTTTAATGCCGCCCGGAGGCGGCACCCGTCGCCAGTTAGTTAAACCATCCGCCGAAGCCATCGACCAGGTCGGCGGCGTTGCGGTCGGCGGCGGCGTCTTGGGCGGTTGTGATTGTGGCCTCTCCGTTCGCGCCATTATAAGAGATAAACCGACCAGCGGCGGCCTCGAACTTGTCGCAGTAGAAGGTCGCGGTGCCGTCGGCGTCGATATGCGCCAGTTTTTTCTCTTTGTGCAAAGTGTCGTTTGCGCTTTTTCTTCTATCGCTGGTCAAGATTCGGTCGGTGCGCCAGTGGTCTAATTTGGTGGCCGTTAAACGATTATTATATTCGGTGTTTTCCATGTGAGCGATCAGGCTATCGGCGGGGTGCGTGGCTTTCATTTTGTTGTCTCCTTGTTGGTGGTTGTTTTTGTTTCCCTCAATCTCTATAACTAATATAACCACAGTGGTTATATTACGCAAGGGGGGATTGCCCCTTTTTGAAAGAAAAATGCACTTTTTTTAAAAAAAAAGCAGAAAAAGACCAGGCCGCTTGACAAAGCCGCTTGGTCTTTGATATTCAATATAGTTTGTTAACTCCTTTCTGAGCCGGCCCGGGCTGCAACCACCCAAACGGTTAACCTCCAAGGCGCCATTGGCCGGCGGCCGCGCCCCGATTTTGCCTGAGTGCGGACAGTCGGCTCGGGGTTTTGCGGGGCGCGGCCTTTTTAGAGATTAATTGCGATTTATTAAGCTTATTTGTTGGGCAAAGTTAGGCCATAATATCATGGCGGCAACCATCGAAGAAATAGAAAAGGCTCTAAGCGCTTCTCATGGCCTGAAGGGGCCGGCTGCGCAAAGCCTGGGCGTCACCTGGCAAGCCGTGCAGAATCGGATTAAAAAGTCCGAGCGATTGCAGAGGCACATTAAGCAAGTGCGCGAGGATTCGCTTGATTATGTCGAGGGCAAGCTTTTTGAAAATATCGGCGAGGGCAATACAAGCAGCATCATATTCTATTTGAAATGTCAGGGGAAAGCCCGGGGCTATGTCGAGCGCGTCGAAACGACCGGCGCGGATGGCGGCGCTATCGAGCACCGGCAAATCGACGCACCGCCACGGCCGGCAAATTATGCCGATTGGCTCGAGCAGACCGCTGGCAACCGGCTCGATCAGGTGTTTGGGGAGATGGCCGGCAGCAACGGCCACGGCACGAACGGCCACGGCAGCAACGGCCACGGCACGAACGGCCACGGCAGCAACGGCCACGGCAGCAACGGAAACGGCAGCAACGGAAACGGCAGCAAATGAGCCTGGCGACCAAACAGGTGCCGGTGGCCTGGCGGCCGCAGCACGGGCCGCAGTCGGACGCCTGCGCGGCTGCTGATATATGTCAAGAATTGTTTTACGGCGGCGCCGTTTTCGGGGGGAAGAGCGATTTCCTGCTCGGCGATTTCGCCAGCGATATTCACCAGGGGCCGGCCTGGTCGGGCGTCCTGTTTCGGCAGACGAGCCCCGAGCTGGAGGATATCATCGAGCGCAGTCACGAGATATTCCCCTATCTCGGCGGCGAGTACCTGGTCGGCAAATCGACGTGGCGCTTTAAAAGCGGGGCGTTGCTGCGATTGCGGCACATGGAAAACGAAAAGCATTTTCAGCGCTATATGGGCTGGAGCCTGGCCTGGATCGGCTGGGACGAATTGCCGAACTGGCCGAGCCTGAAGCCCTATCACCAGATGAAGAGCCGCTTGCGCGGGCCGGCGCAGCATAAGCGAATCCGGGCCACGGGCAACCCGGGCGGCCGCTGTCATGCGGAGATAAAAGATTATTTCGGCATCGGCCGGCACCCTAAAGGCTACCATTTACACCAGGACGACGAGAGCGGCCTGGCGCGCATGTTCGTCCCGTCGCGGGTGCGCGACAATGAGATCGGCCTGGCCGGCGATCCGGGCTATATATCGAGGCTCAAGGGCGTCGGTGACCCGGAGCTCGTGAGCGCGTGGCTTGAGGGTGATTGGAACGCGGTGGTCGGCGCTTATTTCTCGATGTTCTCGCGGGGCGACGCCGAAGTCGAGCCGTTCTCGATCCCCGAGGGTTGGAGCGTTTTCACCGGCGGCGATTATGGCGAGCACAACCCCACCTGGTGGGGCATTGTAGCCGTGGATTATGATGATGACTTGTGGGTGATCGACGAGTACGTCAGAGCGGAGGCCGGCGGCGCTGACCATGCGCGCGGCGTCAAGGCGCTGGTCGATAATTGTCCATTTATCCGCAAAAGCCGGCCCAAGTTGCACCTGGCGCCGTCCGATATGTGGACCTCCCGGGCACCTGGTGAAGCCAACCAGGCGCTGGCGCCGCGCGATTCGTTCGCCGGCCAGGGCGTCCACCTGACGCGGGCGAACATGGACAGGGTGAACGGTTGGCGAAATTTAAAGGATTTAATGTACAGCAAGCGCATCAAGTTTTTCCGGGGCCGCACCGATCGCGTGGCTTCGTCGCTGGCGTCAGTGCAGCGCGACCCGCACGACGCCGAGGATGTCCAGAAGGGCGGCGACGATCATCCGGCCGACGGCCTGCGCTATATCATTAATCACGTGTACAAGCCCAGACCCGCGAAAAAGACGGACAGCCGGCCGAATGCCGGCGCGCAGGTGATTGACCTGCTCGAAAAAATGGGCAAGCAGAAATCGAGATATTCATAAATCCATTATCGAGTAATTTAAAATTTGGGTAATAAAAGGGCGCCATCCCGCCGGTCGGGAGAGCGCCCTTTTTGCGTGTGAGCCGGTCGGATGGGGCCGGCTCGCACAAAGAAAATAAAAACATGGCATTATCAAAACGACAAGTCCGCTACTGGCGCCGGGAGATGGAAATTCTCGACGGGCTCTATAAAGAGCGTATGAAGCAATGGCAGAACCTGGTCGATTTACATAATCTGGATTTCGACGAGAAGATCCGTGACCTGGATGCGTCCGAGATGATCAGGGTTCCCGTATTCTACACGGTCTGCCGGCAGCTGATCGCGGCTATTGCGTTTAATTATCCCAAGCTTTTTGTCACGGTCGAGGACGACGAGGGCGAGGGGTTCCCGATTTCGGACATTTTAGAGCGCGCATCGTCGGCGTTTTTGCGCCTGGCGAACGTCAAGCCTCATGTGCATCAGGCCATTTTCGACGCGCTCCCCTGCGGCATCGGCTGGTTGCGGGTGGACTATAACCCACCCGGCGACGATCTAATTCCGCCGTACGTGGCTAATGACTCGATGGGTGAGGATCTCGTCTGTGTTTCTCGGGTGCCGCCTGGATTTGTGCACGTAGATCCGCAGTGTCCGCCGCATATGATCGGCCACGCGCGCTATATCCGAGAGCGGATGTGGGTTCCGCTGAAGCAATTAAAGGACGACGATAATATCTCCCATCGGCGCGAGATAAAGGCAACCTCGGTCAATGATAAAGACGATCTCGTATTTGGCGAGCCGCAGCGCGAGCGCTCCGAAACGGACGAACAAAAAGCGGTGCGCGAATCGGTTGATAATGGTGATTTCGTGCTCGTTGATCGCATCCATGACCGGATGAACCGGCGACAAATCATGTTCGCCGATGGCGTCGAAGAGCCTATACAAGATATTGAGCATCCGTTTTCTAAGATGAACTTTCCCCAGCGCGTCGATTTGCTGGGCGCGCCGATGTATGAAGAGGACCAGCAGACGCCGGTCCTCGATTTGGAAAATGGCACGCCGGCCGCCGGCTGGCTGGTCGAGCACGGGCTGCCGTTCGTCCCGATAAAGTTTGACATGTCGGTCAATTCCTACTATCCGGTGCCGCAGCTGGAGCTGATTAAAGACCTCCAGGGCGCTATTGTCGAGTCCATGAGCCGGCAATCCGCCATGCTGAAGCGCTCGGCCAGGCAGGCGCTGGTGCGCGAATCTGAAGCGCAGGCAAATCCCGAGCTCGTGGATCGCCTGCGGAAAGGCAATGACGGCGAGTTTCACGTTGTCCAAGATCCAGACTCAGCCATGCGAGAAATCGGTTGGGGCAGCGTCCCCGGCGAGCAATACGCGCTCCAGGACCGGGCGCAGCAGCTGGTCGATATGGTGACGCAGGTCAATGACCTCTCGCAGGGCGGCGCCGATGATGCGCGCACCGCGACGGAGGCCGGTCTGATTGCGGCGGCGGCCTCGATCAATAGGGAGTGGATGGAGTCGGCGGTTGCAAGCGCCTATGAAACGGTCGTGCGCAACGCTTTTCAAATTATGGGCGACCCGCGCTATACGCCGGAGGATTTTACCGTCAACGTAGCGCCGGACGGCGCGCAGCGTTTGACGCGGGCGCTGCAAACGGCCGATTTCTTGTGGAATTATCGCATTAATGTCCAGGCCGGCAGCACGCGGCCGCTTTTTGAGCAGTTGCAGCGCAGCCAGGCGGTCGATTTCTACGACCGGGCGCGCAATTCGCCCAATTTCGACATGATGGAACTCGATAAGTTCCTGGCCTCGGCCTATGAAATCGCAGATCCCGAGAAGTTGCTCGTGGACGACCAAAACGAGGAAGCCAACCGCGCCGTACAGCTGGAACATGATTTTCTGTTCTCGCGGCTGCAAGATCCGGGCGTATTTGAAGGCCAGGACCACCAGGCACACATTGAAGCGCATTCCATGTACCAGCAGATGCCGCAGTACCAGCAGCTGCTCGTATCGGCGCAGGCGCGCGATTTGCAGGGCAATTATCTCAACCCGCAGGCCGTCCAGCAGGTGCAACTGATAGACCAGTTGGTCCAGCAGCATATCCAGGGGCACCAGCAGGCGCTGCAACAAGAGCAGGAAAATATCGGCGCCCCGAGTGCGCCGTCCGGGCCGGCCCAGACGACCCTGCAGGGACAGGTCCAGAGCAATGCACAGAATATTTCCAACCAGGTTGCCGCCGATACGGCCGAAACGATAGACGCGGCATAAAGGGGCCAAAGATGGCGAAGGCAAAAGCAAAAGCAAAAGCGCCGGCGAAGGCGAAGGCGCCGGTGAAGACCGAGCACGACATTGACCCGATGGCGCCGGCGCTGCTCGAAGCTCTCGCGCTGATCTCCAGCATCGAGGGCAACCCCACAAATCGAAGCGACGGCTCGGTTGCGTATGTGGTGACCAAGGGCCAGCTGGACGAGTTGCGGACGCTGGTCTGGGCTATCCGATGATAAAACTCTGGGATTTCGCCTGCACCACCTGCGGCAAGCGCTACCCGTCGCACCCCTACGAGGGGCGCCGGCCGGTGTCGATTCCGTGCGAATGCGGCGCAGCGGCAACGTGGGACAATCAGCGGCCCAATCTCATCCACGCGACCCATTCAGGCCGGAAATACGGCGAGTTCGATCCGCAGTTTGGGTGCATTGTCGAGGATTACGCGCACAAAAAGCGGCTATTAAAAGAAAATGGTTGGCACGAGCTGCCGCCGGAAACGCTCGAAGAGGCGCGCGAGGCGCCGCTGCACGCCGGCAATACGGCCGAGCGCGACCCGGGCGTCATTATAGCGGATTCGATGGAGGAAATCCGAGCAAAGATCCCGAGTGATCGCGTAGACCATCGAGCCACGGGTGGCGGTCGGGCCGATCTCGACAGCTGGGTCAAGTTTTGAAAAAGCGCGAGCGCTACGATGGATATAAAAGATTGGCGGCGGCGGTGATTTGTCGGGCCATATCGGACGCGCAAGGGGACGCTTTGGCTAATGTAAAGCGCGGCAGTTTAGCGGCCGAGCGAATAGAGCGCGAGGCTCAACAGTTTCTACGAGGGGGCATGTTGCCCTGGGCGGATATGCTCGACTCAGATATTGAAAAGATACGCACAGTTGGGCGAGAACTCGCCGAGAAGGCGAAAAAACGGCGAGAAAAGAAAAACCAAAGCCTAAGCAAATAGCGCTCCTGAATTTGTAAACATAAGCAGAACAGTAATTTACGTTTAATATTCGGGTGAGCCTTATTTTCCCGAATGTTTTTCCGAATGTCCGGCGAAAATTCGCCGAGGACAGCAGCGCGAACCACGAAGGGGCGCCATCCCGCCACAGGGAGGCGCCCCTTTTTCATTTGCAGCCGGTACCCCATCCTGCCGGCAGCAGCAACCAATAGGACGGGTTTTTTATGAGCGAAGCATTTCCATCGGACTCGACGACCACGACAACCGAACAAGCAGAGGCTCCCCCCGCTGATCCTGGCGCCGAATTGGGCGCGGGAATGGTCGGCGAGGACACGGAGCCGGACGCCTCGGACGCGGCCAGCGAACAACCGGGCGGCAGTGCGCAAGTAGCGGCGTCAGATGGCGCCACAACCAACAACGCGCCGGCCTCCGAGGATGACCAGGCGGCCGGCGGCCTACGTCAAGCCGATTATACGCGCAAAACGCAGGAAATCGCCGATTATCGCCGGCAGCTCGACGCAGAGCGCGCCGATTTTCGCCAGCAGCAGCAGCAATTCCAGGAAACGCAGCGGCAAATGTTGCTCCAGCAGCAGCAGGGGCCGCCTCCGCCAGGGGTGCCTCAGCAACTCCAACAGGTAATGTCGGACCCGTCGCTATCAGCAGAGGACAGGGCCGGCCTCAATGTCATTCTGACAATGAGCCAGCAGCAGGAAGAGCAGGCCGGCGTAATTGCCAATCTGCGCGCGCGCTTGGAACACTGGGAGCCACAGCTAAAAACGACCAATCAGGTCGTCACGCAAATGTCCCAGGAGCAGCAGGCGAACAACGTTAAGCGCATGGAGGAGCAGGTCCAAGAAGCTTATGCGCTTTTCGGCCAGGAGGCGACGAACGGAGCTGCGGATTTCATCAAGAAAAACATTTCGACTCTGAACCGAAAAACCGGCCAGCCGTACACCGTGGCCGAGTTGGTAGGTCTGGAGTCGGGGCGTTCAGTGGAAGACCAGCAGGCGGCACGGCAGGGCAACAAAGCCGTGCGGCAGCGCTCGAAGCAGGGGGTCAATTCTAACGGCTCCGCGCATCCGGCGACCACGCCGGCGGGCGGCTCTCTCTCACGCGATGAAGCGCTGCGTGAAATTGAATCGAATATGACGTAGATATTCCTTGACGGGAAATTAAATCATGGCACAGACCACCAGCGAAGTATGGGACAGTCATTGGAGCGCAACGCGCCGGACTGTCCGACCCGAGGTTGTTGATAATTTCTTTGAGGATTACCCCACCTTGGAAATGCACCGCCGCAAAGGGCTGAAAATGTCCTCGAAGGGGGGCAAAGAGATCGAGGTCAAGTTGCAAACCAGTGGCGGGACCGCCGAGAGCTTCGACAAATACGACGTTCTCAATAAGAGCCCAATTGATCCGTTTGAGAGTGCGTTTTATAAGCGCCGCTATTACGCCGCGCCGGTGATCCTCAGCGACACCGAGCACTGGGAAAACAGCGGCCCAGAGCGCATTTTCGACGAGTTGGAGCACCTGGGCAACAACGCGATGAACACCATCCTCAAAGCCATTAACGAGGATATTCTCAGCGCGCAGTCGGGCAAAAACATGATCGGCTATCAGGACATCATGGCCGACGCCGCCGGCGCAACCGTGGGCGGCATCAATTCCAGCACGACTACGGCCTGGGAGTCGCAGCGCTTTACCACCTCAACCACGTTCACCACGCAAAGCGTCACGAACATCTTTGACGGTATTGCGGCGTGGAATGAGGTTCTGGACAGCTGCCGCATTCAGGGCGGCGTGATCAAGCAGATTGTGACCACGTACTCAATCGGCCGCGCTTATCGCGAGGCGATCAGTTCTCAGGGGTACGCGCGCACGGAGCTTGACAACGCGAAGGGCCCGGGCGGGAATATGTTGCCTCCATTTTATTCAGCCGAGGTGATCGCCGATAATGATTGCCCCTCTCTGCATAGCTATTTCCCTGACACCAGGCACACGAAGTTGGACGTTCTGTCTCAGGCCAATTTTCGCAAGACGCCGTTCACCAGCTTGCAGTCGAACGGTCAGCTGGCGCAGTTGGCGTATGTCGTGGCCGGCGTGCAGCTCTACACCGACAACCGCCGCCGCAATGGCGTAGCTACCGCTATAACCGGCAGCTAATAACGCGCCGGCTTAGGCCGGCATCACAGCAGTTCACTTTAGGGGCGCCATCCCGCCGCAGGGAGGCGCCCCTTTTTTGTTCTCGATTTCCCGGGTGCAAGCCAATGCGCCCGATAACCGAGCAAAGAAGGGTAGGAAATCATGCCAAATATTATCCAGAATGGCAGTGTAAACGCGCCCAGTGATGGCGTAAAGCAGGGGCTTTTTGAAGAAAGCTCGACGCAGCAGGGCAACGTCGGCGCCGAGCGCCGGCTCGAAGACGGCCGCGCGTTTCGTTACGCTTATTTTGCCGCCGCAGCCAATCCCGGCCTTTTGGTTTCGACCGATATTTCGGCCACTAGTGTGGTTGAGATTGACGGCAAATGTACCGCCGCCTCAGCCGGTGCGACTGAGGTGACAATCACCGATTCGACCACGCTGGGCAGCGCAACCGCCGACCAGTACGCCGGCGGATATCTCCACATCACCGACGACGCAGGCGAGGGGCACCAATACCGCATTCGCGGCAATACGGCCGCCTCGTCTAATGCCGTCGATTTTACCCTCTACGACGGCATTATAGTGGCGCTCACCAGTGCCAGCGATGTGGCCATCACCGGGTACCCATATAATAACGTGCGCGGTGCTACCGCCGGGACAGATTATATAATGTCGGGCGTTACGGTTATGTCCGTGACGGCTAATTATTACGCCTGGGTACAGACGCGCGGCGTTGCGACCGTTCTGTCGGACGGCGCCGTTGCTATTGGGGCCAATCTAACCCTATCGGATGGCGTCGCCGGCGCGGTGCAGCTGAAAGACGCCGAGACTGAGCCGCTGGTCGGGTTCGCGCTTTTTGCGTCGGATGACACGGGCCATGTAGGTGTCAAGCTTTACGGCCTCGATTAAGGCCAATTTTACCAGGTGGGCCGGCATGGGTCGGTCCACCTATTAACCCATCAAAGGATTTTTATGCCACGGAAACGCGCAGAACAGCCAGCAATGCACGACCGCGATCTATTAGACGAAGCGTTAGAGCCTCAAAAGGTCATCGTTGAAGACAGCGACCCCGAAGAGTCGCCCCAGGCGACCCCAGACGCCGCTGTAAAGGACGAACTTTTGCGCTTGCTGAAAGACCCAGACATAGCAAACCAGGCCGTACAGACAGCCCTGGGGACAGCAGAGGGGCGCAAAGCGCTAAACGTGCCGCTGGGCGTGGGCGCGCCGGTGGGCGAATATGAGCGCAACTATAAAGGCGAGGAGCATTTGCGCGTGCATGGCGGCGTTGAGGTGGAGCACGCGAGGGATTTTGTGCCTCTGCCGCCGTCGTATATTGCGAAATATGAAGCGAGAGACGGAGAGAAAACGAATTATGAACCCGGGCAGGCTGACGCGGTTCAAATGGGCGCACTGGAGCCACTCGTTGACCACGCCGGCCGGCCGATTAAAACGGAAATGTACCGCCATTTTTTAGATCTGCAGATGAAAAATGAGCGCCTAACGGGCAATGTGCGCTCCGATATGGCCGCCGGCGTTTTCGCGGCCGATGGCACGCCGCGCTTTCAGGCCGACGACCCGGGCATGGGGCCAACGAAAGAAAGTTAGGATGGAATTTCGTCGGGAGAGGTGGTAAGATAATATGACGCAAATACAGGCCATAAAGACCGTTTTAAAACGGGTTGGCCTATCGACGGCAAATAGTGAGTTGCAAGACCAGGCGCGCCTGTATTTAAGCATGGTCGTAGCCGAGGTTTCACCGTTGGCGGATTGGTGGTGGTTGGATCGTACAGCGACATTCGACACGGTTGCGAGTACGCGCACGTATACGCCGATCTCGGGCAATGTTGCGGCCTGGTTTTCGTTTGTAGATGAATCGAATAATCGCACGCTGGATATTGTCGGGCCGGATGAATACGACGCGCTGGATCTTGACAGGGACGACGCCGGCACAGTCGAGGCCGTTTTTATCGGAGGTTTAGACTCGTCCACGGGGTACCCGACGATAGAATTATGGCGCACGCCCTCTGCTGCGGCAACCATCCGGGTGCGCTATCGTCGGGACGTACTTTTAGATATCAGTCAAGACAATAATGAGTTGCTGGTCATAGGTATTCCCAGAATAATCGAAAGCGTATTAATCTACGGCGCATCTGCTTTATATCTGGATGAAGAGGGGGACGAAGGATCTGCGGCCAAAGAGGACGCACGATATAGCCAGGCTCTGAGCTTGGCACTACGGCAAAACAGTCGACAGCAGGGCAATAGACGGTACCCGCCGCTGCGGAATCGCGCCGGCGATGGCGAGCTTGTCCTGCGGGTGGGCACTGACACTGTAACAGGGGCGTAAAAAATGCCAGTTTTCGGACAGCGTCGGCCCAGATCGGGGCCGCAAGCGCAAAATCGGCCGCAACCACCGCAATCGCCGCAACCATCGCAGCGGGCCGTCACGGGCCCAGTACTAGGCGCGCCGATAGGTGGCCGCCGCTTAGCGGCAGATTTAACGGGATTTTTAGGGTCACAATTATCTCAGGCGGCACAAGGCCGGCCCGATCAAATCACACAAAGCCAGCTGGCCGATTTCGACGAACAGGCGCGCCTGGCGCGTGAGCAACAAATCGCCGATTTAAACCGTTTCGGCATAATAGGTGGAAGCGGGGTCTCCTCGGGTAGAGTTGCGGATATATTGGGCCGATTTGACGCGGATACATTACGCGGCCGGCAAGCCGTGCAGGCGGCGGGGCTAAATCGCGTATTGGGGACGGTATTGCCCCAAGCGGTGCAGCAACAGCGATATGCGGGCACCGAAGGAATCGAGCGCGCCAGATTAGAGCAGGAGGGTGGGCAGTTCGGCGAAGGCTTGGCCGAGGAACGCGCCGGTCGTGAGCAAGAGGCAGCGCTGGAGCGCGAACGCTTGGCGCAACGGGGGGGAGAATTTTCGGCAACCTTGGGCGAAACCCAAGCGGGCCGGCAGCAAATAGCCAGTGAGGCGGCGCTGGATAGAGCGCAGCAGGCGGCGCAATTCCAAGGGACTTTGGGCGAAACTACGGCGGCGCGCGAGCAAGATATGGCATTGGAGCGCGAGCGCTTAGCACAGCAGGCGCAGCAATTTGGCGGGACGCTGGGCGAACAACAGGCAGCACGCGAGCAAGAGGCGGCGCTGGAGCGCGCCAGATTAGCACAGCAGGCGCAGCAGTTTGGCGGGACGCAGGGACTGGAGCGCGAGCGTTTGGCGCAGCAGGCCGGACA
>VTLG01013186.1_pt1 | contig 21857 bp, 15 predicted proteins | sample 4694571 | NCBI WGS metagenome assembly VTLG01 (sample SAMN12604809, study PRJNA352737) | marine metagenome | biome: ENVO:00000447; feature: ENVO:00000209|ENVO:00000569|ENVO:01000036; material: ENVO:00002151; isolation source: viral sequences binned using virsorter ... | reverse complement strand
GAAATATTGGTGGTGGTTTAACTGTAAGTAGTGGATTAGTTGTTACTGGTGGGGGTAGTATTACTGGAGAGACCACTTTAACAGGTGGATTAAAGGTTACTGGTATATCTTCATTTACATCTGTTGCTCTTAATGCAGTTCAAGTTAATGTATCTGGAGCATCTACATTTACTGCCTTAGTGAGTGCTGGTAACAGTACTAAACTTGGAGATGATGTTAGCACTAGAGGTGTCAATGCAGGTGGTATAAGTACATTTGTTGGTGATGTAAGTATTGGTAATCATTTCTCTGTTGTTGGTATATCTACAGTAGGAACTGGTAATACCTTCAATAGTGAAGGTGGTATGAGAATGACTGGTATTGCTTCCATGAGAGAAGCAGTAATTGGTTATGGAGTTACTATTAGCACTACTGGCATCAATGCTGTAAATGATGCTTATGTTGGTGTAAGCACTGCTGCTGGAGTAATATTGACTTCTGCTAATGGAACTAGATATAGACTATTAGTAGAAAATGATGGAAGTCTAAAGACTGTGAACATAGCTTAGCATTTAATGCCATAAATAACTAAAAAATTGTAAAATGTCCGCCATTATAACTGATCAACTTAGAATATTGAACGCGAAGAATTTTGTTGCAACAGCAACTTCTTCAGTTAATTCTTATTATTCTTTTGTTGGTTTACCTAATGCTACTAATTATTCCTCTACTTGGGATACAAACCCTCCTGCACCAAAGGATAGTTTTGACCAAGAAGAGGATTATTGGGATACTATGATTGCATTGAAGAAGATAACATCTTCTGATGTGCGTAGAATGGTTCATAGGTATACTTGGACATCAGGTGTGACATATGACATGTATAGGGGAGATATTAGTAGAACAAATGTAGCACAACCATCAGGGGCTACTAATTTATATGCTTCAAAATATTTTGTAGTAAATGAGGATTATAAGGTTTATATTTGTCTGCAGAATGGGACAAATCCAGAAAATGTCACAGGTAGACCTTCTCTAGATGAACCTACATTTACAGATTTGGAACCTAAATCAGCAGGTGATAGTGGTGATGGATATCTTTGGAAATATCTTTATACTATCAAACCAAATGATATTATAAAATTCAATTCTACTAATTTTATACCTGTTCCTGATGATTGGGAGACTAGCACAGCTAATGCTCCAGTGAGAAATAATGCATCAACTAGTGGTCAATTAAAAGTTGTAACTATTACTAATAGAGGATCTGGTATAGGAACTGCTAATAGAACTTATACTAATGTTCCTATTAGTGGAGATGGATCTGGAGCAGAAGCAACTGTTGTTATCAACAATGATGCTAAAGTTGAATCAGTAGATATTTCTAAAGGTGGTACAGGATATACTTATGGTACTTTAGATTTAGTAAAAGGAGGTGTTCCTGTAGGAACTACTAATCCAGTATTTAATGTTATTATCCCACCTCAGGATGGACATGGAGCAGACATCTATAGGGAATTGGGTGCTAGTAATGTTTTAGTATATTCTAAAATTGAAAATGATGCAGAAAACCCTGATTTTATAACAGGCAACCAAATTGCTAGAATAGGAATTGTAGAAAATCCTCAAGCTTATGATTCTACTTCAAATTTATCTTTAACCAAAGCTAGTGCTTTATATGCATTAAAATTAACTGGAGCTGGATATACTACAGCAACATTTAATGTAGATGGAAACATAACCCAAACTATTGGTGTTGGTTCTACTGCAGTTGGTAGAGTAGTATCTTATGATCAAACAACTGGAGTTTTAAAATATTGGCAAGATAAGAGTTTGGTTGGATTTAATAGTGATGGTTCTTTGAAAACAGATCCTACTTATGGATTTGCTCTACATAGATTTACATCAACTCCTGATAGTGGAGGTAATTTGAATATTGCTAGTAATCAAGGTACTTTAGGAATAGATACTAGTTTTGGAAAATCAGGTAATCCTGGTATAAGTACTGTAATAAATAATAGAACATATTACCTTGGACAGAGTTTTACTGAAGGTGTTGCTAATCCTGAAGTAGAGAAATATTCTGGAACCATTATCTATGTGGATAATAGACCTTCTATTACTAGGTCTGCTAACCAAAGAGAAGATATCAAAGTCATTTTGCAATTCTAAAGAATCATGCCACAGGAAACAAATTTAAACGTCGCTCCTTATTTTGATGATTTTGATAGAAGTGATAAGTATTATAAGGTTTTATTTAAACCAGGATATCCTGTTCAAGCAAGGGAATTAACAGGTATACAATCTATATTACAAGATCAGATTGAAAAATTTGGAAGTCATGCTTTCAAAGAAGGAAGTTCTGTGACTGGTGGAGGTGTAAAATTTACAAATGGATATAATTCTATTTTAATTCAATCCTCCAATGAGGGTTATGATGTAAAGTCTTATTTATTTAATGTTAGAGGAAAAACTGTAGTTGGTAGTCAGTCAGGTATAAAGGCTAAGATCACATCATACTTACCTAATATAGCAGAAGATGGAACTTATACTTTATTTGTTAATTTTTTAAATAGTGGAGTAGATAATAATGATCAGTTTATATCTGGAGAAAGTTTACTTTTAGATGGAGAATCTTTTACTTCTAGAAATGGTATAACTTTTCAAGTAGGAGAACCTTTAGCTCAATTGCATTCTGGTGCATGTAATTATCTTGGATGTGCTGCTGTTTTATCTGCTGGTATCTATTTTGCTAGAGGATATTTTATAGATGTTAAGCAACAAACACTTATAATAAATCCATATACTAATGATGTAAGTGTTAGAGTTGGACTTAGAGTTTATGAGGATATTATAAATTCAGATATTAATTCAAAATTAAATGATAATGCAGCTGGATTTAGTAATTACACAGCTCCTGGTGCTGATAGATTACGTATGGAGTTGAGATTAGAAGCAGTACCTTTATTAGAGGATAAAGCTCCTAATTTCATAGAAATAATGGAGATTAGGAATGGTTCAGTTGCTTCTGTGATTGATAAACCACAATATAATGATTTATCTAATGAATTTGCTAGAAGGACATTTGATGAGTCTGGTAATTATTATGTAAAACCTTTTACTATTACCGCAAGAAATACTTTAAATGATTTTGAAGGTAATAATGGAGTATTTACTTCAGATCAAATAACATATAATAACAATACACCAGATCCTGATTTAGGAACTTATAGGATTTCACCAGGAAAAGCGTATATTAGAGGATATGAAGTAGAAACCATAGTTCCAGCGTTTTTAGATTTTAAAAAACCAAGAACTACTAAACTCCTAGAAGGACAAAGTATTAATTATGTTACTGGTCCCACATTTACTTTGAATAGAGTTTCTGGTTCTCCTTCCATAGGAATTGGTACAGACTATACTGTAAGTCTAAGAGATGAAAGAGTTGGTGCTGCAGGTACAACTGCGGCTGGTAAAGAGATAGGATTGGCACGTGTATATGATTTTGCTTTAGAATCTGGTTCTTATGATGTTAATAATACAGATTTAAATGAATGGGATATTGCTTTATATGATATTCAACCATATACTAATATTGCTTTAAATAATCCAACAACATTAACTGTTCCTACTCATATCAAAGGAAAATCTAGTGGAGCTACTGGATATTTGAGATATGGTGTAAGTAGTTCAACAGATGTAACAGCATATAATACTAAAGGTAATTTTGTTGCTGGTGAACAGTTTATTTTTAATGGTGTAGAAAGTGGTGTTATTTCTGTAGCAACTACTGCATATACTACTAGTGATATTAAATCTATCAATGGAACTGTAAGCACTGCAAGTACTTTTAATGCAGATGTAAAACAATCAGATTTACTATCAATAGGTCAGGTTAAGATTACAGATCCTCCAACTTCTGGAGCTTCTGCTGGTATTAGCACAGTTACTTTTACAGATCCAAATAAATTCTTTATTGGTATTGCTACAGTAGGAAATATTGTTGAATATACAAATTCTGGTTTAAATACAACTTCTTATGCAAGGATTGAAACTGTATCTCAAAGATCTCTAACTATTTCAGGAGTTACAACTGTCACTGGTATATGTGAAGGTGGATTGCCATCATCAGCTATTAATCCTGCAGATTTTAAAGTACTTACTTCTCAATTCCAATCATCTACTGATAATACATTATTTACTCCTTTACCCAAGAGAAATATCTCTAGCGTAGATTTAACTAATTCTCATATAACAATTAGGAAGCAGTATGATGTAAATATCACAAATAATTCTACTGGAGCAGTATCTAGTGGAAATGCAAATGATACATTCTTACCTTATGATGAAGAGAGATATGTATTAATCAGAACTGATGGAACTACTGAATCATTATCTACAGATAAGTTTGAATTTAATACAGGTTCTACTGAAGTAACTATTAATGGATTGGGAACAAATAGTGCTGCTAAATTAATTGCTACTCTTAGAAAAGTTAATGTTAAAGAAAAGGTAAAACAAAAGCAAAAAATCAATCAAGTTTCTGTAGTAAATTCTAACATTTCATCTTCTGGGGTTGGAGCAACTACATTAAATGATGGTTTAACATATTCTACTGTTTATGGCACTAGAGTTCAAGATGAAGAAATTTCTTTAGGAATTCCTGATGCTACTTTAGTTTATGGTGTATATGAATCATATGATTCAAGTGCTCCTATTCTACCTAGAGTATCATTAACTTCTATCAATAGTTCAACTGGTAAGACAGGAGATTTATTGATTGGTGATACTTTCCAAGCAGCAACTAGTGATTTTAAAGGAATCTATGTAAGTAAGTATGATGATAGCACTATAAATTATATTCCTTTAAATGATTATACACTTCAGAAAAATGAAGAAATAACTTTTAAAGAATCTGGTATTAGTGCTACTACTGCTAGTCTAGTTATAGGTTCTAATAATGTTACTAATGAATTTAGTTATGATGATGGACAAAGAGGCACTATCTATGACTATTCTAGAATAGTAAGAAAACCTGGTTTTAATGCACCATCTAGAAGATTGCTAGTAGTATTTGAATCTGCATACTTTAGTGGATCTGATACTGGAGATATTACAACTGCTAATTCTTATGATAATTTTAATTACAGTAAATTACCCCAAATCAATAATTCAAGGGTTAGTGACATACTTGATATAAGACCTAGAGTATCTGAGTTTACAGGTACTTCATATTCACCTTTTGAATTTTTAGGAAGATCATTCACTGCTTCAGGTAATTCTGCTAAGAATATATTAGCATCAGATGAGTCTGTGCTATTGGATTATTCATTCTATCTTCCTAGACTGGATAAAATTTATTTAAATGAAAAGGGAGAATTTCAATTAGTAAATGGAATACCAGCAGAAGTTCCTGAATGGCCAAATGCTATTGATGGTGCTTTAGAAGTGGCATCTATTTCTTTACCAGCTTACTTATATAATGTATCAGATGTAAGTATCAATCTAGCTGAGTATAAGAGATATCAGATGAGAGATATCAATAGACTTGAGCAAAGAATAGAGAGTTTAGAATTTTATACTTCTCTTTCATTATTAGAAAGAGATACTTTGAATATGCAAGTGACTGATGCTGATGGATTAAACAGATTTAAATCAGGATTCTTTGTAGATGATTTTTCTGATACTGAGAATCAAATCAAAAAGACTGTAGTTAAGAATAGTATTGATTATCAGAATGGTGTATTAAGACCTACTCCTTATACTACTGAATTAGATCTTAAATTAGATTTAAATAGTAGTAATGGAATTAGAAAAACTGGTAGAGTATTATCTCTAGATTATGATACAGTTGGATTTGTAAAACAACCTTTTGCTACTAGAACTGAAAGTGTAACTCCTTTCCTCATAAACTATTATGGTGGAATATGTAATTTAACACCATCATCAGATGTATGGTTAGATCAAGTTACAATAGAAGCTAAGAAAGAAGATCTTACTACTTATTCTGAAACTAGTGAGCAAGTAGAAGCTGGTGGATTTGATCCTGATACTGGATATAGTCCAGTGATATGGGGTGCTTGGGAAACCACATGGACTGGTGGTGGTGGATTAGTTAGTGAGAGTAGTAATGAATCTTGGAGTTCTTGGAATTCTGTAAGTAATGATACAAATCAAAGAGATAAGACTAGAACTACAACTCAAACCTTTACATCAGATAGTACAACTCAAGAAAGAGTTGGAACTAGAAGTATACAAAGAGAAACCTTTAGCACTATTAATGAAGGTCCAGTAGTAGTCAATACAGATCTAGCTCCTTATATGAGGTCTAGAAACATTGAGTTTTCTGCTAGTAGTTTAAAACCAACCACTAATGTTTTTGGATTCTTTGATGGAGAGAATGTTAATAAGTTTATAGTTCCAAAACTTCTTCAAATAGCAATGACTACTGGAACTTTCCAAGTAGGAGAGACTGTCATTGGAACCACTGCTGATGGTAAGGAGTTAATTAGATTTAGAGTAGCACAGTCTAATCACAAACTTGGTGATTATGATAATCCTGCTGTAATATACAACACTAACCCTTATTATTCTCAAACACCTTTATCTATAGGAACATTAACTGAAGGAAGAAGTAGAATAGTTGATACAGTAACTCCAGAAAGAATAGTTGGACGTGGTAGAGTTGGAGAAAGTGCAGGTCCAAGACAATTAGGTCCAGGATTCATAACAGATGAAGGACCAATAAGTGTTAGATTTCTTCCAAGTGAAATTACAAATGTACCTTCTGAATATTCTACTACTAGTACATTAATCAATATTGACACATTAAGTCTAGCTGATAAATCTGAAAATACTTATTATGGATATGCAGAAAGAGGTCTTAAATTAGTTGGACAAACATCTAGTGCTCAAGCAACAGTTGAAAGCATAGCATTAAGAACAGATACTATTGGATATGTAAGAGGATGTTTCTTTATTCCAAATCCTAATGATATAACTACACCCAAATTTGAGTGTGGTAAGAAAATCTTTAGACTTTCTAGCAGTTCCACTAATAGTCAAGCTGCTAATATAGTAAAAACTGATTGTTCAAGCACTTATGAGGCTACTGGTAATATTGATACTCTTCAGTCCACTATTATTAGTGTAAGAAATATCAATACCCATACTCAGCAGCAAATAGAAACTCAAACCACTGGTGGAGAAACTTATACTACTTCCAGCACTAATATTATATCAACTGAATTTGAGGCTGTAGGATATCCTGGACAATGGCATGATGATCTTCCTAAGGTTACATTACCTTCAGGTGAAACTGTAGAAGGTTTATATGAACTAAATGAAGACACTGGTGCAATACAGATACAAGGTAATGTTGTTGCTAATGTATATGGCACAGAAACTGTAATTAATGAACAAACAATTGCAGATCAGAATCTTCTTGTAGGTGATATGAACACCTTTAGAGATACTGATTGGATTGAAGAACAAGGTAGTATTCACTCTAATGGTAAACAAAGAGCTGTTGCTGATCAAGCATTAGAACCTGATCCTGATATTATTGAAACAGCATATCTAACACTTTTGGGAAGACAACCTGATGGTCCTGGTTATGATTATTGGAAAAATGATATAATGAATAGTCCTGAGACAGCAGCTGCTTTTGCTGTTATAGGAGATGTAGAAAATGATGAGGGTGCAGGTAATTTAGCTGGAATATCTGCTGCTGAAACTATAACAAATTACCTAGCAAAACAATTTGGTGTTTCTATAGAAGGACAACAAAAAGCTGCAGGAACTTATACAAATACAAAAGGTGCTTATGGTGATGATACATATTGGATTTGTGAAACTAAAACTGACCCTCTAGCTCAATCATTCTTTGTAGAGAATGCACATGGAGTATACATTACTCAAGCAGATGTATATCTAGCTGCTAAAGATGATACCTTACCATTAATTATTCAATTGAGAACAGTAAAACTTGGTCTTCCTACTGAAGAGGTAATTCCTTTTGGTGAAGTAGTTCTTCAACCTGGATATTGTCAAGTTTCTGATAATGCAAGTATACCAACAAGTGTGGTATTCCCATCTCCAGTTTACCTATCACCAGGTGAAACTTATTGTATAGTATTGATGTCAGTAAGTCCTAATTATTTGGCATGGATATCTAGAATGGGTGAGGTTGATATACAGACAGTTAATAATCCAGAATCTGAGCAAGTTCAAGTATCTTCTCAACCAACTCTTGGTTCCTTATTTAAGTCTCAAAATGGACAAACATGGAATCCAAGTCAGTTTGAAGATCTTAAGTTTACTCTTTGGAGAGCTCAGTTTAGTAAGAGAATTGGTAATATAAATTTCCATAATCCACAGTTACTTCCAGTTTCTGATGATATTCATCCTTTACGTAAAGATTCTTTGAAGATTTCTTCTAATAAGATAAGAATTGGATTTAATACTACAATATCAGATACTGGATTGAATCTAGGTAATACAATTAGTCAATTAGGTAGTAATGCTACTGGAAATTATGTTGGTTCTGCTGGAACAGCAACTGGTAATTTAACTATCACAAATGCTGGATTTGGATATACTCCTTCTTCAGGAAGTCAAGTATATTCTAATGTTTCTCTTAATGCAATTACTGGTACTGGTAAAAATGGTACTGCTAATATAACCATTAGTAATGGAGTAGCAGTTGCAGCAACAATGGCAAGTGGTGGTATTGGATATTCATTAGGTGATGTTGTTGGAATATCATCTGTTGGAATTAATTCTCTTGGAAGTGGTATTCAGTTCTCAATAACTACACTAACTGGAAATAATGAATTTGTTCTTGATAATGTTCAAGGTGAATTTGCTACTGGTGTAGGTAAAACATTCATGTATGTTAATAGTTCTGGAGTAACAACAACTCTTAATTATAGTGCTGGTGGAAATGTATTCTTATCAGCAACACCAGAAACTGTTACTGATGGTTTACATATAAATGTAAATCAAAAGAATCATGGAATGCACGCAACTACTAATGTAGTTACTCTTGAAAATGTTAAAACAGATGTTCCTTCAGTTGAATTGTCTTCAGGATATGATTCAACTTCAACAGGATCTCTTGTATTAAATGATGGTACAAATTTTGCACAATTTGAAAATGTAGGTGTTGGTTCTACTAACCTTGGATATGTTAAAGTTGGAAGTGAGATTCTTTCTTATAGTGGAGTATCTGGTAACACATTAACTGGTGTAACTAGAGGAGTAGATTCTAGCAAGACTCTTACACATGCTAGTGGAGATTTAGTTCATAAGTATGAATTGAATGGAGTATCATTGAGAAGGATTAATACTGATCATAATCTAACTAATGTTACTGTAACAGATCCTATAGGATTAGATCATTATAATGTTAAGGTTGATATGTCTACTAATGGAGTGGATAGATCAGTAGGAACTAGTTTGCCAATTCTACATTTCAATGATACTAAATCAACAGGTGGAGTTGATGCTCTTTCTAGTGAAAATATGCCATTTGAGATTGTAAGACCTATTGTACAAAATATAACACCAACTACAACTAATGTAACTGCTAAAATTAGAACTGTTAGTGGATCTAGTATTGATGGGTCAGAGACTTCATTTATAGATCAAGGATTTGAAGATATTAGTTTAATTACAAATAATTATATGTCTAGTCCTAGAATCATAGCTTCTAGAATTAATGAGACAACTTTATTGACTGATTTACCAGACAATAAATCATTCACAATGAACATATCTCTTGAAACTGGTTCACCTTTTGTTTCTCCTATTATTGATTTAGATAGAGTGGGTGTTATTCTTACTTCTAATAGGTTAAATCAACCTATTAATAATTACATCACAGATAATAGGGTTAATAATCTATTAGATGATCCTAATTCTTTTGTATATGCTACTAAACCAATTACACTAGAAAATGGTGCAACTTCTATTAAGATTCATATGGAAGGTCATATTAATGTAACTAGTGATATTAGAGCATTCTATGCCATAACTGATGATCCTAATGGAGAATTAATTTATCAACCATTCCCTGGATATAATAACTTATTCAATACTGGACAAGTAAAAGATCCATATAAGAATGATGGACTTCCTGATAAATTAGTTCCAAAAACTGATATAGTAGCATATACTGCAAATCAAGTGATATATAATGATTATGAATTTACAATTGATAATCTTCCTACATTTAGAAACTTTAGTATTAAGTTAATTGGTACTGGTACTAATCAAGCTCAACCACCTAGAGTGAAAAATCTAAGAGTGCTTGCACTTGCTTAATATGGAATATTCAAATGTAAAAGGACATACTGATTTGATTCGTGATAATAGCACTAGAGCTATTTTAAGTAATGATTCAAATCAGTATGATAACTATCTTCAAAGACGTGCTCAAAGACAGCAAGGAAAAGATAGAATAGATAATATGGAGAATGATTTGAAATCTTTAAAAGATGATATTAATGAAATCAAAAATTTACTAAGAGCACTATCTAATGGCTAAAAACACTCTTACATTTGATCCTAGTTCTGGTGTTGCATATGGTGTAAATCTCACCCTCAACACAGGAGCAGATTTAGATGCTGACTATACTGTAGTTGGTACATCTGGCACTGCCTTTGACTTTACTGGATATACTGGTTCTGCTCAACTTGCAAAGAGTGTTGCTATTGGTTCATCACAACATGCAATAAAAACATTTGAGGTTGGATTTACTAGTGCTAAAGGTGGTGAGTTTAGATTATCATTAGGTTCTACTGCCACTAGATCATTGTCAGAAGGTAGATATGTATATGATGTTTTAATAGGTTCAGGTTCATCTGTTTATAGAATAGTATCAGGAGATGTGTTAGTTATAGCAGGTATCTCTTCTGCTCCTTCATAAATAACATTATACTAGTAAAGTAGATAAATGGCGCAACCAAGTACAAGGGGAGAACTCATAGACTATTGCAAAAGGCAGTTAGGTGCTCCTGTGCTAGAAATTAATGTTGCAGATGAGCAGATAGAAGATATTGTAGATGATGCTGTTCAGTTCTTTCAGGAAAGACACTTTGATGGTGTTTATCAGTCATATAGAAAATATAAGATAACTCAAGCAGATATTGATAGAGGAAAGGCAACTGGTGGAGCAGGTATAACAACCACTACAGTAGATACAACAGTTGGGGTTACTACTCAATTCAGTTATACTGAGAATAGTAATTACCTTCCAATACCACCAGAAGTTATAGGAGTCACTAAGATATTCCATTTTGATGGGAGTAATACCATCACTAATAATATGTTTAGTGTGAAGTATCAGTTATTCTTGAATGACATTTATTATTGGGGTGCTACTGAACTTCTTTCTTATGCAATGGTAAAGACATATCTGGAAGATATTAATTTCTTACTTACAACAGAGAAGCAAATAAGATTTAATAAGAGACAGGATAGATTATATTTGGATCTTGATTTTGGTAGTTTATCAGTTGATGATTATCTAGTAATAGATTGCTTTACTTTATTAGATCCATCAACTTATCCTAGAGTATGGAATGATTCATTCTTAAAACCATATACTACTGCTCTTATTAAGAGGCAGTGGGGACAAAATATGTCTAAGTTCCAAGGAGTTAAATTGCCTGGTGGAATAGAATTAAATGGAATAGAAATGTATGAACAAGCAGAAAAGGAATTAGAAAGAATTAGAGAAATGATGTCTAATACTTATGAAATACCACCTCTTGACATGATAGGCTAATGGCATTAAATCCTTATTTCCTGCAAGGGTCTTCTACAGAGCAGAATCTAGTCCAAAGCTTAATCAATGAACAGATTAAGATGTATGGGGTGGATGTCTATTATATCCCTAGAAGATACATGACCAAGACTACTGTAATACAGGAAGTCATAGAGTCTAAGTTTGAAGAAGCAATTCCTCTAGAGGCATATGTAGATACCTTTGATGGTTATGAGGGACAAGGTTCTCTTCTATCAAAGTTTGGTGTTCAAGCACTTGATGATTTAACTCTTGTGATATCAAGAGATAGATATGAGAATTATATTACTCCACTTATTAAGAATATACCAAATATAGAATTAGCAACTAGACCTAAGGAAGGAGACTTAATATATTTCCCATTAGGAGATAGATTATTTGAGATTAAATTTGTAGAGCATGAGAAACCATTCTATCAGTTAAAAGAAAGATATGTTTATGAACTTAGATGTGAGCTTTACAGATATGAGGATGCTGTTGTTGATACAGGAGTAGGTGATATTGATGATAACCTAGAGAAGGCAGGTTACATTGAAACACTTACCCTAGTGTCTTCAGGAACTACAGCAGTTCTTACAACTGGTATTGTAAATGGTGCATTATCCAGTGTTACTATTAATAATACAGGAAATAGTTACACCAGTCTTCCAAGAGTTGCTATTTCATCTGCTCCTTCTGCAGGATTAACTGCTGTAGGTATAGCATCTATGAGAGATGATATAGTGGATTATGATGGAGAGAAATCTTATAGGATACGTAGAGTAGATCTTATCAATCCAGGTTATGGATATACTATAGGTCAAGAACCAGAGATCTATACAGTTGGTGGTGGAGGTGCAGGATTTGCTGCTACTGCCACTGTATCTGATGGATCTATTGGAATAGTCACAATTACCTCAGGAGGTACTGGATACTCTACAGTCCCATTATTGTCCTTTACAGCAGCACCTGCAGGTGGTACAACAGCATCTGCTTTGGCATACATTAATAGTGTGGGTATTGTTACTCAGATTGGTATTACTGATGCTGGATCTGGATATACTACTCCTCCAACTATTACAGTCACTGCACCTTATATGGGTGGTTCTGGTAACTATGTCTTTAATGAAGTAGTAACTGGTGCTGCAACTAGTTCTACTGGTAGGGTTAAATCTTGGGATGCATCCACTATGGAACTTAAGATTTCTATTATCAGTGGAGCATTTAATGATGGTGAGGTTATTACAGGTAGCACATCTGGTGCTGAGTATGAGTATCAGAAGGTTTCTGAGTCTAATACAGATGATGGATTTGCTGAAAATACTTCAATTGAAAGTGCTGCAGATGATATTATAGACTTCACTGAAACCAACCCATTTGGGATGCCATAAATAATACACTAGGATTGTAACAATGTTTGAATATTTCTATCACGAAATAATGAGGAGGACCATTATTTCCTTTGGTTCTATCTTTAATAACGTCAATATACAGCATACTAATAGTGATGATTCTGTAGTTAGTACAACCAAGGTTCCCTTGGCATATGGACCTACTCAGAAATTTTTAGCAAGACTTGAGCAAGTACCTGATTTGAACAGACCAGTTCAAATTACATTACCTAGAATGTCTTTTGAATTGAATGGACTTAATTATGATCCTGCTAGAAAATCTACAACTACACAAACATTTTTAAAAGGTGTTAAGGGTGATAAGAGCACAATAGCAAAAACATATCTTCCTGTACCATATAATCTTGATTTTGAACTTAGCATTTTTACTAAGTTAAATGATGACATGCTTCAAATAGTAGAGCAAATCCTCCCATACTTTCAACCTGCATATACTGTATCAGTAGACCTAGTTGATACTATTGGAGAGAAGAGAGATATTCCTATTGTATTAAATTCAATAACCACTAGTGATGATTATGAGAGTGACTTCTCCACTAGAAGGGCATTGATTTATACTATGAGGTTTACTGCTAAGACATACTTCTTTGGTCCAGTCAACACAGATGTATCCAAGGATATTATCAAGAAGGCTTCTATTGGATATGTTGCTGGTGGTAAAACAACTACTCCTACTAGAGAAGTTACTTACAGTGTAGTTCCTAGAGCAACCAAATCATATGGTGATACTGTTACTACTAACTTGAAAGAGAATATAGATGATAGCATTGCTATTATCAATGTTAATAGTGCTAGTGGTATTGAAGCAACCAATTACATATACATAGATCAAGAGGAAATGTATGTAGAGTCTATCTCTGGAACAGCATTGACTGTTAGGAGAGCACAAGACAACACTACTGCAGCAGACCATGTTCTAGGAGCAGAAGTCAAAGTTATTACAACTGCTGATAATGCTGCCATAGAATTTGGTGATGACTTTGGATTTGATGGAACTACCTAATGACTAAAAACTTTGATGAATTAAATGATGCTTTTAATGTTTCTGGAGAAATAGTACCCATAGAACCAACTGAAGTTGGAATAAGTAAACCAGAAAAACATGAAAGAACTGATATTGAAAAAGACTATGAATATACTCGTGGCAATCTTTATAGCATCATAGAGAAGGGTCAGGAAGCAATTAATGGTATTCTTGAACTTGCACAGGATAGTGAAATGCCAAGAGCATATGAGGTGGCAGGACAGTTAATAAAGAGTGTCTCAGATGCTACTGATAAATTGATGGATCTGCAAAAGAAATTAAAAGATGTAGAAGAAGAGAAAGCATCCAAAGGACCTAATACAGTTAATAATTCTCTTTTTGTTGGTTCAACAGCAGAGTTAGCAAAGATGCTCAAATCTGTTAATTTAGAAGATAATAAATAAAACATAGGGAGAGAAATCCCAAAGTACCAAGATACTCATAACATGTCTGACGACAAGAATAAAAATTTGCCATCTATTGACGACTTTGAAGAAAGTAATCAAGAATTACCATCACTTGCTGATCTTGTAGAAGAAAAAGATTTACCATCAGTAGAAAGTTATATAGAGAAAGAAGAAGAGATAGAAGAATCCACTCAAACTATAGAAGATGCTAATGGAGAAACTTTTGCTGAAGTAAAAGATATAGTTCCTCCTTGGCCTGAATTATTACGTCTAGTTAATGATCTTAAAGAGAGTATACCTGAGATACCTGAGATAAAATCATATGATAATGAACTACAAGAACTTCTAAGTCACATAGAAGAAGTAAAGGAAAGTATTCCAGAAGTTCCTGAAGTAAGATACTATGAAGATCAGATAGAGTCACTTAAAGAAAATATAGAAGGTGTTAGAGCAGATATTCCTAAGTTCCCTAAGTGGGTTAATGAGGTAAATGAAGTTCCTGATTTCTCTTGGATTGGGAAAACTTTTAGCGTTATAGATGATGACTTTGATAAGGTCAATGACAATCTCAGAACTCTTAAGGACACTTTTAATCAGGATATTGATAATCTAACAGAGACCTTTGACACAAAGGATTTTGAAAAGAAGGTTGAGATTAAGGAAGTAAAGAAGTATCTGCAAGAAACTAAAGATAAGATATATGAGGAATTAAAAGAAACTGCTCTTAAGATATATGAGCATAGGAATCAATTTAAGGATGATGATAGGAAGTTAAAGAAGAGTGTACTAAGTAAATTAAATGAAGCAAAGCAGAATATTGAGAAAAGGATAGATGAGTCTAACAGTAAGTATCGCGATGCTAATAAAGAAATTAAAAATTACTTTGATGGATTAAAAGAGGAAGTTGCTAATCTTCCAGAAGTAAAATATTATGATAAGGACATTAAAAAGTTAAGTGAAAAGTCAGATAGACAGGGAGTTAATATTGCAGAACTTTATAAAATTGTTGAGGATATAAAGGGTAAGCAAAAATTATTAAAAGAAGAGATAGTTAATGATCGTCCCATAGCACCTGATCCCTCTGAGAAGCAGGGTAATGACCCTCTTACTCCTACAGATCAGAAATTTGCTACTCTTGATGACTTAGCAGCAAACTATAGACTTTTTGTTAATAGAGTAGAGCAACAGTTATACACTATTGGTGGAGGTGGTGCTGGATTCATCAAGGATCTTGACGATGTATCTTTTGATGAATCTGCAGGAGCTGGTAAATTATTAATATACAGCGGAATAGGAACAGGTTGGATTGGTATTGCTAGTGAAGATTTAGGTGGATCTTCTGGTGCTGGTGGAACTTGGGCATATGGTCCTAATTTAGTTGGTGTTCATACTACCAAAAATGTTGGTATTGGAACTACAGCAAGATCTGATTATACCTTATATGTTGGAACTGGAGATACTACTAAAACAGTAGCTTATTTTGATGGACAGATATCAGTTGCTGGATCAGTTTTTAGTAGAGAAGTTGTAAATATTGATTCTGTTGGAATCATTACTGGAAGACAAGATTTAAAGATTGATAGAAATGCCACTATAACAGGGGTTACTACAATAGGTAGTGCTAATGTTGGTACTAGTGGAACTACTCTTTTAGTTAAAGGTAATGCACGTATTACTGGTATTCTTACTGTAGGTGAGTCTTCTATTACTATAGACCCTAATGAGGATACTGTTACTGCTGGTATTGTTACATTAACTAATCAGACAATTATATTAGGTGATAATGTAGTTCTTAATGCTACTGCTACTGGTATCAACTCTGCTCCTAATGTTTTCTATGTTGCTAAGGATGGAGATGATGATAATAATGGAACATCAATAGATAATGCTAAATTAACAATTGCTGGTGCTGTAGGTATTGCTACATCAGGAGCAACTGTCAAAGTTCTTTCTGGAACATATGTTGAATCTAATCCTATACAAGTTCCTGCTAATGTTTCTATAGTTGGTGATGATCAAAGATCTGTAAATGTTATAGGTAGCACAGCAGAGAAAGATATTTTCTCAGTTAGAAAAGGCGTCAAGTTATCTAATATGACTTTCCAAAATCATATTGCTCCTGCTGCTGCAGTAGGATTTCCTACTACAGAAATAGCAGAGAATGTAGGTGGTGGTAAGTGGAAAGGTCCATATATTCAAAATTGTACTAGTGATACTACAACAGGAACTGGTATTAGGATTGATGGAAGTCAAGCAAGATTACTCAAAGCAATGAATGTAGATGCATTCACTCAATATAATCAAGGAGGAGTGGGTGTTGCTGTTACTAATGGAGGATTTGCTCAATTAGTTTCTCTCTTTACTATATGTAATAATGAAGCAGTTACTTGTGATAAGGGTGGACAAGCTGATATTGCCAATAGTAATTGTAGTTTTGGTACTTATGGATTAGTATCAAGAGGTGTAGGTTCACTTCAATTTACTGGTTTAGTTACTTCCACTGCTGCTGTTTCTCAGGATGAAGTAGTTCTTAATATAAACACTCCTACTCGTACTATTAGTGGAGTTGCATATACTCACACTAGTGGACAAGCTACTATTACTACCACTGCTGCTCATGGATTTGAAGTAGGAATGGGAGTTACATTATCAGGAATAGGATTTACTTGTGAGTATGGTAGTAAGACTTATCCTCACAAAAAACCATTTGTCTTTGAAGTTGATGCTGTTCCAACAACAACTACATTCCAAGTTAACTTAGGAATTTCAACATTACCTCATACTTATGTTGGTGCTGGAGCAAGTGCAGGTACAGCAGCTATTGATATTGATAGACCTTATGATGGACAACAATGTTACTTTAATACTTTATTTGAAACAATAAACACAATAACAGTTGGTTCTGGTGGAACTGGATATACTTCTACTCCTAGTGTTACTATAGATGCTCCCTCTGGTCCTAATGGAGAAACTGCTACTGCTTTTGCAACTTTAGAGGATGAGTCTGTTAAATCTATTACTATTATAAATGCTGGTAATCAATATGCAGAAACTCCAGATATAACAATTGGAGCACCTGATGTTGGAGTTAATACTGCAACTGCAACTGCTAGTATGTCTCCCATTTATTATGCAATAAATAGCTCAACACCAGTAGTATCTGGAGTTACAACAGTAACGCTTGGTACTAATTTGCTTAATGCTGTTGGTGTTGGTTCAACTGCATATTTTTACCAACAAAGTAAAATTATTGCAAGTTCTCATACATTTGAGTATGTTGGATCTGGAAATACCATTACCCTTGCTACACCAAAACGTGGTGGGGTAACAATTCAAGCAAATGAAGTTGTTACTTCTGATGGTGGAAAAGTGATTTATACTAGTACTGACCAGGCTGGTAATTTTAGAATTGGTGATGATTTACAAATCAATCAAGAAACTGGTACAATTAGTGGAAGAGCTTTTAGTAGAAGCTTATTTACAGAAATGACTCCCTTTATCTTAGCACTCAGTTAATATGGCCCAGTTAGCTCTCAATAAATTTCAAACTGAGACACTTGAATTAACAACAAGTGAACAGACACTTTATACTGCTCCAACAGGATATACTGCTATTGTTCTATATGCTCATGTAACAAATGTAGGAACTGCAACCGCTACTGTTACTTTAAAACATATAAGATCTAGTACTGAAACAGAAATTATAAAGAATGGAATTGTTCCAGTTTCTGATGCTTTAGTTCCTATGAGTGGTAAATTAGTATTAGAAACTAGTGATTCTTTAAAGGTCAGCGGGAGTGACGATAGCACTCTTAAAATTATTATCAGTATTTTAGAAACTGCCAACTAATAACCATGCCATACATCACAGGAACAGATATTAATGATCTTTCAGTAGCATCAATAGCCACCACTAGTGTGGATATTAATGATGTAGGGAAAATAAGTTCCTCTATTTCAACATCAACTAGCTTGGATGCTAAAGTTTTGGTGTCATTCTCTACTGATACATATAGATCTGCAAATTATCAAATACAAGCAGAACAAGGTAGTAATTTTAATATCACTACTATTAATGTGGTTCATAATCAAAGTAATGTATATCTTTCTGAATATGGGACAATCAATGAACCCACTGGAATAGCAACCTTTAATGTAGATATTAATTCTGGATGTTTAAGACTTATAGGATATGCATCCTCTACAACATCAACTACTTATAGAGTAATATACACTGCAACAGAAGCAAAACGCTAAATATTAAAGTAATAATGCCAAAATATAATGATTTCCTTTCATGAAGCTACTAAATTAAGAGCTGGAATAGGAAATGTAATTGACTGTTATTTGTCTTGGAGAGGTAAGAACTACATGATAAAAATGTTTTTCCCTTCAATCAAAAAACCATCACGCAGAGAAGTTCAGGATCAAGTGGTAAAAGTGTATCCTGGCGCAAAACTCTGGAATTACCAAGTTTCAAAACATGAACCAGGAGAACCACTCCTCCAAATCGGAGGATCAACGTACTAGGGATTTAGAGAAGAAAATAGAGAACTTAGAAAAGATCATAGATATGACTATAAAGACTAGGGAACATGACAAAAAGTTTGGAAAGTATGAAATGATGTAGGAGGTTATTATGTCAGACAACATTTATCTAGGTAATCCCAACCTAAAAAAAGCAAATGTAGCTCAAGAGTTTACTCAAGAGCAAGTACTTGAATTTTATGCTTGCAGAAATGATCCCATTTATTTTGCAGAAAAATACGTAAAGATTGTTAGTCTAGATGAAGGTTTGACACCTTTTCAACCTTATCATTTCCAAAAGAAGTTAATTAAGAATTTCCATGAGAATAGATTTAATATCTGTAAGATGCCTAGACAGACAGGTAAGTCTACAACTTGTGTAGCTTATCTTCTGCATTATGTTGTTTTTAATGATAGTGTCAATGTAGGTATACTAGCAAACAAAGCAGCTACTGCTAGAGAACTGCTAGGTAGATTGCAAACTGCATATGAGAATTTACCTAAGTGGATGCAACAAGGTATTATATCTTGGAATAGAGGAAGTCTGGAACTAGAGAATGGTTCTAAGATTCTTGCTGCTTCTACATCTGCATCTGCAGTTAGGGGTATGTCATTCAACATCCTATTCTTGGATGAATTTGCTTTTGTTCCTAATCATATTGCTGACTCATTCTTCAGTTCAGTTTATCCTACTATTACCTCAGGTAAGAGCACTAAAGTTATAATAGTCTCTACGCCTCATGGTATGAACCACTTCTATAGGTTGTGGCATGATGCAGAGAAAGGTAAGAATGAATACATACCAACTGATGTTCATTGGAGTGAAGTACCTGGTAGGGATGAGAAATGGAAAAAATCTACTATTGCTAATACATCAGAACAACAGTTTAAAGTTGAGTTTGAATGTGAATTCTTAGGATCTGTTGATACTTTAATCTCTCCTAGTAAATTGAGAGCTTTGGTATATGAAAATCCTCAAACTACTAGTGCTGGATTAGATGTGTATGAAGAGTCTAAAAAAGACAATGATTATGTTCTTACTGTTGATGTAGCAAGAGGAGTTGGAGGAGATTACTCTGCTTTTATTGTTATTGATATTACAGAGTTCCCTCATAGGGTTGTTGCTAAGTATAGAAATAATGAAATTAAACCAATGATATTTCCCAACTTAATTTGGGAAGTAGCAAAGAGTTATAATGATGCCTTTATTTTATGTGAGGTAAATGATGTAGGAGATCAAGTTGCTGCTATTCTCAACTTTGATTTAGAATATGAAAATTTATTGATGTGTTCTATGAGGGGAAGAGCAGGTCAAATTGTAGGTCAAGGATTCTCTGGTAAAAAGACTCAATTAGGAGTTAAGATGTCTAAGACCGTTAAGAAAGTTGGTTCTCTTAACTTAAAAACATTAATAGAAGAAGACAAAGTTACTTTCAAAGACTATGAGATATTGAGTGAATTGACAACATTCATTCAAAAACATAATTCATTTGAAGCAGAAGAGGGATGTAATGATGACCTTGCTATGTGTCTTGTGATATATGCATGGTTAGTAGCACAGGATTACTTTAAGGAACTTACTGACCAAGATGTAAGAAAAAGATTATATGAAGAACAGAAGAATCAGATAGAACAAGATATGTCTCCATTTGGTTTTATTATGGATGGATTGGATGATGATACTTTTGTAGATGATGAAGGAGATACTTGGAGTACAATGGATAATGGAAGTTTGGAACTAGATAGATTAGCAGGAACTCCTGGTAATTGGAATACTGATGAATATGGAGATCGATCTTTTATGTGGGAGTATAGGTGATGGAATTAACTGAAGAAAATGTAATTAAGGTTCTGGAAGAACTACTTCCATATATTGAAGCTGATGGTGGATCTCTTCAATTTGTAGAGATAGAACATGAAACTAATTTTGTTAAGGTTAGATTAGGTGGTGCTTGTGAAACATGTCCTATGAGTGTTATGACTTTGAAGCAAGGTATAGAAAAGAAATTGATGATGGAGATTCCTGATTGTTATGGTGTTGTTCAAGTTTTATAATGGAAATAGATAACCAGATAAAATTAGGACACCTATTACTTTCAGATAGAAAATGTAGAGTGTGTGGAGAAACTAAAAATTTAATAGATGGTTTTTATTTGACTAGAAAGGATAGAGGAACATTAGCATCAGCATATTCTTATGAGTGTAAAGTATGTACTGTAAGAAGAATTGTAGAAACTAGAAAGAAACAAGAACCCCATACAGATTGGATATATCCAGATTGGTAGTGTTCATGTATTGTTTCCCCAATGAAAACATCGAAAACAATAAATATTTTCAGATAAACTGAGACTCGGAGACAGACAACATGGCGACTCCTCAATTATCTCCAGGTGTATTAACCAGGGAGGTTGATTTAACTGTAGGGAGAGCAGAGAATGTATTAGATAATATTGGGGCAATCGCTGGTCCATTTGAAATTGGCCCTATCGATGAAGCTACTGACATTACTACAGAAAACCAATTGATCAATACTTTTGGTAAACCAATTAGTACTGATGCGCAGTATCAATATTGGATGAGTGCTTCATCTTTCCTTTCATATGGTGGAGTTCTTAAAGTAGTAAGAACTGATGATGACGATCTAGTTAATGCTAATGGTAATAGATCTCATGTTACCAATGTAACTGATCTTAAGATCAAGAACTATGATGACTATGTG
>VTLG01004418.1_pt1 | contig 21870 bp, 16 predicted proteins | sample 4694571 | NCBI WGS metagenome assembly VTLG01 (sample SAMN12604809, study PRJNA352737) | marine metagenome | biome: ENVO:00000447; feature: ENVO:00000209|ENVO:00000569|ENVO:01000036; material: ENVO:00002151; isolation source: viral sequences binned using virsorter ... | reverse complement strand
CTGTCGATGTAGTTGGTACTCCATCTTCCTCTAACAACCATCCTTCTAAAGTATCTTCTAGACGAATAGTTGGATTTCCCATTAGTGCTTTTATTCTTGTTGGGGAAACTTTAAATTCAACTTCTTGATTTAAAACAGTTTCTACTTGAGTTTTAAGATCATCAAGAACAACTGTAAAGAATCGCATTCCCAATTCACGATATCGAGCTGTACCAGCATCATTTAATGAGTTGATATTATTCAACCCTCTGTCAAACATTTGTGAGTTCAACAGGGTTGCAATTGCAACCTCACCAAAGAGTTTAAATCCAGCAGGATGTAAAAGTTTTTGAACATCTTTTTTCCATACATCAATCGAGTCCGTTGTTTGTAGAACATAAGAAAAATCTTGATAATAGTCATTATCTTGAAGTTTTTTTCCAGAACTTGGAAATCCAGATTCACCAACATGAACACCATCTTTTGTTCTTGCAACTGCCATTGTTGGTACGATAGTTGCTGGTGTAGAATTAACAGGAACAATGATAGTTGGATCGGTCTTATAACCAAACCCCGAATCAGTAATAGTAACGCCTGTCACCGCTCCACCCAATGCACCAATTGCAATTGTTGCATTTCTTCCAAGATATCCACCATTTGTCGCATCAGTTTCGTAACGAGATGCATAATAATCATTAGAAGCAGAAGCGGTTGGAATTGCTTCATAACCACTTCCATGAGATGTAATTGCAATTGAATTGATTGCACCAAACGTTTGATCTTCAGTGGTCATCGCACTTTGAAAAACATTATTTGCATTTGAAATTAAACTAATAGCTCCACTTGTCGATCCTGTACCAGAAGTAGTAAAAGTAAAGACAGATGAATTTGCAACACTTGTAGGAATAAAAGATGCAAGATCATCTCCTGTTCCCGAAACTGTTCCAGAAGTAAAATCAATTGTTGGGTTTTGACTTGATAACGCAGATGATAATGCAGTTCCCCCATCTACATCAACATTGATTTCTTCGTGGTTTATGTTACCTTCGGTTGATGTTGATCCAATATAAGCTGCATCTGTAGTAGGAACACCGTCTTCTTGTAACAATGTCCCATCTAACACTGTTTCAAGTGACATCTGCCCAGTTCCATTCGGATTAACTAGGTATACAGTATTTCCACTTGAAAAAGTACCAAGAGTAGCGTGCCCAAAAATCCTTTTACTGGTAGGTTCATAATGAACAACAGTGAATTTTTTTGATACACTTGGCCATGTTGCGTTATCTGTAAGAATATATTCTTCCGCAGGATTAGAACTAAATGCATTATTAATTGTAAAAAATTGAGTTAAATTGTGATCTGTGACAGTAGCGGTTACAGTCGTTCCAGTTCTTGAATATGTTCCTGTTAATGTAACAAAATTTGTACCATAGTTTGCTGCATTAACGAGAATATCAGATGATGGATTAGTTATTGAAGAATCATCAATTACAACTGATGTTGCACCAGAAATTGCAACTTGAGATGAATCAAACAAATAAAGAGTGTCACCATCAGCAAATGCAAGTGGTGCAGTTTCTTCACTTAGTATATTGTCTCCTTCATTTGAAGAAGTTCCATCCGTACCATTAAGTAATAAATATCCACCTATAGATTCTTCCAACTGTATTCTAAACTCTTCATGAGAATCATCATAAACTCGCAATTCTTGAGAACTCATAGAAACCACTGCACCTGTTTTTGTTGCACTTGCATATGTCTCATTATTTCCAATGAGATATCCCTCGACGGCCGCTACACTAAAAGGTAATGCAGATGTGGTTCCAACTACATTAAAAGTTGAAGTTTGAATCGCTTCGTATAAATTTGTTGTTATGACAGTTTGTTCATATGGATTTGTAATAGTTTTAACTACTGCTTCTGCTGTAACAACTACATTAGTACCAGTATTATCAAATGTAAATGTATCTTCTGGTTGAAAACCACTCCCTCCAGCAGATATATTCATAATTGTAACTTGATCTGCTGAAGTAGAAGAAACATTTGCAGTTGCACCATATCCTATAAATTCTGGTAGATCCTCCTGTAATATATTACCTTCGGCCGAAGTTTCACTAAAATAACTTGTTTTTGTTGGGGGGGTTCCATCTTCTTGTAACAATTGTCCATCATATCCAATACCAGCAATTGTTACTGTTTCTAAAGAAAGTCGAACCGTATCTGATTCTATTGAAATTGAATCACCTACATCATATCCTGTACCACCATCTGTAATTTCAAAACCTACCACCTGACCAGTAACAGTTGCAGTAAGAGTACTTCCAGATACAAGTGTAGCTGAAATTGTTTCACCTATTGTAAATGTTCCATCTTCATTTGTCAAAACCAATTCCATAATGGTAATTGATCCTACTTTACGAGTAGTAATATTTGAAACAAAAGCAGTAGAACCAGATGTTACACCAGTAATTGTTAGACCATTAAAATCATTATAGGTTGTATCATAATCCAATTGAAGAACAGTATCTTGTTGCCAGTTTCCATCTGATACTTTCAGTAGGTCAACTTTTGGATAATAAAATTCTAATTGTTCTTGACCCCACAATAAACGGAAAAGTGTACGAAAAGATTTTTCACTTCCTTTTGATCTATAAAACTCTTTTAAATGTTTGATGAAATATTTTAAATCGGCAGTTGCATTATCCCTAATATTTGGATAAAGTTCTTTTTTGAAGGACTTGAGTAATCCTTCTGAAGTTTCATCTGAATTGATTAGATCAGAAAATGTTTTTGTTGCATTCAGGGGCTTTCGATTTAATTTAGTAATTGTACCTTCTGCGGTAGAAACACTTCCAACAATTACTTCCCCCACTGCAAAATTCAAATCGTTGGTGGGTTCTAGAAATACCTTATTAACAGCAGTAAACGCACCTGTTGCCTTAACCGTTGCAGTAGCACCAGATGTTTCTCCTGTAACTGTTTCTCCTACTGTAAATGCAGTTGGAGCTTCTACTTCATTTAGTACATTATCTCCAGCATTGGCCGTTCCATCTGTACTATCAAGTAACAAGAATCCATCTATAGAATCTTCTAACTTTATCGCTGGTAATTGATCTACTGCAAATCCACTAAAATATACACAAAGAGTTTCCATGAATTCATAATAATGTTCCATGAATTTCTTATAAAGAGGAAATTCAGAATTTATAAATTCGGGAAGCTGGTTCTGTACCTGTGATACCGCTTTTCCTGTAACCTTTGCAGACATAATTTATTAATAAGTAGTGGTGGAACCAGTAGATGTTCCAGTTGTTGTAGAAGAAGTAGTAGTTTCTGTTGTACTTGTTCCAGTTCCAGCATCATCTTGCATTGTAATAGTAATATTAGTATTTGCAATTTCAAAAATTTGATTCCTAACAGGAACCAAATCATTTGCAGCTGGTGTAATAGTAAAATCTATCGTTGAACCAGAAAATGAATCTGGTTTAAATGAAGTTATCGAAATATATCCATTTGAATAAGTAACTGTTCCAGCTGTTTCTTTAAGAATAATTTTATCAGCACCAGAAAGATAAAAAATTCTAAAAACACCATCCTTATCATCAAGATAACAAGTTGAATATGCTGTGCCTGTCGAATCTGTATACGCAAATGCAGATGAAGTTACCGCTCCTTCGTAAGTTGTAGAAGGATTGTAAATTGCATTATTAAAACTGATAGTATAACTATCTGCCGTTGTTGTAGATGGTGCTATTCCTTTTTTTGCAGTAATTGTTGTCAAGTTACTAATAATAGAAGATTCGGTATTATCAATATCAGTAGAAAGAGCTGAATATCTAAAAATCGATCCAAATTTTAACAAATTATTTGTTTTGTAAGTTTGCATCGTATCTATAACAGATTCCGCTACTACACCAGAAGAAAGAGTAGTCAAACGAGAATCATATTTAACTGTTGTGTTAAAAATTAAATCAACAATATCTGGATCAACCACTTCTGGTGTAATCGCAACCATATTATAAGATGAAACGGCGTCTTTAATCGATGTAATTTGTGCAGCAGAAAGAGATGTTGCACCAGTTGGTTTTGCAGAAATATAAACTTTTCCAAAAGTAGGAGTTGAATGATCTTGTCCTCCCCAAACTGAAACACTATCTAATCCCGATACATTTCCTTCTACTATCTTCTTATAATCATCCGTTGTTACTGCACGATTTTGTGTTTCATATGTTTTTGGTGCATTGAATTTTATACTTTCTACGGTTTCTCTATCTGATCCTCCTGCAGCTGCATTTGTTACTGCAACCGAAACAGTTGAATATCCCCCGACTGTTCCAGATGCAGAAAATGTATTTGCACCATTTACATCTGCACCTTCAGACACTAATGTTTTGAGAAGAACAATATTACCAGTAGTGGGTTTTCTTCCCAAAGTACCATCTCCAAATTGTACTCGATATTGACCATTTGTATGTTCATTTACAAAATATACATTGGATGTAGAATTAATTGTTGTAATATCTGTCGCCTTTGTGTAAACAGATGTGTTTGTATCAGATGCAGATTCTTGAATTGTAACTGTCAAAGTGTCCATATCTGTATTTGCATTTGGAAGAAGAAATTTTTGTTCCGTGTTCGCTGTATTTGCAGTATATCGAAATGTCAATGGTATTCCTTGTGTCAACGTAACACCAGATGCAGTATATACTCCGTTTACAGGAGTAACAGTAGTTGAATCAGCTGTACAAAAAACATAAGATGTTCCATTTACAGTTGAAGTAAACTGAGTATCTTTATCGATTGTAATCGTTGCAGGAGCATCAGTGGGTGTAACAGTAATACTTACATTTGCTTTTGCACCAATTGATGATTGTGGTGTATACCCCAACATAGATGCTTTGGATACAACCGAATCTCTTAATTGTGCCGAATCCAAAAAGGATTCACTCGCAAGCATGTTCACATAATATGCGTTGTAATAAGTATTATATGCAAGAATATCCAACATAACAGAAATTGCAGAACCACCAAAATCGTGATCAGTGAATTCTGCCTGTGATGCAAAATAATCCTTTAGATTATTCTTGATTGAATCAAAATCAAGTTCTGCAATATTAAGTTTTGCTATTTCTGCCATGGTTATCCTAGTACATCAAAATATGTTGTTAATTTTTGTGTTTCGGCTTCTGATGCTACGTTGAATACAACACTTACTTCATATCGATTTTGTTCTTCTTGTGCTTTTACTGAAACGCCCAACACCTCAGCCCTTGGTTCATGTCGTGCTACTGCTGATTCTACTTCTTTTTTTATACGTTGTTCTGTAATTGGATTCATTTGTTCAAACAACAATCCACGAATACCTGTTCCAAATTCTGGTGCAAATAAACGTTCATTGAAATTCGTTTTTAAAATAGAAACAAGAGCGCCTTTAACAGCAGCTGCACCTGTTTTTTTCCCAATATCCCCACTCATTGGGTTAGCGAACATGCTGAAAGACAAATCTTTATATTCTCTGTTTGCAATAGACATAGTACTTATATTTATTGTTATTCACCACCAGTTAATAATAGTTGCAGGGGTTTCATACTTGGGCCTCCACCCATCATCATAAACCCCACAGAATAATCTAAAGTGTTTGGTGGCCCGTTTGATGCACTTTGAAGTGCTTCTTTAATTGCTGCATTTCCCCCAGATGTTGTTGGTATTGATAAGACATAGACCCCAGCATCTGGAATTCCAATTTGAAATATCGCTAAGATTGCCTGAATTGATTTGTTTAATTCTTCAATTTCTGCTATTTTTTCGTCAAGATAATCTAACACTTTTTTTAATTCTTCAGTCGCTCCTGCTGCAAAATCTCTCATTCCATTTGTAAATCGTTGGATCTGAAAGAAAAATGTTTTCAAATCATCCATAAGGTCTTCTAATTTTGCCTTTTTGAAATTGGGTGGAATGCCTGGATTATTTACTTTTACTTTTGGTTTATCAATTTTTCCAATAACTTCATTTTTAGTTTGATATTTTTCTGATACATGGTGGCCAGAATGGGGAGAAGTAGAAGAAAAGGTATGTTCTTCTATTATATTTTCTCTGTCTGCAGCTGGTTTTAACAAAACTTTGCCCACTTCTTTTTTTACTTTCATTTGTTGAAATGATATTCCATCAGCATCTGCCGTATCTTGTACATATTCATAATCATTAAACTCCGGCCCCTCAATTAGTTCACCTGTATTTTGATCAATATGCGTTTTTTTATTCTTAACATATACAACTTTTTGAATCACGTTTCCGTTACTAAGATTATCAAATGCATGTTGATCAGTTGCAGATAAACAAGTAAGTGTTAATTCTTGTGAAGAATAAGGCGCTCTTGGTTCGTTTGGAGTTGTTTCTGCTTTGGTAACAATTCCTACCGCTCTTCCTTTTCCCGCCGTTCCACCAAACATTCTAATTGGGCCTACAACCAAATCATTTTCTTCAAAACCTTTTTCAAAATTATAAGCAATATTTCCCATCCTTTTTAATATTTTACTATCTTCATCGGTTCCTCTCACACCACTAACTTCCTTCACTTTGATAACAGTTTTATAAGAATCTGCACCAGCTTCTAATGCATCAACTCCTCCTTTAACTATATTGAATATTTGAAACAATCCCTTAGTAAATAATCCATTTTCTCCTCCAAAAAAATTAATAAAAGCTTCAAGTACAGTTTTTAAACTAGGAAGATTTTTTGTCAAATCTGAAAATCCAATAATTACAACAACCGCAGCAACTTGTGCGCTTGATGAAAAATTTGGTCTATTGATATCCGCTTGTTCATCCATTGCAGCTACTATTTGAGATATAACTCCACTGGGAGTCATTTTTGGAAATCCAAAAACAGGATCAACATCCGTTACTGAATCATCATTTGCATTTTCAGTTCTGTCTGTTTCTGGTTTAGATTTCTTTTGGTCAACAAAATAAGTTGATCTTTGAGGATTGTTTGGATCAGTTTCACCACCCGAAATTGTTTTAAACCAATCAATCCATTGATCTCCGAATCCTGCAGCCGCTGATGCCGTATAACTTGTAGTAAGTGCTACAGGAGTGAGTAAAAGTTTAATAGGATTACCATCTGCATCTTCAGGAATAATTTCGTTTCCAGTAGGAACCACTTCTAAAATATAAAATCCAGTACCCTTGAAATCTTCTACAAACTTGTCAATTTCATCTGCAATTGTTGTGAGTAAAAGCAACTGTGGGTTCAACAACCCCATGAGCAAAACTTTGCCCGTTTCCAAAGTTACTTTTGCAAGTTGGGCGTTTGCATCTACTAACGCAGAAGCCTTTGCTGCCGCAGCTGCAATTTTTTGGATCTCCTCATTTTGTCCTAACGTGAATTGTTCCCATTGGTAATCAGCCACTCTTTTGTATCCTCTAATATTTTCTTTGTTTGGTTATTATATTTAAGTAATAATTCAAAAAACTCTTTCATTTCTGGTTTTGTTTTACCATCTCCCCATTTGCCCCATTCAGGCGGCCCTTCTATTGGGGTTTCTTTTTTATCATTGGTTGAACTCATAATATTCCGATCTTTTAGACTTTATTTGAGTGTATAATGAACCCACATCTTCTATTGCTGTGAGAATTTTTTCTAATAATTTAATCTTCTTCCCTACAAGAAAGTTTGCATGAGAATAAACTGTATTTGCATACCCCGACCCACCATTGAAAGAATATCCTTGAAATCCTTGGCCAGTGCCAGATACAGATTTTGAAGGGGAAGAAGTAGATCCCCCATTCGCTACATCTCTACTGTTTACATATCCTATACGATTTGATATTTCTGTAATTCTTCTTTTAACTACATCTCTATATGATGTAACTTCAGTTATGACATTAGCATGATATGTAGTTCTATAATCATTTGGATGTGTGAGAGAATTATCAGCAGTACCACTATATGAAAAATCATGATCATAGGTTCTTCCGTGTTCTGTATTATGATCAGTAATCAAAGCATCCATTGCAGTTTTTAAATCTTCTGTTTCTTGTTTGAAACTGGCGTCACCTTGACCAGTTGCATATCCCGATGTACTTGGTTCTAATGGATCTTCAAAATCTTTTCCATAATCTGCATTTTCTAGGTTTTTCAATAATTGATATAATTTTCCAAAATTTGATTCCATATTTGCAACAGTATAACTTCCAGAACTTCCTCCTATTACTGCTGTTTTTGCACTACTTATGAAATGTTGCATTCTATTAAAGAAACAAGGAAATTCTGCCCAACCACCCCAAGAATTTAATGTATAACTATAACTTCCCGCTGTTCCAGATCTTGAAACTGTTCTTGATCTTTTTTGAACTATACCACCACTAGAAGAATTACACTGATATGCATCTTGGGGGCTGTTAGAATAACCATCCGCATTAGCTGCAATATTATCATCACTTTCTGGTACAACCATAACTACTGAACCGCTTGTTCCAGAATCAGCAGATTCGTCTTGAACTGCATCCATTTCAGTATCAAACTCTCCATCATAAACAAACAAATATTCATTTACTCTTGGAAGATTAAAAGCTCCTGTCTTTGATGCTCCAGTAGCATGAGGATTGACTCCATAAGTCCATTGTATATCATTCCATATACGATATCGATAATTCTGTGGAGTATCTACTGTGCCTGGATCTACTCCCCCTGTATCTATTTGAGTATAAGACCCAGCATAAATGTCATTTGCAGTTAATCCGCCTGGGTTTGTTCCTGTAATATTATTATCTGTATTTGAAATCGCTTTGTGTGTTCCTGCAACAGCTGGATAAAAAGGATTTGCGTTTACAGTTGTATATACTGCACCAGAACTCCCCACCTTTTTTCCACTTGATCTATTAGAAGAATTAGCAGAAAGGTAAATATCATCACTCCCAGGCAAATTACCATAAGGCCCCAAATGTGTATTAAAATCTGCTTCATTTAATACAGTACATTTTTCTGGATTGTATGTTGTGGTAACTACATCTCCATTTGCATGTAAATGAGTTGAATTTGTTGCAACACCAGATGAATTTGCAAGAGGTTTCCAATCATAATTTATTTCTAATCCTTCTGGTGCAACAATTACATTTGCAAAATTATCGTACGCTTCAAGAGTAACAGTTCCATCGTGTGTTTGATCTTCATAAGTTTTCAAAGGATATGCGAAATATGTGCTAGGTAATCGTGTAGTAATTGTTTCATCATATCCACCAGTTGTATCACTTGAAGTTGCAAGTGCAATATCAAGAACTATTTTTGGAGCAACATATGTTCCACCAGTTCCAGAACTTGCAACCAATTGATTGATTTTTACTGGTTTAAAATTATCCAACCAAAACAATCCAACATTCGCAGTAGATTCAATTCCAAGAGGATTGTTTGTTGCATCATAATTCCATGTACCACTTGTTGAAGTTGTATAATAGGTTTTAACTTCGGCTGTTTTTGTTTGATACCATGATCCACCAATTGTTCGACTATCAATTACACCAGTTGAACCAACACCATTACTAACTGTATTTGCAACTGCAAATCCAACGCTTAAATTTGAAGATTGAAATATGATATTTGCAGATGCATTAACAGTTCGTTTATGTATGGCTGCAGATGCATTACTTGTCTGTCCAAATATAATATTCTTTACCAATGTAAAATCACCAGTTGGAGTTATCGATGTTGAATTTGCAGTAACAAAAGTCAATGTATTTGCAGCCGCATCTTGTACAATGAAAGTATCATTAAATTCTCCAAATTCAGCATCCGCTCCTCTGAGAATAACTCTTTCTCCTGCTCCAATTCCATGATTATTTGCAATTACTGTTACTGTGTCTCCACTTCTTGATACCGCACCAGTATCTAAAGAAATAGTATTCGATGTAGAAAACCCCAAAACAACATCCGTATTTGAACCTGTTAAAAACGAACTTCCTGTTAATTTAATATTAACTGAAGTGTTTGATGTTTCAATAGAAGAAATTGTTGCATTTGTTGTAGAATCTGATAATGTTTCTCCTACTGTAAATGTTCCCTTTGCATCGGTAGATTCGAGTAAAACAGTAGATGTATTTGAATACGTTTTAATTGTTGCAGTTTCACCTTCAAAATCAGTTAATGTTTCGTTCACAGTAAATGTACCCGATACATTTGATAATTCAAGGGTAACAAAAGTATTACCTACATACTTATTTTCAGCTATATCAAGATCACCCCCTGCATTTCCACCAGAGGTATTTGCAACAATTGTAAATTCATGTCTAACATCTGTATTTGCAGTTGGATTAGTTGCAGTTCCAAGAAAGGTTACACCATTAATCGTGTTTGCAGGAAGAAAAGGTTCAGCAGATGTTGGTGTTGCGTAAGGTGCCGTATTTTCATCAACCGAAATCAACTCACCATTTGCACGACTTGCTGTCAAAAAATATTTTGAAAAATCTGTAAAATATTTGACATTATTTCCATCGTTATCTGTAATTGTTGTATTTGCATTTGATGTGGATGAAAGTGTAACTATTCCACCATCTTCATTAAAATCATGAAGTGTAGTATATCCAAAAGTTGTCTTATTACTATAACTTGCATCTTCAAGAGTAGGAAAAGATAAAGATCCAGTTGAAGAATGTGCAGATGTTCCACTTGTATCTTGTATTCTAAAATGAATAACATCACTTACAGCTGCACCTTGAAGAAGGGCTCTTTGTTTTGCAAGATTAATACATACTTGATGTAAAGAATCAGCAGAATCACCAGAAGTTCCACTGGACACACTTCTAGCAGTTCCTCTAAAATAAGGAATGAACTCTGCTTTTAACAAATCTGCAAGTTGCACTTCATCACAAATTGTAATTCTTGCAAAAACTACATTTTGCGGGCCTCTTGCAATATCTTCTAATATATTTTGTTTTTTTTCTGCTACATCCATATTATTTTTTCTTAACTAATTGGCCCTGTAAAAGGTATACCTGGCGCATTTGGAATTACTCCTATAACTATCGCCGACAATGTATAAGTATTTAACTCTTTTGCTAACTTGGTTGCAAAAAGAGTTGTTGATGGATTGGGTGAACTAAACACATCTATTAAACCAGTAATCAATCCTGGCAAGCCTGGAGCAGTAACTATTGTATTTTGAAAAACACTTATCCAAGTTGCAAGACATGTATCAAATGCTTTCGCCATCTTTTGTGCAGTCAATGCACCAGCAGGACTAACTGAACTATAAATATTACCTAAATCTTGACCCAATGCAGACACACCAGGCATAGCAGTAAATGGTTGACCTCCTGCATTTATTCCTGCGGAACAATAATTCATATATGCTTTTGCCGTTTTCAATCCTACTATTTGCGGAGAAGCATTTCCCTTTTGACCCTTTTCATATATGTCTATCAACTCCGATTGCAAACTCGCTACTATTAATGGCATATTCTATCCTAAGAAACATTTTTTAGACATTGCTTTTAAAATCTTTGCTGCATATTGAGGCATGATCGGCCCCGTCGGCCCAACTGAACTTGGATGTTGATGATCTTTAAATAAATCCATCAAAAATGTTTTTCCAAGAATCATTGGTTCTGTTTGTCCACCTACTGTGATCATTGCACCATCAATTTGACAAAGTGCATCTGCTTTAATTTCCACTAATGCACCCTCAACTGCAGCTTGTACTAATCCTTTTATTTTTGCAGTTGTTGTTGCTAAAATATCAATTCCCAACGGGCCCGTTAATGAAGTTATGTTAATATCACCAAGTGGATGCATCTTTATTGAAGAAGCTGAACCAAGTAACCCTACGTTTAAATCTATTCCTCCTGTTACAATTCCATCAACAGTTTCCAATACAATCTTACCTAAAAGTGCTTTAATTGCCTTTGCATTCAAATTTCCAATAAATACATCTTTGTTTGCAATTATTTCTTCAGAACTCCCCCCAATTATTTGTTGCATTGGCCCACCAGAAGTTATATTTGTTGCACCAAGTCCAGAAGATAAAGACAATTTACCAGATTTAAGTACATATCCTCCCGATACATTCAACCCATAATTTCCTCTAACTACATCTACTGCCTGATCATCATCACGTATGATCTTTGAACCCCCCCTAAGAATCAAAGTATCTTTTGCATCTAAAATTATATGTTTACCACCGATGTAAGTATTCAATGTTGTAGAATCAATAACTATATTTCCAGTATCAGAAATCATTTTCATTTCTTTTCCAGAATTCAAAATTAATTTTCCACCAATTTTTGTTGTTGAATTGCTTGATATCGATTTTATTTCTTGCCCATTTATAATTGTTTCTTGATTACCAGAAACCACATTATAACGATGTGCATTTGTTTTATCAACACGAATTCCTTTTGGATGAAATTCTGTAAAAGTTCCAGAACGATGATACCAATGTAATCTTTCTTTGCCTGGAGTATCATCCATTTCTACTAGATGACCACTTTCCGATTCATAAACATGATTGTATGGATAAACAGCTGCATATGCTGATGGTGGTTGTCTTATTTCTTTAGTTTCGGTGGGTGTAACCAAAGAAGCAAAATCATCAGAATTTAAAAAATCGTTAGTTCCTGTTGTTGTTTTCCCCAAAGAATCTGTGTATGATTCACCTTTGGGTATTAAAAACGTTGATGGTGAAAACGTTGATACTATAGTTCTACTAGATAAATTTTTATTTTTAAATGCAATAATTCCATCAGTAGTTGCTGAAGAAGAAGAATCTCCTTCTCCACGAGCATATTTGGATGTTGTTGGAACATTCAACTCTCTTGGATAAAGTGATTGACTATCAAATGCTTTTCTTTCTTCATCAGTATATTCTTCTATTGTTGCTTCACTCCCCGAAACAATAGAAACACTTTTTGGAATATATGGAAAACTTGTAAGATTTGTGGGTGATCCCCTTTCTCCTATGCCAGTAGTACTGGATACTGAATTTAAATCAACATCATCAGTATCCAATCTTGGATCATTAAATCCTGTGTTTATTTTTGCAAAATTCTCTGGAACTCCAGGCAATGTTCCGACCATTACTGGTTCTTGTGCAAGTTCTCCGTCACGATAGAACCCCATAACCCAAGTACCTTCAACTGGGCCAACTGGTGCATGTCCTACACCTGTTTGACTTGCAGAAGTAATTGGCATTAACACTTGAGCCCAAGGAAGATTGTCGGTAGGAAGTTCTGCTTTGTCAGCTGTGTGCCATCCCAAAATCCGAACTTTACATCGACCAATCATTAATGGATCGTTGCGATCTTCTACAACACCGTTCCACCAAACATATCCGTCTTTACCTTGAAAATATTCTGTTTGCATTTTAAATTGTCTCCCCACCACTTAATACTAATGCATCGGCGTCTGCTTGATTTTGATTTACTTGAACTTGGCCGGGAATTCGTTTTGCAAAAGAGTTTTTAATTAATTCTACATCCATTTCAAACTTATCTTTCGTAATAATGTGTCTTATTTTCGATATCAAATAATACCCACTATAGAGTTGATGTCCAAATTGAACAGATGTAAGTTCAGATGAATCTGCTGGTATGTTTGTAGGTACTTCAAACCTAATTAAATCTCCAACGTGTCGAGAAGTATTTCCCGGCACAGTAAAAGTTACTATGATACTTCCAAATTCCGATACCTGTGCTTGTCTCTGTAACAACCATTTTTCTACATTATTTTGTTTTGCTTCACTATCTTTAAAAGTGGACTGTGTTACATTTATTGAAGTATTTGAAGCAAAATTGGGTGCCATTGGTTTTGGTGGATTAAATATTTCTCCATGACCATCAGTTGTAGTTGCAAGTTTTATAGATGCATTATTAGATCCGACATAATCTGATCTTGAAGAAATTAATTTATTCGGTTTAAAATCTATAGCACTTATATCAGTTGAAATAAAATCAGAAAAAATCCTTCGTGAATCATCCGCTTGTTCTACATTAGTTGTTGTCGTTGTTACACCAGTTTCTTGATCAAGAGTTTCATTCACATCATCCTCTGATTTTTTATAATAATCATATTTAATGTCTTCATATTTCATGCGAATTGGATCGTATGCAATCAAACGAGATCCAAACATACCACTACCCAAATTCTCTAAAGTTTTAAATGAACTTATAATTTCAAATTTATCTACACTAAAATACTGTAAAGGTGAACTTAAAGATGTGCCCTCAGCAACTTTCGGTCTGTATTGATAAAGTGGAAGATTTTCTCTGATTTTTTGTTTGAGAATCATACTTTCTATAGATTCATAAAAGAAACCAGTTCCAAATTTTTCATAAAATACAAACAAAGATCCTATTGGTCTTGCAGTAGGAGGAGGATTCTCACTTCCTTCTTCTTGTTCTATAGGTTGAATATCAGCAGAAAGAGAACGTGATGCGAAAAAATTAATGGCTTGAAATGGTGTCCAATTGGGAACTATTACATTATGATCAGAAAGAGTGGTTTCTGCATAGGTTCTTTTTTTCAAATTATCACTTTCCTTATTAAGTTTTTTCATTACATCAGTAACCATTTCATCATATCTCATTCCTTTATATCCCTTACTAATTTTCATCTTCTCACTAAACACATATTCTTCACTTACAAGAGACAATTGATACATTTTTCCCTTTTCACCTATTCCAGCTTCTATACAATCATATACCTTAAATCTTTGTTTGGTAATTTCTTCACTTGCAGTTTGAGAATCGGGATCTTCAGATTCAACATCGACTTGTGTACCTTGACCGCCTGGAGTTGTATATGATATAGTAAGAGTTTCATCACCAATGAGTGGAATATTTTCAGCCCAACCTTGAGTGTCTAAAAAGGTAAAAGTGCCTTTCAGTACATTTGAAAAAAGGTCTTCAAAAATATTAAGTTCTTGAAAAACCGTTGGACTATCTAGATATAATAATGCGCCAGGATTAGAAGGTGATTCAATAGAAATTTCATATAAACGAAAATCCCCATGAACAATAGGAGCACCCAATCCCCCCTCTAATATAGCCTGATCAATTTTTGGTGTTGCCATAGAATTACGATGCGAATGTTCGTTTTACTGCATAATCGATATCTTGAATAAGTGATGCTTGGATTAATTTAATGTCTCTTTTATCATCATTCAATTCATCTTCCCATTCATATGCTGTTTTTGTTGTACGATCTCCTGCATCAAGTGTATCATATGTAGTCTCATCAACAATAAACTTGACTTCTGGAATTCTTTCACTTGTTCCTGTTTTTGCAACTTCTGCACGAACAATTTGATAATAATACTTAGTTTCTCCCATTGCAGTGGAAACACTTCCATACTTATTTGTAAGATATCTCTCAAATTGTTGTGAATCAAGAGGCCAGTCAAACAAGGGGTCATAAATGTCATTAATTAACATTATCAGATACGCATACGCAACTGTTCCATATTTCTGATGTGAAATAATATCTGGTCTTTCTCCATCTTTGACACGATAAGGATAATAATCAGAAATGTCCTCGATAACTGCCGGTTTGAACGAGATTCGTTTCATGATATTAGTTACATTACGATACTTATTTGGTTCTGTGCCAAATATGTCGTATTTTACTTTTGGTATGTTTCTAAAATAATTTGCCATTTACTATTCTCCCCTACTTCTTCTTGCCCTAGCATCTTCAAATGCAAAATCTTCATTTATTCTTTGCATTTGCGCTTGATTCACATTCGCTGCATTTTCTCTAGAATGTTCCGTTGCTTCATCATCACTAACTTGAATTTCGATTTCTTGAAAACTAATAGAAACTGTAGTTTGTACTGGTGAACCATCAGAATGTAAAGAAACAGTACTATTGGGATCATGATTTACATCCATAGAAGTAATTACCGATTTACCAATTTTAAAGAAAAATTGACTTTCTGAGTCCATTCCCGGCACAAAAAATTCTATAGTCCAATGTCTGGGGGAACTGAAAAATGGAGCAGACAATCTATTTCCTTGTTGCATTAGGGCATCTGTGCCTGCGCCTAATCTAGGCAACATTCCATTTCTCAAATCTTTAAGAATTTTTCTTATTATTGTTGCATCCCCAACATTTTTCGGAAAAAAGTTAAATACAAATTGATGTTCTCGAAATTTCGATACTCCCCTATATGTAAGTGCAAGATGATTGTTTACTGCTATTCCATGAGCGGCAGAAAGAAATCCTGTTGTTTTTTCAATCTGTTTCGCTGCTCTACCCATCAAACCAACACCGGCACTTTTAATGCTTTCCCACAAAAAACTACCTGTGCCTTGTGGTGTCTTAAAACCTTCTCCAAGAAATTCTGATATTGCACCTCCAGCGGCTGCTCGTAATGCACCTCCTTCCAATCCTTGCCAATCTGCTGTATATTGTGTTTTTAGGGCATTTGGAGGAATATATAATGCAATAGAAGAAAGTGAATGTGCGCCACCATGAGCTCCTGCATTTCGCCCGCTATTGCCTCTATGGCCAACAGATTCTATTGCATTTTTTGATTCGTATGATGTGAGCAACATATAAGGTTGCATGGAGGCATTTGTACCTATATTTGCTGGAAAGTCTAATGTTTCTAGTGCCATGAGAAAACGCTATAAAGGAAAATTTAAAGTTAAAAATCCCCAAAAATATAAAGGGAATCCATCTAACATTATTTATCGTAGTTTAATGGAACTCCGTTTTATGAAATGGTGTGATTCTAGTGAAAAAATTCTTCAATGGAGTAGTGAAGAAGTTATAATTCCTTATATTTCACCTATCGATAACAAACGACATAGATACTTTCCCGATTTTCTCATTCAAACCGCAAAAGGATGGTTTCTCATTGAAGTCAAACCACAAATTGAATCCCGCCCACCAAAAAAGAAACTGGTTGAAAAACTCAATCTAAAGAAAAAAAGACGTTATATGAAATCTGTACGTACATGGTTAGTCAATGAAGCGAAATGGGAAGCTGCAAAGAAAGTATGTGAAGTCAAAGGATGGACATTTGAAATTTTTACAGAAAAACAATTAACTCCCGATAAGTGAATAAATAATAGTATTATGGCAGAAGTACAAGAAAGTTTTTTAAGTAAGGTTTCAGATGCAATCAAAACTGGAACAGTTGGTCAAGAAGTAAGACGATCTGCACAATGGTTTCAAGATAAAATCAAGGGACTAAAAGGTGGTTTACGGAATCAATTTAGTTCAACCAATGCGGCCAAATTTTATCGTGAAGCGGAAACAAAAGTTAATCCAAATCTTCTAAAACGAAGAGCTGAATTGGGGGATTTGTTCTGTTATTATTACAACCCGAAATACAGGGCAACATTACCCTACTACGATATGTTTCCCATGATCATGTTAATAGGTGCAGAAAAAGATACATTTCTTGGAATAAATTTTCATTATTTAAGACCCAAATGGCGTGCAGTTTTACTGGATAGAGTATCCGCAAAACTTGGATCTGGTCTTCCAAGATGGAGCAAACTTCGTCAAATAAGACAAATCGCACCTACTATAAAAAGATATCGATTTGATCACATTATGAGAAGAGTTATTCCCATAGAAGAAAATGAACAAGAAATTGCAATATTTTTACCAACAGAAAGATTCAAAAAATCAGCCAAAGCAAAAGTTTGGGCTGACAGCGAAAGGAAATTCGGATAATGGCAGATAACGCATTTTATGATGTTGGAAAATTTTCCAGTAAAATTGCAGCAAATGGTTTAGCATCTCCAAATAAATTTGAAGTAATTTTCAAAAGAATTCCAGGCGCTGGCCAAAGTGATCTAACACAATTAAACTTAATGTGTGATCAAGTTTCTCTTGCAGGAAGAGATGTGCAAGCTGTATTAGATTTACAATATGGTATTCGCAGACAAGTTGTATATAATGCGCCAGCATATACTCCCCTTTCTGTATCTTTTTTGTGTACTGACCAAATGTTAGAAAAAACCATATTGGATAAATGGAATAATTTAATAGTTCCTGTTCAAAGAGGATTTCATGTAGCATATTATGATGATTATATTGGAGAAATGGATGTTTATGTTTTGGACAGAAGTGGAAAAAAGAGAACTTATCACATGCATTATCATGAAGTCTACCCCAAAACAGTAACAGCTGTTGAATTGAATCATGGAACTACAAATGCAACTTTAAGAGTCACCGCCGAAATTCAATATGCATATTGGACAACAAACTCTTTTGGACATCGTACAGGAGCGACAGAAGTAGGTGGACAAGAAGCTACAGCAGCAATAAATTTTCCAAGCACATCATAAAAAGGAAATAAAAATTATTAATAACACAATACCATGAGAGGAACCTATTATGGCATTACCTAAACTGAACGTTCCAGTGTATGAGGCGGTTCTACCGTCAACTGAGAAAGTTATAAAATACCGACCATTTTTGGTCAAAGAAGAAAAATTATTATTGACTGCACAAGAAAGTGGAGAAGAAGCGGTTCTCCCGGCAGTTAAACAAATTATTAAAAATTGTGTTCAAGGAGAAATTGATGTAGATAACTTGCCAATTTTTGATATTGAATATGTATTTTTAAGATTGAGAGCAAAATCAGTAGGTGAAGAGATTACTCTTGGATTGAAGCCTTGGGGTTGTCCTCAAAATGATGGTGAATTGTGTAAATTCACAACAGAAGTTTCTGTAAACTTAGAAGAAATAAAATGTGTAAAAGATAAAACACATACTTCTAAAATTATGTTAGATAACAAAATTGGAATAATGATGAAATACCCCGACATATCCCAATTGAACACAAAGGGATCTGAGAATGAAATGGGTTTTGAAGTTATCAAAAAATGTATTAACATGATTTTTACTGAAGAAGAAACACACGAAAGAGATTCATTTACAGATAAAGAACTTGATGATTTTATTGATAGTTTGAATACTAAACAAATGGAAAAAATTAAGAATTTCTTTGATACTATGCCTGTTTTGAAACATACAGTAAAGTATACTTGTAAAACGTGTGATGAAGAAAAAGAAACAACGTTACAAGGTCTACAATCTTTTTTCGGATAGGCCTAAGTCATAACTCGCTTGAGAATTATTACTTGAGCACTTTTGCAATGATACAACATCATAAATGGAGTTTGACGGAAATCGAGGATATGTTGCCCTACGAAAGAGATATTTACGCTACTATGTTGACAAATTGGGTTCAAGAAGAAAATGAAAGAATTAAACAACAAAATCAGTCTGGATAAAAATGGCCATTAGAGATTTAAAACAAAGATTAGAAACACAAGAAGGAGAGAGTGGAGAAGCTCTCATTAAGACCCTAAAAAAGGCCTTAGATGAAGTATATGTAGATGCTAAGGGATGGCAGAAATTTGTAGGTACTCAAAATAAAGGAGTGATCACAAAGGACACTGATAGATTATGGGAAGAAGCGTATAATGAAATTCTTACACAAGCAAAAAATGCAGTTAGAGCCAAAAAGAGTGACAAAGCAAAAGAAGTTCTTGGTGATCTAGTATCTCTCACAAAAGACATTGCAGCAACAGAGGGTGTTAATGTTCCGATAGCCTCAGGTATTCAAGCAATGTTAGGAGCCGTTCAACCTTCGATTCAAGAAAGAGTTATAGTACTCAAAAGGGGTGAAGGAATTCTTAAAACTATGAAAAAGAAAGCAGTTGCAAGTGCAACTGGTGCTGTTGAAAGTTTCGCAAGTAGTTTGCTCGCACCTCTTCCATTTGGTGCAGGAGAAGCAATTATTGGAAAAGCAAAAGGGGTTTTTAGTGGTGGTGCAAAAGAAAGACGAGGCGCACAAGCAATGTCATTTGCATCTAGACTACAAGAAGAAGGAATAGAAACTTCTGGTGGTGTAGGTGGAGTTTCTAAAAGTAGTAGTGTTGCAAAAATGGGTGGAACAAGTGAAAATCTTAAAGAAACCAATGATATATTAAGAGATATATTAAAAGCGGTCACGCCAGACAGAGAAGAACTAGAAGAAGCAAAACGCAGAAAAGAAATGTTACGACAAGAACAAAAGGGAGGAAAAGTCAAATTTGGTGATAAAGGTTGGATGAAATCGCTTATGGCCGGTGTTATGGCTGGTGCTATGGTAGTGGGTGCAATTACAGCCGCAGTTGGTGCATTAGTAATGATGGTTTTTGATGGTATTACAGGATATTTCAAAGCAGAAGAATGGGGTGTATCTAAAATGAATGCAGTAATAGGTGCTGTTATTGGAGGAACAGGAAAAGGAATGAGTGGTGCTATGTGGGGTTCTGCTAAATGGGGTGGTGCAGGATTTGCTATAGGAATGGGTATAGGTGGGCCTCTTGGCGCTATAATTGGTGGTGCAGTAGGGATGTTACTTGGAGGTATTGCAGGATACTTTGGTGGAGAAAAAATTGCAAAACTTTTAGATGAAATTGAAACTTGGGTTGATAAAAAATGGAAAGCCTTAAAAGTAGCTGTTGGAGTAGACACATATTCTGAGTCAGAACTTGCAGAAAATGTGGCACAAGAAAAGAAAGAGTTAGATGCACAAATCAAACAACAAAAAGAATACATAAAAGGAATGAAAAAGTCAGGATGGGGCGGAGTTGATCCTTTAGCAGAAGTGACACTTACCCACTTAGAAACACAAAGAGCTGCGTTAGATGCACCAAATGCTCTTCAAAAAAGAGTTAAAGAATCCAAACAAAAACAAAAAGGAATTGATGTAACGAACAAAAAAATAACAGAAGAAGGAATATTTTCATCTGGTGGATTTATGGGAATGAAAATATTATTTGATGCAATCCCAGCTATGAGGGATTTTCTTGATCCCGAACTACGAGAAGCAGTTTATGGAGATGCACCCAAAACCCAAGCTCGTGGCGGAATTGTTACCAAACCTCTTTATCTCCCTTCTTCTGGTGTGGTTGTTGGAGAACATCCAACTTTTTCTGGTAGAGGTGCATATGCTGGTGGTCTTACTAGAGGAATCCCTGACAGAAAAAACAATACAGGAATGGAAGCTATTATTCCTCTAGATCAAAGAGGAATTGAAGTTATGAAAAAAGCGGTAGGTGCAGATTTAAATGATGCGGCGATGGTTGCTGCTTTAAGAGGTGGGCCTGGAGGAGGAGGATTTGTTAATAATAATTTTGACAATAGTGTAACTAATAATGTTAGAAATGACTACAGTATTAGATCCACTAATGCCAGAGGACGACAGTTACCAGGCGAACACGATACACGTATGGTGTCCGCCAATTTTGGTTTTCGAGGATAATTATGCTTCTGCCAACTTCTTGAAGTAATCAAGATTTTCATCTTCTGAGGTAGAAGAAGATTCGGAAATCGGAACCCCACCATCAAACGGAGCATCATCGTTTTCTACCGATGTTGGTGCCGTCATAGCAGGAGATTCAATGTTTCCAAGAACCGTATCTAAACGAGTTTTCAACTCATCATAGGTCTTGAAACTTTTCGGATCGATGAACTCTTCCAAATTGTGTTGTTCATTGAAAACACGTTCCATTTCTCCCTCATCTTCAAAGAGTGGGCCAGGAGTCATGAACTCAGACTTGTCATAGTTTGAGAATCCGTCTACCTTACGAATCTTCAACTTGAAGTTCGCACCATCCCACAGATTGAAAACATCAACTTCTGTTTCGTCTTCAAATTCGGGATTAGACATTGAACTAATCTTGTCAAAGATTTTCTTCCCAAAACGGAAAAGGAAAACCTTTCCTTCGTTCTGAGGATTCGCCTTATCTTCAACAACGTAAACATTGGAGAAGTAAGTTAGTCTTCGTTTCTGTTTGCGAGCAATTTCCTTGTTCGCTTCGATTCCAGAATTCCAGAGAACGGAATTGTACTCTGCCAATGGATCTTTTTGACCAAGAGTGGTCAAA
>VTLG01002656.1_pt1 | contig 21870 bp, 29 predicted proteins | sample 4694571 | NCBI WGS metagenome assembly VTLG01 (sample SAMN12604809, study PRJNA352737) | marine metagenome | biome: ENVO:00000447; feature: ENVO:00000209|ENVO:00000569|ENVO:01000036; material: ENVO:00002151; isolation source: viral sequences binned using virsorter ... | reverse complement strand
AACTACTTTTGTACACCATTAAAAAATTTTTTTTAAGGTTTTTTCTAGAAGACAATGTACCATTTTGTTTCTATGCTAAGTTATGCTCTGCCCACTGCATGTTATATATTAATGCTTCTTCCATTCTTTCATCCATGTTTTCTGTTTCATCTGCTTTCTCAAAACAATAGTGGAGTAATTCATGTGTAATTGTTCTATAGAGGTCTTCTATGTCCTCATGCATGGGTAAAAACACTAAACAACGGTCTGTTTCTGAGTAATATACCCCACGTAAATCGTTCTTTTCTACTACGAAATCCACTCTCATAAAGAAAGATAGAGTTATATTGAATTAAAAGTTATCGGTATTCGTTGTGGAGTAAATTTTGGTTATGGTACGAAAAACATACTACTCAGAGCCTAGTATTAACTGCATTTATTATATATCTTCAAATACCTCATTTTATATGGGCTGGTGATGCATATTTACGATTAGGGATAATATCACACGTTCATCCAGTATTGGATTTTCTGCTTTATGGAATAGATCTAATAGAAGTAATTCCAATGATAAATATAGGCATGTTGATATACTCACGAATACGGAAAAAACATAAACTTATATAATGTAATAAAACATCGTAGACATGCCTGAAGATAAAGCACCAACCATTGATATAACAACTGGTGAAGTAAGAAATGAATCTGTGACCAAATTATATGAAAAGATAGACAAAGCTATAGATGATGTAACCGATACAGATAAAATGAGTTTTCACGAGATAGATGTTGCGTTACTAAGGATAAATCATAAATTAGATCAAGAAAAAATGCGTGTATTCTTACAGTACATAGCTGATGAGAAACTTAACAGTACTAATTCTACTGGAATCTATAAGTAATTAATTATCACTTACATTCTTCATAATTGTTAAAGCACTTCTAACTTCTTTTACTGATTCGCTATTATGGATGTCTTTGAATAAAAAAGGGCATTCTTGCTCATAAAGATCTACAACTAAGCAGTTGTTCCATTCAAGTGTCTTCTTTTGAACAATGTCTCTTTGTGAGAGATGAAATCCCCTATGCCTAGAATCTTGGACTCTAACTGCTATCTTTCTATCTCCTTTAAAAATTACTATGTCAATGGTTTCTTTCTCTTGCCTTTCTGTTACAGTGTCTAACCACTCATCTTCCAATAAATCTATAAATGGAACTTGAATTTTATACTCTGCGTCTTCTCCGAACTCTAGTTTTAGAATTTCTAGAGCAACCTCCTCTCCTCTTCCTATGAACTGTCCTTTTTCGTTTTTCTTCATAATCTTTACTATTATACTCCCTTATTAAAATCTTCCACTCCTTTCCAGTATATTTAACATTTATTGACATTGCAAGAAAATTCTTCTTATCTATTAAGAAGTCTTTTATTGGTTTTTCCTTTGCCCAAGCGTTTGTTTTAATTTGAATATAAATTGCTTCACCATCAGGATTAAATGCTATACCGTCAAAAAGATTCCATAAATCTAATGCACGATACCACTCACCAATAGTATATACTAAGTCGGCTCTCCTAGTATGAGGTTTTAACCAAATATTGTCATATCCTTCCTTTAATAAATACATAACAGCTTTTCTATTTGAAACTCTCATACGTGCTCTAGTGTTCAATTATCTACCACACATTTCCCTTATCAGTACAATCAAGATGACTTCCACAGTTTGGACATATTAAATGACATGGTTGAATCTCCTTCATATCATGACCACATCTATCACATAACTCACTTTTTTTCATTTTAAATGAAGCGTGTGGGCATCAATGCAGGTAAAATCGTCAGAAAACCTCTCTAAGTTTTATAACCAAATTCTGGATTTTTATAGCTTAGATGTAGCCCACACATAACTTGTTATAAATCACCCCTTATATAAACTATTCTGGATCATCTATACCAGTAGCAGTGAGTACAAATTCTGCATCAGCCTGTGGGTGTTCAGGTGAATCTATCATTCTTGCTATACGTTTCTTTCCTGATTTCTTGAAATATATCCTATAGGTGCTTGCATGACCTACAACATTACCACCTATTGGTTTTATTGGATCACCAAACATCATTGCTGGATCTGATTGTACTTGATTAGTAAAAACAACAGTACATCTGAAATAATATGAAATATTCTTTATATGTGTCATAAGTCGTGCTATTTGCATTTGCCTATCAGCAAGTGTACCTCTACCTAGATATTCTTCCCTGAACTGACCTATAGCACCATCTAAAATAACCAATTTTGGTTTTAACTCTGTTAGGGTTTTAGATAAGTTATTTGTTGTTCCCATCAACTGTTCTGTATTTGGGCAATAGAAGTATTTAATCCTCTCCAAGTATTTTTTAGCCTCTTCCTTGTCATCGACATACCCCCTTGCCATTAAAATCTCTACTATTCTTCTTGGTTTGAATGTGTCTTCACAGTCAATCCATATAACATTATCACCATCATTTATTGATTCTACTGTTAAACTATTACAGAATTGAGTCTTTCCAGATCCAAATTCACCATATACCTCATATGTTGCCTCTGGTTTAACTCCACCACCCAGTAACTCATCTACTCCTTTTGCCTTTGTCTCTATAGATGGTAATTGGTCTTGATACTCCATTAACTCAGTAGTCGACATATCGGAAACTCGTATTAGTCCATTATCCTCTAAAATCTTCTGACACTGAAAAACCCACATATCAGCCTTATGTTTATCTACTCCTGCTATCTCAGAAACCTCTTTTGCTCCTCTTACACATATATCGATTATTGACGTAAGACCAAATGCTTCTAATTTCTTCTTTGTAATTGCACCTACACCTTCAAGTGTATCTACAGAAAAGTTTATTTCAGGAGTTTTTTCAATCTCGATTTCTACATCAGATTCCATATCATCTTCTTTTTTGTTCTTCATAATAAATCTTTCTATACCTTTTCATATGATCCATCTTTGTTAAGTTTTATTATACATTGTTGTTCCCACGTTCCAAATATTCTATGAGCCTTTGTTTCATCAAAATCATCCTCCTTTGAAAGTTTTTGAATGAATAGTTCATGTCTCACTGTTCCTTTTTTGTCCTTGCATTCATTCCAAACTCTATGTGCTTTCTGTTCCTTTGATTCATTCTTTGTTGTTGATGATACTGTATTTCCATGTATGTTTCTGCCTGTACTGAAATCAAATCCAAATGATTCAAACATTCTCTTAACTATTTCTTCAACTGCTTCTACATCAAATGAAACCACTTCTTCTCTGAAATGAAGTTTTGCGTGTGCTGTAGCAAGTCTTACTATTGCTTCAAGCTGCCTTGTTCCTATTGATATACTAGAATCCTCACTACTTGCTATTGATCTCATCCTCTGATAAATTTCAAGTATGTGTGATTGTGATTGCTTTGTTAAGATTGGTTTTAATTTTCTTATATGATTTAAATATCCTAACAGCACATTACTCTCAAGTAATACGTTTGAATGTTCTATACCATCTACAAATGTGTCTAAGATAAAACTTGCTTTTCTTTCATCATCTTTCTCATCAATCTTATCTCTTATCAACCAAATTAAATCAAACCTTGATAAAAGTGGTGGTGGTACGTCAATGTTTGTTGCAAGGCTTTCATCTATGTCATAAGAACCGAACTTTGGATTTGCTGCTGCAAGTATTGCAGTTTTGGATGGAAGTGTCATTCTAAATCCTGCTTTTGCTATGCTTACTGTTTGTTGTTCCATTGCTTCATGTAATCCTGATCTATCTATGGTATTCATCTTATCAAACTCATCTATGAATGCAAACCCACCACTACAAAGTGGTAGAACACCAGCCTGTGCTATGTGTTTTCCAGTATCTAGTTTTACTAATCCAATAGTTAATCCTGCTGCTGTAGAACCCTTACCTGATGTGTAAATAGATTTCTGAGTTATCTTATGTGCAAACTTTAACAGTTCCGACTTTGCCATACTAGGATCTCCTACTAATAACACGTTAATATCACCACGTTTTAAACCACCTACCCCACCTGCTAACTGTAGTAATATTGATTTCTTTATATCTTCGTAGCCATAAATCTGTGGTGCAAAACTTGAGCAGATAGTTGTAAAGAAATTAGGTGTGGTAGACATGTTTTTTATTACATTTATCTCACTATCTGATAACTTTACTTCACTTGTGTTATCAAGATCATTACTTGATATAACATCGATTAAAATGGTATTCTCATTGGTTTTAGTATTAAAAACTGATCTAAATGTACCAGTTATTCTTTTCTTCTGACCAATAAAAATATCACCGACTAGATTACCTGTTAATAGTGATTGGAATATTATTGGTGAACTATTTAGCGAGTCCTCCATAAACTCTTGGACTAATACATGTTGAAGGTTATCTGTTACAAGTGTACCGTTTCTTTGTACCTCTAATGGTGATTTCTTACAGGAAAAATTATCACAATGAATTGTTGGTAGTTTTTTATCATGGCTATTACATTTAACATCAGTTTCCTTATAACATTTAGGACACGCCATAACACATGACTTTATGTATGTCATAGGTGTGTCTGCTGCAATTACATCACAATTAAATGAGATCACACAGTTTTCATGATCCCTTGCATTAATATCATGCATAGGAACTACTGAATCAGTTGCTATGTTTATCTTAAGATTTTTGTATGTATGTTTTATGTCAATCAGTTGTTTTTTTTGCTGAATAATTGTCAGAACTGCCTCCATTGCTAACTCATAAAACCTTGATCCAGCCTCAGTATATATGTCGATCATATCTTCATCCATTATGTTTATTGTGAATGCACCATCTGGTCTAAGAGAGTCTATAATATCTGTATATTTTTTAGAAGAAAGTACCTCTTTTAATCTGTCTGCGATTGCTGATTCTGTCATCATAAGAATGCTTCAATCCTTTTCCTTAAAATATTATCTATCTGTCTATGTCTGACTTGTATTTTTTTTATCTCAGCAGGAGGAAGTTTTTCAATAACTTTTTTCCATGATTCAATATCAGAGAAAAACAATGGGATTGAACTTGATATGTCCTCATTAACATAGTCTGAAATTTTTGAGTTGTCTTTTTTATGATTGGATATGTATTCTTCTGCTGTTATTGCTAACAACCTACTAAATGATATGTTGTTTGGTCTTATCTTGTCAAGCAGTTTAAATATTCTATCACAATCATCAGGTGTACTTATGCAACGTATCTTTACCATGAAGGTTAGAGATAATGGCATAATATAAAGCTACTGAAAAAATAGTTATATAAGTTATATATATTATATATATAGGTTTTTAGATTAGCTTAATGATTAAGGAGATATTTTCATCCAAGTAGTAATGCCTTTATTCTCAAGAGCTTCTACTGTTGGAGCTAGTTTAGAAATATGAACACATGTTTTGTTTACTTTACCATCTTTATTCCACATAACATTAATGAACATAGAGACTCCTAAAACACAACCCTATTTAAATTAACCTTATTATAAATCGATTTATAATTTCTTAAAAATCCTAGCTTTAGTTTTTGCACCACTCTTATGTTGGATAAGCCTTATCTCAGAGTCCATCAACCCTCTCTCTTCTAACTCTACTAAGTAGTGAAGTGCCCTTCTCTTATGTATCCCAATAACTTCTGCTACAAGAGTTGCAGTCGTTGTCTTTCCTTTCGGAATCATATCAATAATTTTATCTTTAGCAGATTTTACTTGTAAATAATCTTCATTACCCTCTAAAGTTATATTATATTTAGTCTTCATTAGAAGTGCCTTACAGTTGGCTTGACATTTAGTTCTGCTATATGTTTTACCAATTCTATCTCACCGTTTGGCTCTATTATAAACTCAACCATACCTATATCTGGTGTTGTTCCTGCAAGTCCACCTCTAAATAGGTGTGCATCTGGAAACTTCCAAGCTGGTGTAGTCACTCCATGAGTATGAACAAATTCTATATGAACAAAGTAATGAACATGGCTTCTCACTATAACATCAGCCTTACCCATTTTATCTCTCTCAAAAACCATACCTGCCATCTCTCTAGCAAGTGCAGTTGTTCTATATGCAGCCCATTTGTTAAAGCCTATATGATGTGTAAAGTTAAATTGTTTTCCGTATATATCAACAAGTGCATAGTAATCTGTAGCTCCTGATCCACCGTATGCTTTATACCTAGCAGCACCAAGTCTATTGGCTAACACTTCTTCAAAGTTAGTTCCCTCTTGCTGAACATGATAACCAGATCCTCTTGTAAATAGAATGTTATCATATGGTATAGGTTTTATTAGTTTCATAAAGTCATTCATCTGATCTTCAATATTTGTTGTCCAAGACTGCTGTCCTAACTGTTTCTTATTAGCACCATCCATAGGCTCACCATTTATTACAAGTAGGTTTGGCTTCTGTCTTAGATCATCTATACAATCATCCCATGCAGTCTTCAAGGCTCGCTGTAATTTGTTTGGATTTACTACAGTATCTATCTCTGCTACATATGGACTGTCACTACACACTGCTGTTGAAGATCCATTATGAATATCAGAAGCAACGAGTATACTTTTAGATGATTTACTTCTTCCTTTTATTTTCATAAAATTCAATCCGAGCCATCAAATATAAGTGTTTCTTGATCTGTCTTATGAGACACACCCTTTGATTTTTTTAATAATTTAGTGAATTCTTTCCTTCTTTTATCTCCGTCATAATTATCTGGTAAGTGATGTATACATGGATCTAGCAAACTATAAGTTGCATTACACACATCACAAAACGGATTTATATTTTTCATTTTCTGTTTTGCTATTTTTTTATAAGCCCAATACCAATTATCATTTTTCTCAGACTTCACCTTCCATTTACCATTAGGCTGCTTCTCCCAATCTATCATATACTAAGAAACAACTACCCATATAATAGGATTACTAAAAAAAAATTAAGAGGATTTTGGTGGAAACATAGACAAAGCCATCATGGTTCTACCTGTTCCTTCTGCTATTCTTTCAACAACATAGGCATCAAGTCCATCACTGGCGTCTTTCTCCACACATTTGTTTACAAGATCATTCCAATACTCACTCTTCGCCTGACCTACTATGGTCTTGCCGAAAGAATGTTTTAAACCACTAGTGGTTTTTATTTCAGCGACATCTCCACCAACAGAATCTACAAATTTTGTTTTGAATTCCTGTATGGTAATTTTGTCTCCTATTTCTAGTTTGGTAGAACCTGTAAACGATCCTTCTATATCTAAGACTTCAGATACATTCATTGTTTGCAATAGAAAGGTGTGTAATATAAACCTATTCTTTCTGCATTTTTGTTATGAATAAAAGTTGATCTACTAACTTTGATCTTATCTGACCAAAGACATGTGTGTTTATATCCTGTTCAGGATAGATTGCCTTTGCCATATGGTGTGCTGTTACTAGATACTGCATCCAAACATCAGCAACCTGTTTAACACTGTCACCAACATCAATGTCTGGTATCTTTGTTACAATTATGTCTCTTGAATTATTAGAAAACGATGATTGTTGATAATTTGATACGGTTCCACCTTGTTCAGTGAAGCATTCTTTGTTACCACAAATAGCCTTGGGTGTTTTCTGATAGTATAATTGACCATCAACCTTCCACTCTGTACCACATATCTTACACACTCCATCATATTTAGCCTTGATTACTGATCCCATGAAACTTTATAAAGTCTAGGTATTTATAAATGTTATGGATCGTGCTGAGCATATAGTATGGATAGTATTAATAGTATCGTTAGTATCGTTCAGTTTGTTCGTAGTTGTGTATGGCGAAGATAAGATAGAAACAATGAAGGTATTCCACAAGGACAATCCAAGCGTTTGTATATTTGAACCTGAACAAGATCTTCAGGATAGATTTCACAGCACCATTTTCAAACATACCGTTGACTCTGTTTTAATATGGCAGAACGAAATGAAATCATACTCTGGTGGAAACTGGTACATGCCAATATTCTATTATCAATATGGAGAACACGTTAATAAAACACCACAAGAATTTCCAGAGTGTAATATTCTGATAGTATTTGAAGGCTTAAATAATGGCACTGACATTGTAAACAGTTCTGCTTTAGGCTACGCTCATTTTGACTTTTCACATTCAAATCATCAGTGGGCAATGGTTGTGGTTTACACAAAGGCATTAGTAGAAACACCAGTTGTTAGTGTATGTATTGGTTGTGACGATGTACCAAACAAGATAGATATAAAACAAGAGGCAAGAGATCTACCAGAAAACTCCATAAGATATATTATTATGCATGAATTTGGTCATGCTCTAGGCTTAGGACATTACATAGATGACAGAACAAAATTTAATAATCATGTTAGTTTAATGTATCCTATAATGAAGCCCTTTGAAGAGAATGATTTAACTATTGGATTCGTTGATAAGGAAGCATTGGTAAAGATCTATGGTAAGGATGGGTTTAATGGAGTATATGGATTCACTCCAAGTGGATATGTAATAAAAGAGAAGTCTGATGGAACTGGATTTAGATTAGGGTGGGATACATGAAAGTAAAATATTATACAAAGCAATTAGATAAGATACTATTCAATCAGATCATTTACAAGTTTGTTGCTGAAAACATAGGAGATTCATCATCTAATCTAAAAGGATGGACAATTAATATATATCCTGTTGAAATGTTTGCAGAGGTTCACCCACAGGGAAAGGCATTCCTAGATACATTGGGTGGTAAAATTTCAGACACCATGCCACATGGAATAACAGGGAAAGATACCGTTGATTGTTTTGTTAAAGATACAAAAGATTATGGTTTGACAGTTCTACAAAACACTGTTGTTGTGGCACATGAGTTATCACACATGATCTTAATGATTAGGTTTAATGCAAACCCACACTTCTATAAGAGAGGAACACTACGTCATGATGATAAGACTGGTAATGTTGCAGGACAACAATTAAATAAGTGGACACAAGAAGTCCATGACAGAGAGTCTGAAGGAAGACTTAAAAATCTCACAGTCTATAGAAAAATCGGTATGAGATGGTATCCTTATACAGTAAGAGTCTTAGATCTTGAAGGATTTCCATACTAACGCAAGATTTATATATATAAACACATTCAAGTTGTCATGGCAAGACATAAGTGTAACAATCCAAACACCACAATTTCTATATCATGGGAAGATAAAGAAAAGTTCAGAAGATTTGCAAAGTTTCTAAAAACAACAAAGCATGGTTCTAGATATGAAAGTGATGCACAATTATTTGGTAGAGTTTTACAATCATTTGCAGAAACACATGAGCCTATTAACGATGAGGCAAAACCAACTTACCCTTTTCAAGGTAAATCCCAGCAAGGTTAGAGTCTCTTCTAACCCACACCACCTTTATTTTTTCAGTCATCTTTCTAATACATTTATTATATAATGGAATCAATCTCTCTGTAGTAACTCTCCACTTACCATTAATTTGATTCGTGACTAGGAGTGAATCAGTATAGATCGTAACACCCTTGTGTTTGTAGTTGTTATTTATATATTCTAAGGCATATATCACAGCCAAGTATTCTAACTCATTATTTGTAGGTTTATTTCCTCTAAATTTTGTTATAATTTTTTGTTTAAAATTGTCAACTAGACATATTCTAGAACCCTTAGTTCCTCCGTCTACATAAATCATTTATTGTTATTTTTTTCACGCTTTGTATAACTCTTCCTGCAAAAATCACTACAGTAAATCCTTTGCCTACCCTTATACCTGAAAGGAAGATCAACACCACACTCGATACATTTATATGGTTCGTCTCGTTTCATAAAAATAGTTTTTATACTTAGTATTTAAGTGTTCTTAAATTAGTAAGAAGTAATCAAGAATTCTTTCTTTCTTGGCTTCACTCTGACTTAGTTTTTTGACTTTTCTATCGCTCTTCATCTTCATCACGATATGTATTTCCTACATCTTGATATTTATCATAATCGGCAGCACTTGTAGATCCCTGTGCTTGTTGTCTTTTCTTTCTTGCTGCAATATCTGAAGGAGTTTTCTCCTTTGTTGATGTTTCGTATTTTATTCCCCAAGTATTACCAGCTATTTCTGGTACTCCCTTGACTTTATATTTTGTAGTTTCAGTATAAACAAACTCTCCTCTCATTGGCTGTTCTGCTTTAGATTTTTTATCGTATGGATTTTTTAACTCTACTCCATATCCTTTTGGAAGTGTACCGTCTCTCTGTCTCTTGTAATATTCAATGCTAGTCAACCCTAGTTCTTTCATTTCTTTAGTTTGTCTTTTGCTTCCTTCAAGATCGGTTATAAAATGATCTTTTGTCAAGCTCTCTGCTTTCTTTGAGTCTTGGTCTACCTTTGGTTTTCTTTCTTCGTATTTAAATTGTTCACTCCTTTCTCCTTGATGTGTTTGACCTTCATATTTATCATCAACATCTATCTTGGTATCTGTTGAAACTAATGTCTCTGGACTTCCACCAACTGATCCATAATTACCCTGCTCTACATCTGATTTTCTACTTGCGATTGGACTCGATGGCGCAACCCTTCTTTTATGTTGTGCTGCTGCTCGTACTCCTTCGTCTGAGGCAGAATCAAAATGTGTAGTATCTTGTATTGCTTGAGATTTTATTCCTATTGGTTCATTATGATAACCATTAGCAGTTAGTTTCTTTTGATCTTGTTTAGAATGTGTATCCCAATCACCTGTATGTGGTAATCCTAACTCTCTTGCAATTTCAGTTCTAACTCCAGCATCAAATCTATTCCATGACATTGCCCTCCTTCCTTTTGTTATTTGTTCAGTCCTACTTGCTGCTCCTTGTTCTAATAGCACTGATTGTAATTCTTTTGGTAGTTGTTCCCAAGTCTTTGTGACAAATCTTTGTGATGGAGCATGAGCCTTTAACAACAACTCTGATTTTTCTGGAGGTGTCATATCATTCCATGTCTTATTTAAGAGTATATCCTTAACGAAAAATGTATCATTTATATAAACATCCGAGAATGTACCGTTTTCTTTTGCAACTGTTATATATGAATTGTTCATTTTCACAACAATTCCACGATCCTCTTTACCATTAACGTAAAAGTGAATGTCATCTCCGACCTTGGTGGATGTTATTTTATTCATATCTGTTCTAGTTTTAGTTTCTTTTCCTATATAAGTTTCTTGCTCTTTTCCCTGCTCAGTTATCTCATCAACAGGTGTATCTATGGGTGCTCCTACCCAAGTTTCATCCTCTTTAACTGTTGTATTATCAAGCGTATTTGCTGTAAATAAATTACCTGCACCTATACCATCTTTGACTCTAAGCCTCATGATTTTAACCCCATCTGCTGCCTTCTTTGTTTCTCTTGGATGGTACCTAACTGTTCAATTATCTTTCTATTATGTGCTTCCAACTCTTCTGCCGTTTTTCTCTCTCTAGTTTGACGTTTTGCATTTGATTGTTTTGGAGTCTGTAATGGCTTCTCCCCTGCTGCTGCTCTAACAGAATTAGTATTAGATCTTTTTGCTTGGGATGGACTATATACTGGCTTCTTCTTTGAAAATACTGGCTGCCTCGTAGACGTTTCACTTGTAGTTTGGTTTGGCATTCCTACCTTCTTTGGTTTTCTTACTTTTCTTGCCTTGTCACCAGTCCTATTTATTTCAGGATCTACCCCAACGGTTGGCTTTGGTTTGTTTCTATCTCTTAATGCTACAAGTCTTTCTTTTACATTGTCAAGAATTCCCTTGACAACTTCAATCTCTCCTGCCTTTTCTTTATCACCTGCATACATCTTACTATTTTTAATTTCATTTGGGTATAGGTCTACGATTGTAAAAAGTTCTCTTAATTTTCGTTTCGCATCCTCTAGTTTCTTCGATGATTTGAATGCTGCACCACTACCTGTAGATGGAGTTTTTGTATTACGCCATGTTGTAGGTGTTATAGATGGATTGGTTGGTTTCTTCTTTGTTCCTTTTGGAAACGTTCCTCGTGTTCTATGTTTTTCTGGATCTCCTGCTATTCCCTCTGGTGCATTCTCTAATAATGACGAGTCTTCATCTCCTTCTATTCTAGCAGTAGAATCTCTTCTACTATAAGTTCCAATGGGTGTAACATCATGATGACCACGAGCAGTTCTAACTCCTGTTCCTCTATGTGAAACATATGGTTGCCCTTCTTCGTCTACTTGAGGATTTGCATCTCCCTCTTTTATTTTGGCTTTTAATAAAACTTTTAATTCTGCTAATGATTTCTTAAGTTCATCATCATCATCTATAGATGGTGGAAATAAAATATCAAACCTTGGTTTCTTTTTTTTCTCATTCTGTACCTTTCTTTCTGCCATTCTCTTATCTAATTCTGCCTCAGTTGGAAGGTTTTTTATATCTCTAATACCAGTTCCTCTTCTGCTATGTGACCTTTGATCTGGTGTCCATCCTGCTGCGTGTCTCCTTTTTTGTCTTGCCAGTCTCTCTTCTTCCAAACCAATCGCATCAGTAATTTCATCTCCTGTTCTCTCAAACTTTTTTGTGTCCCATGTTACTCTCTTTCTCTTACCCTCATCTACAAATTTATTTTCTTTACCAGATACATTATGTGATGATCTATTTTGGCTATCTTTATGACTTGCTAAATGCCTTGCTACCCTATCTTCATAGTCTTCACCCTCTTCATCAAATGACAGTCCACACTCTGAACATTCTTTTACTGCCTTTCCATATAATCTACGTTGACGAGCAAGTCTTGTTATGTGATGTTCATCTCTTGGAACTATCTTTCCTGATCTATCTAATTCATCACCCTTTGAAGGAACTATTTCAGGTGATGGATATGGAAATTCATCCTCTCTCAGAAATGAGAATGGTTCTTTAACCCTTGATGGAGCTTTATTAGGTCTTGAAACCTGATCATCATAATACCCTGCACCAGCAGCACCAGAATTATCTCCTCCATATACTCGAGTGTGATGATCCTTCTTAACAGGTTTCTCTACCTCTGTTAGTTCTCCATCTGTTAATTCTTCTAATGGCTCTTCTTCACTAACTGCTTGATCTACACCCTCTTCTCCTGAATACTGTTCGTTTTGGGCTGATCCTGTTCTAGCATGATCCGTTGTTTCAGCTTGTCTTGTGACTCCCTTCTCATTATTAAACCCTTCTTTTAATCTTAAACTTATTTTATCCAATGATTTAAGTGACTTTCCTCTATCTGCCTGAATCATAGAAATTTGATTCTGTTCAATTTCATTCTCCTGAGAAGGTCTTTTTACTACAACTTCTTTAACCCTCTTCATTGGATCTTCAGGCTTTTTGAATGGTCTATCACCAGCAGCCATCGCTTCATCGTTTCTTGCCTGTGACATCTCTATACCATTTACACCCATGAGGGTGCTTGGAGTCCATGCATCATATTCTTCCAAAGTGGCATCATGTGAAGTATTACCACGAGAAATTCTAATTTCCTCATCATCCTCTTTCTTTCCTTTTAATCTTAAACTAATTTTATCTAATGCCTTCCAAGCTCTTGCATTATCTTGTGATATTGTTCTCTTTGCTGCTTCATAGTCAGTATCAGAATCCATCTCTGGATTTACTATGCTTGTTTCTCCACCAGTTAATTCATATATAGCCAAGTCCTTTTCATCTTGACCTCTGTGAGATAATCTTGTTCCTCCTCTATGTTTACCTGTGCCCTCTACAATAGGTGTTGGTACTCTTTTATCACCTAGTTTTCTATTTCCTAAAATCTCATCGTCAGGTGATCTCGCTTCTATAGGATATTTGCCCATGACTACATACTTATATAATGATATTTAAAGATGTCTAGAATCCAAGTGCTTCCTTTAAGCCCTTTCCTACAGGTAATAAATGCCAACCCTCACCTGAATAAACAGCTTTACATGCAAGTACAAGACTATCTGGATAATCGTCATGTTCATCAGATTTAATCTTCATTATTCCAGTTTCAGTGTATTCCCTTCGTAAATAGGAGAGTTGATATACCATTTTGTTTATCTGTTTTAGAGTTATCTTATGATTCTCAAATAATAATCTGAGGTTTTTATACATTTCTGCCTTCTCTTGGAGAGTAAATATAACACCTCTGCATGGAAGTCCCTGCTTTCTAGCCAAATCCAAAAGACCTCCACCTAGACCAGTTTCATCTACGAATATTGTTTCAGCATTATATTGTGTAGCCAATTCACCCAATCTACCAGCAACATCTACAACGTTTGATTGTGACTCTGCTTCTACTGATTCTAAAAATACGTTGTCTTTATCATCAACTGATATTATAGTATAAACTGTTTCATCTCTACCTGTTCTTGCTACATCTACACCCATATAATATCTCACCCTTCCTATTGGTTTTCTATCTGTTATGGATTCCATGATTAAACTATTTGGAATTAACGCATCACCAATATCTAAGAACTCACCCTCAACCTCTTGAACATATTCCTCTCTGGTTAGTTTCTTAATCTCTTCTATGAATACTGGATCTTCTTGAACCAATGGGTTATCTGTGGACTTTACATGAAACTCCAGCCACATTCCATCTGGATTTTTTGGTTTGGCATTTTGACACGCCTCATAAAAATAACCAGACTTACTAAAAGGTGTTGAGGTCAGCCAAACCTTAGCCCTTGTTGCCATACCAGAAGGCAGAAAGGCTCTTAGTATATCTGTCTTAATGAAAGAACATTCGTCAGCTATGATTACATGTGGAGAGTAACCTCTTAAACTGACACCAGTTTCTCCTGTTGCCCTTGTAATTATTTTTGTCATACCAGTATTATCAAGAAAATTAACCCACATCTCTGTCTGTGTGTTTCTAATTACATACCCAGCCAAAAGATCATTCTTCATTATGAGGTCTCTTATCCTGTTGAACATTATACTAGACTGATTTTGTGTTGGTGCTGCTATTACTATTATACATTCATGTTTTACAGTTTCCATTAACAACGGTGCAAAAAATGCAAAGTGTATTGTTTTCACTGCCGTTGACATTGTTTTACCAACCTGTCTTCCAGATCTATATACAATAAATCTCTCATCACTGTCAACATATTTTTTATTATACTCGAATAGTTTATGATCAAGAAATATTTCACTGAATTTACTTGGTGATGTAACACACTCGGTTACAGTTTCAACAAAGTTTTTTCTCTCCTTGAGAACTTCTTGTGTAGGTCTTCCCATCATCCTTGCCTCATGTGATCAATTTTGATATGTTGTATTACATCTTCCGAACTCTTAAAGCCTTTTTTTCCACACCATATACAGTGTTTTATATTATAAACTTCGTTCATGGTTCACATAGACCTTCTTTACATACAACACATACATATTCTTTTTCTGATAATGTTTGACTCATACATCCACACTGGCAAATACACCTATTCATGACACCCACACTTACACTCCATCATCTCTGCAACAACCTCATCAGTACAATGCCCACACAATGCACAGCAATATTTATTCATCTTCTGGAATCCACACCCACTTTCCATTAGAATTTAACTTCTTAGGTCGGCTGTTTCTATCATCCAAATGTGATAAAAACACCATAGTATTTGCTATCTGATATACCAGTTTTGTTCTTTCTGATCCTTTAGCCACAGCCAATTTTAATTCTAATTCTTTGATTATTCCATCTAAAACTTTCTTTGATGGTATATCCCATTCCTCCTTTTCAAGTAATCCGAAGCAGTCTTTTAATCCCATCTTCCATCACCCTTCTTTACTTTTTTCTTCTTCCAGTCTTTTGAATACCATCCAATAGTAAGACCACCTGCAAAGTATGCAAGACATATCAGAGTAAAAGTCAAATCACCAAACATTAGTTAGACCTCTGTGCTTTTATCTGTTTGAATATACTGGATATGTCTCCTTGTTTATTCATTTTTGTTTCTTCAGTTAATACAACTTTACTGTTTAAATCATTGATTGATTTTATGACATTTAGAAGTGTGTTTATTTCTGACTTTGTATTTCTATCAGGTATATTTCCATCCATTTTTGCCTGTGTTAAAGCCATAAGCACGTTTTCAAATGATAGTTTTGCCAACATGTCAAGCATTGATTTAACATCGTCTGGACTTCGTGTATCTAATTCACCTATAACTTTAAGAAAATCTTCTCTTATACCACATATTGCTCCCTCTTCGTATTTTGGACATTTACCATTACCACCAGAGTCAATAGACCTGTAAACACATTGATCACAGTACGCTGGTAGGTTAGCATATTTTAAATTTTTGGCTCTATTATATACTGATACAGTTTGTCTTTTGTTTTCTTTCACTTTAAGTTTGTTTCCCACTGGCTCTATCTTGAATATCTTATCATCCATGTATACCAATTACCGATTCAATTAATAAAGTTTTCTTCATATATGCCCATACGCTTGCACATTGGTATATAAAGGAGAGGAAATGCTATCTTTAATAGTGCATAATAATCATTGTTAAGAATATCATCCTTTTTCATATTCAGTTTGTCTAATGAATCCTTGTTTACTTCTAATGCATGTTGTAGTTGTGCCTTCATACCCCTCCCTTTTTCACCAAAGAACATAGAATATGTTGTTGATCCATTCCACACCTCACATTTTTTAGACATGGCTGCTGAGATCCAACCACTAGTATCAAGAGAATCAAATAATCTTTTCTCTAAGAACTGACCTTTTGCTAGACCATGGTATCTAATATTTCTTGGGAGTTTTCTTATCTGATCTTCTGTCTCCATCTTTCCATGAACCTCTCCTAGACATACATATGATCCTGATTCAGGTCTTAGTTGACTTAGATGATTTAGGTAGTGTTCTTGTAATACTGGTATTGTCCAATCTATACCCTGATCCCTTTCCTTCTTTAGATATTTTAAAGTGTTCTCCATATCATAGAACACATCAAACTGTGTGGCGTAATCATAGTATTCTTTTTTCTCTTTAAGAAACTCATGATATTTATCAGGATCAGATTTAGTTCCAGCAACTATAAAAATAGACTCGAATTTTTTTCTAAATTTTTTGATGTTAGCATATGAATATCTGAATGATAACATTACGTTTTTAACACCACATGATTCAAGTGCTTCTAGATGGGCTTTGTTGTTTGCGTTAAAGTATATTTTCATACCCAATCTTCGTCTACTGAATCAACAACCCATCTTAATGCACGTATCATACCTCTTCTTTCTTCGTCAGGTATATCCATGAACTTCATAGGAAGTGCTTGACCTTGCATATCTGCCATATCTTCATGTAGTAATCTCTCTTTTTCGTATAGTATAAGGAATCTTATTTCTTCTTCAGACTTCAATAGTATCGCCTTCATCTGTGAAACACTTTGTCGCATATGGGCAATAACCATTACATAAGAAGTTTAGTGTACGTTCAGGAAGAGTTTTATTAGTCATGAAGTCTTTTATTATTCTTGATTTTTCTATCATATCAGCCAAAGTTTCTTCGACTGGTTGTAATCTAAATGGTAATACTGATGGCTTATCGACCTTTTCCTTGCTTATGCTGTTTGATATATAAATCACAGCACCATATTTTGCGTCAATATTGTAACACTTTTGTAACAAAACTCGATAACGGTTAATCTGATCAACATGGCTTTCACTTGCTTTAGCATTATACTTTGAAAAGTAATCTATTGATCCAGTTGTCTTCTTATCGCATATAACCCACTCTTTGCCTACCTTAACAAGGTCATCTATACTACCATATATAATATCTAGATGTTTTGGATCATCTGGTGCCATTTTTCTTGCTTCTTCAGCAGTCACTGGTTCGTCTCTTACATAGTTATATCCTAAGAACATCTCGTTATATTCTTCCGAGTTTAATACTGTTAAATTATGAATTGCTTGACCAATAAAAAGACTTTTTATATCTTCTGTATTTGATACCCTAGGAAGATGTTTTCCATATGCAACGTATCTCATACATGGCTTTATTAGATCTGATACATGAATTACTCCTAATCTCTCTGTTTCCATACCTTTTATCTGAGACTTTCTAAAGTCAAAAAACACTTTTTCTTTTACATCATCTAATGTTATCATTAGATAGGGTTAAAACATGCCTAATATAAACTAATAACTTCCTACAGATTCACAACCACATGGCTCATCTCCAACTGGAAACGTGCACCCATTGTTATCTTCATGTGTTTGTTGTGGATGATTGCACTTCTTACAAACACCACCAACTAATATCTTTATGTCAGCCATTAGAAACTCTCCGTTATGACAAAGGCGAATGATTCTGTCTGTTCTGATATGGTTCCATTAGAGTCGTATAATTCAACCTCTCCTTCCCATCGACCAGCCTTTGCATTCGTAGCATCTCCAGCAACCAATGCATAACTCACATCTCCTGTTGATCTAGTGTCAAATGTAAGTGTTCCCTCTATCAATAATGTACCGTTTGGTTGCCATACTTTCCATTTACCTGTGGCATATGTGACATCATTTGATAGGTCTTTTGCTGTACCATTTGAGTCTGTTATTTGTAGTTGAACTGTGGCACGACTTCCTGCCTTTACTTGATACTCTATTGCTCTAGGTGTCATATCCATACTCATCTTAATTACCTGCTCCTCTTGTTGCTTGTCTCCTATTAAAGATTCTTGCTATTCTAGATCTGCCAAATATTCTTGCTGCACTCTTTCTTCCTGCCTTTACTCTAGCATTTCCTAGTACTTCCTTCGCAAATCCCTCACTAATTTCTATTGTTGAGGATATAATACGTGTTAATGCTCTAGTAGTCAACTGTGATTCTGCTATCTGTAATGTATCTGAGACGCTTTTTAATCTTCCCCTGACATATATATTAACTGCTGATAGTTGAAGTGTCTCATTTATCAAAACAGTTATATTTAGTGATAAAATAAATGCTTCAGTTAAACTAAGTGTCTCGTTTATTCTTCTAACTAATGATCTAACAGTACCATCAAACTCATTAATACTAATACTCTCATTTATCATTTTCAAACCAGTTCCAAGTTTTACTACGACCTCTGACTGTTGGATTGTTTCGTTTATTCTTCTAACCAGTGACCTAACAGTGCCATCAAACTCACTAAGATTTATGGTTTCATTAAGATGTCTTAATATTCCTCCAAGTCTATTATTTGTTTCTGATAGTTGTAGTACTTCGTTTATTATATTTAATCTTCCTCTTATCAATGATGAAACTTCAGATGTTTGTAGTGACTCATTAACATATCTTGACATTGTTCCTAGTCTACTAACTGCTTCTGTAAGTTGTAGTGTTTCTGCTAATAATCTTATCAATGATCTCACTGTTATTTGCCCTTCTGATACTTGTACTGTCTCTTCTATTGGTTTAATACCAGTACCTAATCTTGATGCAGATTCTGATTGTTCTATTGTTTCTGCAATTAATCTAAACATTGTTCTCACATTACCGTCAAATTCTGATAGACTCTCACTCTCTGATAATACTCTGGACATGTTTCCTATTCTGTTTAATGCCTCACTTGTCTCTTCAGTCTCAGATAATATCTTTATTCTTCCACGAACATATGCTAATGCATCTGACATTCTTTCCTCCTCGTTGACATGTTTAAACAAACCTGTTATTCTTAATACTGCTTCAGATACACTTTCACTCTCTGCTATAATTTTTATGATTTCTGGTCTTACATCAAACACATTATTTTGAAACGCATTCTTCTGATATGTATAATCTCCCCAAGAATTGTCTTGGAATGCATTATCTTGGAATATATTATCCTGAAATACTGCTAAAACTTTTGCCAAGACATACTCCTATTTGACATAATCACTACAAGACATAACTCTTGTACGTGCCGAAGTAAGATCGCCAAAGTCACTAGCATTACCTGATGTTCCCATTGTGAAGTAATCAATAGTATTAACATCACTTCCAGTATGTCCTCCACCAAGTATGGCTCTAGTTGCATCCCCACAAGCACTATTTTGTGCTACTCTGGATTGAGTTAGATTACCGAAATCACTTGCGTTGCCTAAAGTTTGAATAGTGACATAATCTATATTGTTTAAATAACTTGAACCGTCATATCCAGCTATCGCAAAACCATATGTATCATTTGCAACACCAGATAATTGTCGTTTTCCATCTGTCAAATCACCAAAGTCGGTTGCAGAACTTATGGTTTGAATTGTAATATAATCCATGTCATTTATATCTACCCATCCACTAATATATGCTTCACCACCTGAAATTATTCCTCTTGTTGTATCTGCAAAAGCACATGGATCACCTGCATTTGGACTTCTATCATGCCCCCAATCTGTAGCATTACTAGCTGATGCCATTGTAATATAATTAATATTTCCCCTAGTCCAAACACCTCTAGTTGCATCTGCACAAGCAGTTGCGTTTCCACCAATGCCTGTTAAATCACCAAAGTCGGTTGAGTTAGCAGTTGTAGCTATTGTAACTTGATTCAGAACATTATCATCACCACCTAAAATACCTAATGTGCCATTACTTACTCCTGCACCAGCTTTACCTGTAGTTGCAAGATCACCAAAGTCAGTACCGTTACCAGTAGTTGCTATCGTAATATAATCAATGGCAGTAGAATTATAACCACCTGTAAATATACCCCTATAATTTGGCATTGAACCAGTATCACCAAACTTAAACCAACCATACTTTACTCTAAGATAATGTTCACCAGTATCACTTTCTTCAAAGATTGAATTTGATTCAAGATATGGTGTTATAGTTGGTACTGTCGTAACACCATTGTAAACTTTTATCCAATCAATACTCCAAGATTGTGTTGCTGTATTAAAACTACTTGCACCACTTTGTATTGTGTCAAGACCTGATACAGTACCAGATATTGTGAAATTTACATTAAATGATGTTGTACCACTAGTTTGGTTAGCTTCACTTGTATATCCTTTCATCGTCATCGTACTACCATCTCTTATAATATCTATCCAAAACGTAGTAGCGTGTGTTGTTCCAGTACCCACATTAGTTTGTGTTGTTCCGTCTTGACTTCTAAAATACCCAGTGACATTACTAGAATCAACTAGAAAGAATATCATATCAACACTTGTGGCTTGATTAAAATCACCATTACCATTACTTATCACAATAGGATAAAAATATCCATTATTATTGTTTGGAGCTTCTATTGTTAATTTTGCTTGTAACACCCACGCAGTATCACTTAACGTAGTGCCTATTGCTTTATGTATTCTATTTTCACCATTTAAAGTTACATCTGTACCTGTTAACTTACCACCTGTTATACTAATACCTGATCCAACTGTTGTCCATCCACTAGACGAATCCATAGTGTCGGAGAATGTTGAATCCCCAATAGATAATGCTACTCTATCTGTATTTGTTCCTTGAATCCTATTACCTGCCAAATATTTGATAGCCATTATTGAGGTTTAGTCACTCCTTCTGCCATGAATCCTTCTGATCCTAGTTCGTCAAGTCCTATTCTAGTTAATGCATCTTTGTAAGAGTCCTTGAACTCCTCTGCCATCTTGTCTAAAAAGTCATACATATCATTTATTGTTATAGGCTCACTATTATTAATTTTGTTTTGAATCATAACCAAGTATTCTCTTGTTCTAGTTTCTGCTAGTTGTGGGTGTATGCCTAACTGTTCCCAATATTCTACTGCTGCCTTTGATACCCTACCACCTGCTGATAGGTCTTGTATTGCTATTCTAAATGATGATCTTACCATGTGAGATATTTCTTGTGCTTCAAAGTCCTTCTCACTCCAGTTGTCAGGTATGTTATTATTCTTTTTAATGCTGTCATACATATCTTGGAAC
>VTLG01014912.1_pt1 | contig 21872 bp, 29 predicted proteins | sample 4694571 | NCBI WGS metagenome assembly VTLG01 (sample SAMN12604809, study PRJNA352737) | marine metagenome | biome: ENVO:00000447; feature: ENVO:00000209|ENVO:00000569|ENVO:01000036; material: ENVO:00002151; isolation source: viral sequences binned using virsorter ... | reverse complement strand
CGTCTCGATTATGCTAATGATAGTACAGCAACAGTGCCAAGAGGTCCTTTAAGTCGAATAATGCACAAATTTACAGGGGTAGGTAATGCTTCTTATGGATATTATTGTGGTGGGTATGATTGGGAAACTAGTAATTCATCACGAGTGGATAGACTTGATTTCTCAAATGATACTGAAATGGCAACACAAAAAGGTCCGTTGAGTGCGAATCAACAAGGTCATTCTGCAGCAACTGGTAATCAATCTTATGGATATGTTGGTGGTGGTGATCCTTCTAGATCAAGAGTCGATAGAATTGATTACTCAAATGATACAGCAACAGCAACACAAAAAGGTCCGTTAACTGTTTCAAAATATCAGATGGGAGCAACTGGTAATGCCTCTTATGGATACTTTGCTGGCGGTGGATATCCAAGAGTATCAACAATCAGCAGAATAGATTATAGTAATGATACACCAACTGCATCACCAAAAGGTAATTTAAATGCTGAAGGATCAAATATGGGTGCAACAGGTAATACTTCTTACGGATATTATGGTGGTGGTTCTTATCCAAGTCTTCCTGATAGTGGTAGAACACAGGTAACCCGTATAGAATTTGCCAATGACACTGCAACATCATCACCAAAAGGTAATCTCTTCACTGTTGCTACTGCTGCAACTGCAGGAGCAAGTGCTGCTGGAAATGCAATGCCTTAAAAGTATGTTATAATAAAAATAAAACTTGATGGAACGAAATATTATTGTCATTGATGATTTCTATGATGATCCTGATGAGGTGAGAAATTTTGGTTTGACAGCAGAGTATCCAGATCCAGGTGAGAACTATACTTATCCTGGTAAAAACTCACGTCTTGGTTTTTATAATGATGATACTCATAAAAAAATGGAATCAATTGTAGGTGCTGGTCTTGAACCATCAGATCCTTGTGGATACTTTCGAATCTCATTAGAACATGATAGTTTAAAACAAGATGTTCATGTAGATCCTGGTTGGGATTGGGGTGGTGTTTTGTATGTAAATACACCAGAACAATGTATTGATGAGGGAGGAACATCTTTTTGGAAACATAATAGTCTTCATTGGGAACAGTGTCCACGAACAGCAGAAGAATCACAATATTATTCTTACCCTACATACAAAGAAGCATGGAACACCACAGTATATGGTGCAGGGTTAGATCGAAATCAGTGGACAAGATATATGTTATGTCCAATGAAATATAATCGTTTAGTTTTGTTTCGAACTCATCTTTGGCATTCGCATAATTATAACTTTGGTGATAGTATGGAGAATGGTAGATTAGTTCAACTATTTTTCTTTAAAGAAAAAGGCAATACTGATAATAAATGGTAGTATGAATCATAGTTTTTATTTTATGGCAGGTCTTCCTCGTGCAGGAAGCACCTTATTGAAAAGTATCATTGACCAGAATCCAAACGTACATACTGAACCAGTTTCTCCAGTGATGGAGTTGATGTATCATACTGAGCAATATTTTAAACAGAGTGAGCAATATATTGGATATCCTAAACCAAAAAATGCTTATAAAATTGTTGGTAGTTATATTGAAAATTATTATTATGAAATAGATAAACCAATTGTCATCGATCACAATCGAGCATGGTCAAATAATATTGAAAGAATAAAAACATATCTAAATCCAAATCCAAAAATCATTTGTCCTGTTCGGGATATATCAGAAATACTTACATCATTTATTACATTGGTTCATCGAAACTCTGATGAAGTTTCTTTTATTGATGACCATTTAAATAAAAGAGGATTCACAGTCGATGATGATAATCGATGTCAATATCTAATGAGTGATGATGGTATTGTAGAGCAAGCACTCTGGGCACAATCACAGGCATTTATTCGAAATGAAACAAAACATTTATTGATGGTTGAGTATAATGATATTGTGAATACTCCACAGGAAACAATGGATCGAATATATAATTTTTTAGAGATAGATGGATATAAACATGACTTCAATAATGTTAAAAATAATCACCGTGAAAGTGAGAAGCAATGGAATCTAAAAGATATGCATCATGTTCGAAATAAAGTACAGAAAATATCTAAAAAACCTGAAGATGTGCTTTCTCCTTTTATTCTAAATAAATATAGCAAACTGGAATATTGGAAGTATCCTGATAGCACCTACTTAAAAAATGGCAGCAACGAATAAAAGAGGTGTATTCTCTCTTGAAAAAGTATTAGAAAGACAAAGCGATAATCACTGGTCAAAGATACCTGAAGCTTTTAGGTATGTTAATTCCCTATCGGCTCCTGCAGGAACTGATTTTGGTTACTTTGCTGGTGGTAATAGTCCAGGTACTACGACTATAGATCGTATTGATTATTCAAATGACACTGCAACAGCAGCAGTCAAAGGACCTTTAGCTGAAGGAAGAAGAAATCATGGTGCGACAACTAACTCTTCATTCGGTTATTTTGGTGGTGGTTCTCCTAGTATATCGAGTGTAAATCGTGTTGATTATGCAAATGATACATCAACAGCAGCAGTCAAAGGACCATTAACTCGTACCATACCTAATCTTTACAAATCTTCTACTGGTAATGCCGACTTTGGATACTTTGCTGGTGGTTATCCTTCTAACTCAATAATAGATCGAGTTGATTATTCAAATGATACTGCAACAGCATCATTGAAAGGAAATTTAAACAGATCACAAGCTGGTGCAGCAGCAGCAGGTAATCAATCTTTTGGATATTTTGCTGGTGGTGCTAATCCTGGTGGTAGCACTGCAGAAACATCTATAAGTCGTATTGATTATTCAAGTGACACATCAACAGCATCACCAAAAGGTAATTTAACTGAGACTAGAAAAAATGGTGTAGGATCAACAGGTAATGCTTCATATGGATACTTTGGTGGCGGTCAAGGATATCCTGCTCCTAATAGATCATCTATAGATCGAATTGATTATTCAAACGATACAGCAACAGCACCCTCAAAAGGACCGTTAGAACAGGCTAATAATAATCTTTCAGCAACAGGTAATTCTTCTTATGGATACTTTGGTGGAGTAAGTAGTCCTCAAACAAAAATAGATCGAGTAGATTATAGTAATGATACAGCAACAGCAACACCAAAAGGTACATTAAGTTCTTCTAGATATGCTGTGTCAGCGACGAGTTCGAGAGAAAATGGAACACCAACCACAGCAACACCATCTATATCTCCTGCAACCAGAACTGAAGCAAATTCATCTCCTGCAGGTACTAACTTTGGATATACATTTGGTGGATTAGTAGGAAATTACAATACATTGTCTTATACAATTCAACGTATTGATTTTGCAAATGATACAGCAACCGCGTCTGTACCGTCAAGTATGACTAATACTTCTCCTAGCGATGCTGGTAATGCAGGAGGTTTTGCTGTTGCAAGTTTAACACATGCTTATGCAGGTCAATCTCCTAATCCCTCTGCTAGTTCGAGTATTCAAAGATTAGATTTATCAAATGACACCACGAATGCTTCTGTACATGCTAACATGCCTGAAACTGCATTCCAAACTAATGGAGTTGGTAATTCTGACTATGGTTATATTTGTGGTAATGATAAGACCTCAACTAGTCGTATTGATTATTCTAACGATACAGCAACAACATCACCAAAAGGTGATTTAACAGTTGAGAGAGGTTCAGCAGGTGTAACTGGAACCCCCTCATATGGATATGTTGGTTCAGGATGGAAGAGTAATTTCTTTACAACAACTTCAAAAACTGATCGAATTGACTACAGCAATGATACTGCAACAGCAGTAGTGGTAGGTAATATGACTTTCAGTAAACACAACCCAACAGCAGCAGGTAATCTCAGTTACGGATGGTTTAATCAAGGAGGACCAGGACTTAATACAAGAATATGTAGACTTGATTATTCAAGTGATACTACAAATGCAGTTCAAAAAGGTTCTTTAAGTGCTTCTACATATGGTCGTGGTGCAACTGGTGACCAATCTTATGGATATTTTGCTGGTGGTTTTTCTCCAAGTCCCTCCTCTCATGAAACAGTGGTATGTAGAATTGATTATGCAAACGACACCCCAACATCATCAACTAAAGGTCCGCTAACTACAGGATTATTTTATAGTAGAATGGCAAGTTCAAGAGCAAATGGACTACCATTTCTTGCACCAAAAACAGTAGACAAAGGTGCTGATGGATTTACAACATCAACATTAGGTCCTGCTTATGGATATATTGGTGGAGGTTTTGTAAGTCCACATGCTGGAAAAACAATTGTAGATCGTATTGATTTTGGTAACGATACTGCAACAGCATCACCAAAAGGAAATTTAGCCAACGCTGCTGCTGGTCGTGGTGCTACAGGAAGCACTGCTTATGGATATTGGGGTGGTGGATCTAATCCTGGTTCTGTAACATACATAGATCGAATTGATTACGCAAGTGATACACCAACAGCATCACCAAAAGGTAATTTGTCACAAGCAAAGAAAAACTTGGCGGGGGTAGGTAATAATTCTCTTGGATATATGGCTGGTGGTCAGATAGGTGGTTACACTGCAACAGCAGTAGATCGTATTGATTTTGCTAATGATACAGCAACAGCAGCACCAAAAGGAAATTTAAGTGGTGCGATAAAATGGAACTCAGCAACTGGTAATCAATCTTATGGATACGTTGGAAGTGGTGAATCTCCTGATGTGAGCACTATAAATCGTATTGATTACGCAAGTGACACAGAAACCACACCAACAAAAGGACCATTATCTTATGCTCGAATGGCTGGTGCAGCAACGGGTAATGCTGATTATGGATATTTTGGTGGGGGTTTTCCTCCTTCAAAAACAACAGTAGATCGTATTGATTATAGTAATGACACCGCAACAGCAGCAGTCAAAGGTCCATTGAGTTCTTCAAGAGGATACTTGGCAGCAACAGGTGATACCTCTTATGGATATTTTGCTGGTGGATGGCTCTATGAACCCACTGCAAATAATTATAGTACCGTTGATAGGGTTGATTATTCAAGTGATACTCCAACAGCATCACCAAAAGGTTCATTAAGTAGATCAGATGCTAAATTTGCAGGAGCAAGTGCAAGAGCAAATGCTAATGCTAGTGTAAGTTTCATTCCAAGAATTAGATGGGTTGATAGTGCTGCACAAGTTTTCCCTTCAACAGGAGGTCCTGCATTCGGATATTTCAGTGCTGGTGGAGAATCTACTCCTGGTGATAGAGTATCAACAGTAGATAGAGTTGATTATTCAAATGACACTACTACAATGGCAGTCAAAGGTCCAATATCTCGCAATATGAGAAATCATGGAGCAGTTGGTAATTTAACTCATGGATATACGTTTGGTGGAACGAATACAACAACTGTAGACCGTCTTGATTATGCTGCGGATACAACAACAGCAGTGGTAAAAGGTTCATTAACCGCAACATCAACATATGCTTCGTCTGTTGGTAATGGTTCTTATGCTTACACTAAAACTGGAGGAAATAGTAACTCAACAATAGAACGTCTTGATTATAGTAATGATAGTGCAGCTGCATCAACAAAAGGTTCATTAGCTTCTTCTGCTTGGGATAGAGCAGGAACGGGTAATGCTTCTTATGGATACTTTGGAGGAGCTGTTGGTACTAATAATTCTAGCAAAGTAGAAAGAATCGATTATGCAGATGATACCGCAACCGCATTATTCAAAGGATTAATACATGGAACTGGTGAAATCAAATTTGGAATGGCTGCAGCAGGAAATTCCTCTTATGGATATTGGGCTGGTGGACATCCCAAAAACTCAAAAATAAGTAGATTAGATTATTCAAATGATACTGCAGCAACAGTGGTAAAAGGTCCTATGACTCGCACCGCAGGGGGTTTCAATGCAACAGGTAGTCCCACTTTCGGATATTTTGCAGGTGATTTTAATCCAGAATCTTCATCTGTAGATCGAGTTGATTACTCAAATGACACTGCAACAGCATCACCAAAAGGAACTTTAACTGCTGCAAGGAATTATATGGGTGGAAATAGTGGTCAAATGAATGGACTCGCTGCTGGAACTCCTCCAGAAGATGTACTCTTAGCACCAGTTCAACCACCATTCCCATATCCAGAACAACTAACTGATCCAAATTTTGGATATTGGATAGGTGGTTCAGGACCATCTTATTCATCAACAGTAGATCGAGTTGATTGGGCAACTGATACTGGAATAGCAGCAACGAAAGGTCCATTGAGCAGCGATTGGATGTATATGGGTGCAGCGGTAGCTAGTCCTTCATACGCATACAATGGTGGTGGTGCTCGTTCTACTGGTCCTTCTTCATCTGAGAATTATTCAACTGTCATTGACAGAATAGATTTTACAAATGATTCTGCAACAGCAACACCAAAAGGAAACTTAAGTGGTGGAAAAAATAGATTAGCAGCAACAGGTAATGCTTCTTATGGATATTTTGGTGGTGGTTTTGTTCAGAATCCTAGTGTAATTGATAGAGTTGATTATGGAAATGATACTGCGACAGCAACACCAAAAGGACCTTTAAATGATAATAGATGGGCACCAGCAGCAACAGGTAATCAATCTTATGGATATTTCTGTGGAGGTATGGACACTACAAATGTAGATCGAGTTGAATATGCAAATGATACACCAACAGCATCACCAAAAGGAAAGTTAAGTCAAAAGCATAATTATGCGGGAGCAACAGGTAATGCTTCTTATGGATATGTTGGTGGAGGTCAATCAAATGATCCTGCTAAGTATTCATCAATAGATAGAATAGATTTTTCAAATGATACTGCGACATCAGTATTGAAAGGTCCATTAACAGCTGAAACTGAAGGAGTTTCAGCAACAGGCAATACCTCATATGGATGGTGGGGTGGTGGCCAAGTTCCTCCTGGACCAAATACTTCAAAATTAGATCGACTTGATTTTTCAAATGATACTGCGACAACATCACCAAGAGGTGTATTATCTTTACAAAGAAACCAGGCTAGTGCAGCTTCTCCAACTGCGAATGCAAATCCTAATTAAATATGCTATACTAATTACAACATTGGTTTTTTTATGATAGACAATCCTTTGACAAATATATTAATTCGACCAAACGTCATAAACCCAGAAGGTTTAAGGGAGATGGTTGATTATATTAAGAAAGCTGACAAGGAGGACTTATCTGTTTTTGATCCAGACGAAACAAATCGAACTGGAGAAACAAAATGGAGAGTTGATAAGAAAGTCAGAGATACTCAGATAGTTGAGATGGGTCCTTTGTTTCCAAAGATTTGTGACTTATTTAAATTTGCTGTTAAAGAAGTTGTAAATCCTTTTTATGGTTTTGAAGTTGAAAGCAGCGAAGTTCCACAGGTTTTATCTTATGGGGTAGGTGGACACTATTCACCACATATGGATGGTGAAAGTATATGGGTTGCACCAAATGGAGACAAGATTTGGAAGAAGTCAACAGATAGAGATTTGTCATTTGTATTCTATTTGAATGATGAATTTGAGGGTGGAGATTTTATATTTCCAGATCATAACATTCGTGTCAGACCAAAACCTGGCATGTTAGTTACCTTTCCTTCAAATCATCATTACCTACATGGAGTTGAACCAGTTACAAGAGGAAAAAGATATTCGATTGTAACGTGGGCAAAGGTCAAGGGTTTTCCTTCACTTGAACAAACAAACCGAGAACTCTCTCAAAAATACGGAGTTCCTGTCATATAAATAATCTTTGATAATTAATTTATAAAAATGAAATATCTAAAACATTACTGGAAATCGACAACATCTGGGGATTATCTTACTACTGCGAATAGTATTGATAAGAGACATCCAGAAGCAGAATTTGCTGGATTAGATGTCCAGATATGGATGCATGATGCTGATGGTGTAGATGTTTGTATGTCACAAGTTCCTGACAGCACGACAGTTACTGATGTCACAATAGGATCAAAGAAAGCAGTTCAGTCACTAACAGAAACTCAGTATAATACAGTAAAAACACCATTAGATGCTTCAAACGTATTGAATGCTGAAGCAATGGATGCTGAAATAAGTGGTGATACAAGCACTGCGACAACTAAAAGAAACGAAGCAACCACAAAATATAACGAAGCAAAAACTGCTCTACTTGCATTATAAAACTGAATGAAATCCTTTTATTTTATGGCGGGTCTTCCTCGTGCAGGAAGCACTCTTTTGTCAACATTATTAAATCAGAATCCAAGAATATATTCAGGACCATCGAGTCCTGTTCTTGGTGCAATGTATGTGACTCATGAAAATTTTCAATCGAATGAGTTATACACTGGATACCCAAAACCAAATCAGGTGAATGAAATCATTGGTTCGGTAATTGAACATTGGTATAGTGACATTGATAAACCAGTTGTAATAGATAAGAATCGTGCTTGGTGTGCGAGAGTGCCTTTCATTGAAGGATACATCAAGCAAGAAGCAAAAATAATCGTACCAGTTCGAAGAATTGATGAGATATTAGCATCGATTCTCACGATGATTAAACGCAATCCATTTCAAGAGGGACAACCAAGAATTAATTTTGTTGATGAGCAATTAGTTAAGTTCAATGTTCCGATTAACGATGAGAATCGATGTCAATATCTTCTTACTAATCAGGGTGGTATTGTATGGGAATCATTAAATGCAGTTAAATTAGGAGTTGATGAAGGATATAGTGACAAATTTCATTATGTAGATTATAATAATCTAGTAAGAGATCCACAAAATCAATTGAATCTAATTTATGAGTTCTTGGGTGAAGAACCATTTGAACACACGTTTGATAATTTATCAAATGAACATCGTGAGGATGACATTACAACTTATGGATTAGGTGATATGCATGAAGTTCATTCTAAGTTGGAGAAAGTTTCGACAGATCCATCTAAGATTCTTCCTGCTTCAATTATCGAACTATATAATCATAACAAGAGCAATCTTGAATTCTGGCATCACAATGGAGTTGTAGATACACAACCAAAAATTGCTACAAGTCCTGTACCGATTGACCCAAAGTCAAAAACTTATAACTTATTTTCATAATCTAATTCTATATTATGGCTCAAAAAAAATATTCTTTGTTTCATCTACAGGGTGGATTTGGAAAACATATCGCAGCAACAGCAGTTGCAAAGTGCATCAAGAATAACTTTCCAAGTCGAGAGTTGATAGTCACTGGTGTGTGGGTAGAAATATTTCAGAATCTTCCATTTGTTGATCGTGTTTATCAAATGGGAAATACAAGTTACTATTATCAGACTTATGTTGAAGGTATGGATTCGTTGGTCTTTGCGAATGAACCATACTTTACAACCGATCATGTAAATAAAACACTTCCTCTCGTTCAGACTTGGTGTAAGATGTATAATCTTGATTATAATGGTGAGATGCCACAGATAAAATTTAATCCTTTACAAAGAAAAGGTGCCAAAGATTTTTGGCCAAGTCGAGCAAATGGTAAACCAATTATGGTGATACAAACCAACGGTGGTATGTATCAAGAACAAAGACCATACTTATGGGCAAGAGATATGCCTGTGGTTCTCGCACAAAAACTTGTAGATCATTATGCTGATGATTATCATATATTCCAAGTTACAAGACCTTCATGTGAAATCCTAGATGGTGTCGAAGCAATCAAAGACCCAATGACAAACATGGAGTTGGTAAGTCTTCTATTACATAGTGAGAAGAGATTACTAATTGATAGTTGTATGCAACACGCTGCTGCTGCACTCAAGATGCCATCAGTCGTGTTGTGGAATGGTACAAGTCCAAAAGTATTTGGATGGGATATGCATACAAATATACAGGCAAAGAAACCTGCGAAGTTTAAGTTACCGAATAGTGTATTGTTTGACTTTGACTTTACTGGTGTTGAAGCAGAGTATCCATATGTAGATGAGGATGATGAAATATTTGATTTTGATAAAATTATAGAAGCAATTGATGAATCATGAATGTAATTGGACTTTATGGTGCGATTGGTTGGAACGTAGTTATTTCTGACAATCCAAAACTTTTGAAACAATCAGAAGAATCTTGGACACATGGTGCGAGTGTAACTCTGATTAAGGATGGTGAGCACTGTGTCAGTATTAGTGAAGAAAGATTAAGTAAGATTAAATATGATGGTAACTTTCCAAGAAAGTCCATAGAGTATTGTTTGTCTGCTGCAAATTTAGATAAGAATGATATTGACTTGGTGATTGTTCCATCAATGGCAAATCAAAATTTCTATAAGAATTATATTAACAAAACGATTGAGAAGAAAGTTAAAAGATATTTTCCAAAAGCAGAAGTTAGAATTGCATCTCATCATCTATGCCACGCATATTCTTCTGTATTCTCTTGTGATTATAATGAAGGTTCATTTGTGACACTTGACAATGCAGGGTCAGTTATATTTGATACAACTGGAAATATATTTGCCTGTGAGAATCATTCATTTGGATATTTCAATAAGAAGAAAGGATTGTTCAAATACTATCCTGGCATTCCTCAGACAAATAATCTTGGAAACTATTATTGGATGTGGGCATATCACATTTATGTGAATAAGATGCAGAAAGAAATACAACTTACAGATCCAAAGTATCGTGAAACTTTCTGTGGTAAGGTGATGGGACTCTCTGCCTATGGTAATCTTAAAGAGTTTAAGAAGGATTGGAGAACACATTTTGAAGGCATACCACAGGTTGCACTTGAATCTTTTCCTGATCGTGACTTTAATTATGGTAATCTTTCGCCAGAGAATAAGGCAAAGCAACTTCAATATAACTTTGAAAATGGAATGCTTGAATGGATGAAGGAACTCAAGGAGCAGGATTACATCAATGATAATCTTTGTCTTGCAGGTGGTGTCTTTCTAAACATACTTGCAAACTCTGTGCTTCGTAAGAATGAAGTTGTAGAAAACATTCACATACCACCATTCCCAGATGATACTGGACTATCATTTGGAGCAGCATGTATTGGTGCATTTAAAAATAAGGATGTTGTCAAGTTACCACATAATATTTCTTTGCTTGGTAAAACTTATAGTGATGAGGAAGTTGAGAAGGCAGTTGAAGGAACTTCATATAAAAAGTATGATGACTTTGATGAACTATGTAAGGTAACTGCTAATCTTCTTGCCGACAATAAAATTATAGGTTGGTTCCAGAATCGATCTGAGTTTGGTCCGAGAGCACTTGGTTCAAGGTCAATACTAATGAATCCAAAACCAAAGAAGAATAAAGATATTGTAAACTCACGTATCAAACACCGTGAAGAGTGGAGACCTTTTGCAGGTATTATGCTTGAAGAGTATCAAGAAGATTACTTTATCGAAGATTATCCAAACGAATATATGTTATACTCATTAGTTGTCAGACCACATATGAGGAAACACATTGGTGCAATCACACATCAGGATGGAACTTGTCGAATTCAAACTGTAAATGATAAGTTACACCCAGAAGTTACCACACTTCTACAAAAGTATAATGAGAAAACTGGTTGTCCGATACTACTCAACACATCATTCAATGACAATGGTCAACCTATTATTGAGACACCTCAGGATGCGGTTGATACATTCAATAAAATTGATTTAGATTACCTGATAATTAACAATTTCTTAATTAGTAAAAACAAATAAATAAAATTTTAAGAAGCGTATGAATTTTGCAGTCTATTCAAAGGATGGATGTCCTTACTGTGATAAAATCAAACAAGTTTTAGACTTGACAAAGACTAGTTATGTGGTCTATAATTTGGGAGAACAGTTTGACAGAGAATCTTTTTATGATGAATTTGGTGAAGGATCCACATTCCCACAGGTTTTGGTTGATGGAAAAAAACTAGGAGGATGTATAGATACTATTAAATATCTTAAAGAAAATCAAATCATTAAGGTATGATATAAATAATCAAAATGAGGTAACGAAATGACGACTGAAACAATACTCACTTTAGCTTTACCTATATCATTTTTATTATTTGTAATCGGGATATTATTTGGTTGGATCGCTAGAGATTATATGCTAAACTATAGAGAGATACCAAGACCACATCCTGAGATGTTTGATATAAACGGGAACTTAGTTCCAGACGAAATTGTCGCATTTAGATTTGAAGATTATGACGAAGACACCAACAACGAAGAAGACTAAAACTGCTACTGCAAAAGCAAAACCTTCTCAAAAGAAAACTACACCAAAAGCATTACCAAAGTTACCACTAAGACCTCTTGCATTTGAAGTCTTAGATTTAGTATCAAAACAAAGAACAAAAGCAAAGAAAATTGAAGTTCTAAAAACCTATGAAGATATTTCATTAAAGATTATCTTGATATGGAACTTTGATGAAAGTGTGCAGAGTGTTCTCCCACCAGGTGATGTTCCATACTCTGGTTATGATGACCAGAACACTTATAGTGGAACTCTATCCACAAAGATAACCGAAGAAGTTCGTAGAATGCATGAGACTGGTTCTTTTTCACTAGGATCAAGTGATCAACAAGGACACACTACAATTCGTAGAGAATCAAAACATTTTTATCATTTTGTTCAAGGTGGTAATCCTGCGATGAATATGATTCGTCGTGAAACAATGTTTATTAATATTCTTGAAGGTCTTCACCCATTAGAAGCAGAAATAGTTACTTTGTGTAAGGACAAAAGACTTGGTGAAGTTTATAAGATTACAAAAGATGTTGTAGCAGAAGCATACCCAGACATACAGTGGGGTAATCGAGGATGACAAAGACAAAATTAGAAGCAAAGAGCAAACAAAATATGTGGACGAAGGCAGAGAAAGAGGAGAGTAAAGAAAAATATGGTTGCGAGATCGTGATTGAAAATGGATCTCTTAATGAAGTTCGTACAACAAATGCTCCTACTGATTCGTATATTGTATACTATATTCATGGTGACAAAGATCATTATGATCTTGTAAGAGGTACGAGAGTTAAAATATTTGACATGTATTATGATAAGTTCAAGAGTGGATTGAAGTCAATCGAGTATGGGTCAGGTAATGTTAAACCAAATCTATGGGGATATAAAACACCGAGCAAAAACAAAAAGCGAAAGTAGTTTCAAAATATGGGGGAAAAAAATTCGCCAAAATTTTTTCGCGTGTAGGGTTTTTACGAAAGTCAAACCCATTATTTAGACACTAAATATTTCAAACTGTGTGTTGAATCTAAAAAAATTATAAAATTGTAACACAAATTACAAAACTACTTGTCTATATAGAGTGAATGTGTTAGTATAAACACATCGTTCATCCTAATGATAGAACTCACACTACTGGCATCACTCCTTGCTGAACATAATGCTTCCCATTGGGAAATGACTTGTTCAGAATGGAACCAAAACAGAATTGAGATACTTAGTGATAAGAATCTTAACTCTGATGCTCACGAGTATCTTATAGATTACTTGAGAACTAAAGTGTCAGACAATTGTGATGCTTATATCATCGGACGCAAGTAAGCCGACTCGGAACGGGTTCGTTCATCCTTATGTACCAAATTCTTCTTAGTTTAATAGTAATTGGAGCACCACTTGACTGTGAGACTGCTGCTGAGCTATTAGATTCTGTAAGTAATAACCCTAATAAATCTGAGAGATTGGAAATAACAAGGGTTGTGGTAGCACACACAGATCCAATGTGTTTTAAGGACGCAAAAGCCGACTGAAGGAACGGATGTCAAAGTCCAACTACTTTAGGAGAAAACCAAATGGCACAAGTCACATACCGTGGTGTCGTATATGACACTGATAGAAACAAAGCAAAGCAGACTAACAAGGTCGATCTAACTTACCGTGGTGTAAGACAAGAAAAAGAACTTACAAGTCTTAAGTGATTGAAATTCTTGAGATATGCATAGCATCTGCTATCTTTCTCACAATCATAACTGCTGAAGTTAAGTTTCTATATGGAAAATAACACAGAGGGGGTTGAACCCCTTCTTTTTTTATGCTACAATATGTTCAAAATACGTTTGTTATGGACAGAGACAAATTAAAGTTACTAATTCGTCAACTAGAATTCACACTTGATGCGATAAAAGCAGAAGTTTATTCTGATACTGATGCTTATAAAAATTCACACGCATTTGAACAAACAAGCGATTACGACGAACTTTTCGATGACGACGATGGCTACCCAGACTAGTAGAGCAAGAAAAATGCTTAATTTGCTCAAAAGATTAGCAAAACAAGACTATCTATATACTGAAGAAAAATTAAAGGAAATAAAATCTCAGATTAGAGTATTGGAACATGAACTCTCTGAAATGGAGAAAAAGACTTTTAAAGGATTTGGTAAATGAACGTAAAATTAGTAAGTATCACACCTGATGCAGAAAAAACCATGGCATATATTGCCAGAGTATCTAATCCTTCAAATCAGGACAATGAAAATTTTGCAGGATTATTGAGATATTGTATTAAACACCAACATTGGTCTGTCTTTGAACAGTCTTCAATGACACTTGAGATTGAAACTACCCGTGGTCTTGCAGCACAAATATTAAGACATCGTAGTTTCACATTTCAAGAATTTTCTCAAAGATATGCAGATAGTAATTTATTAGGAGAGATTGAATTACCAGAATTAAGAAGACAAGATACAAAGAATCGTCAAAATTCGATAGATGACCTTGATCCTGCGATTGTTGAAAAATTAGAAAAACAAATGAATACTTTGTTTAGTTCTTCTTTAGCATTATATAATCAGATGCTAGAATCAGGTGTAGCAAAAGAGTGTGCTCGATTTGTATTACCACTTGCTACTCCAACCAGACTTTATATGACTGGTTCATGTCGTTCTTGGGTTCATTATATTAATTTAAGAAGTGCTCATGGAACTCAGAAAGAACATATGGAAATTGCTGAAGCATGTCGCAAGGTGTTTACCGAACAATTTCCTTCGGTTTCAGAGGCTTTGGAATGGGTCTAAATAACTTTACAATACTTTATAATTATGGCTACATACCCTGTTGTTAATATGTCTACTGGTGAGACAAAAGAAGTGTCAATGAGTGTTCATGATTGGGATAAATGGACAGAAGACAATCCTGACTGGACAAGAGATTACTCTGATCCATCTACGTGTCCTGGATCAGGTGATGTTGGTGAGTGGAGAGATAAGTTAAGAAAGAAAGCACCTGGTTGGAATGAGGTTCTCAAGAAGACTCAGAGAAACAATGCAGGTAATTATGTCAGAAACTTAGATTAAATGGCAAGGAAAAAAAGAGGAAGTTCTGTGGATCAACCTATAGGTGTTGGATTAACAGCAAAGCAGATGAAAAGAAAAAAACCCGTAAATTCAGATTATCTGGTTGGTATTGAACCTATAACAGATAATCAAAAAAGACTTTTTGATTCTTATAGTTCTGGAAAACATATTGTTGCTTATGGTGCTGCGGGAACAGGAAAGACCTTTATTACACTCTACAATGCGTTGAGAGATGTATTAGATGAGACTACACCATACGAAAAAATTTATATTGTCAGATCATTAGTCGCAACTCGTGAGATTGGATTTTTACCTGGTGATCATGAAGATAAATCTTCATATTATCAAATACCATATAAACATATGGTAAAGTATATGTTTCAGATGCCATCTGATGCGGACTTTGAAATGCTTTATGGTAATCTTCGCCAACAAGAGACAATTAAATTTTGGAGCACCTCATTTTTGAGGGGAACAACACTCGATAATGCAATTGTTATCGTTGATGAATTTCAAAACTTGAATTTTCATGAATTAGATAGTATAATAACAAGAGTCGGTGAAGATACTAAAATTGTGTTCTGTGGTGACGGTTCACAAACAGACTTGACAAAAACGAATGAGAGAAATGGTATTGTGGATTTTATGAAAATTATCCGTGCGATGCCTTCTTTTGATATTATTGAATTTGGAATAGGTGACATCGTTCGATCTGGTCTTGTAAAGGAATATCTTATTGCTAAAATTGAATCAGGTATGTAATGTTTAAACATGTTGATATAGAACTCCCTAAACTCTCACGAGAGACGATAGATGGTGTTCGCTATTATTCTGTTCCAGATGAAGATGAGTTACTCAAATTAGTTTCGATCACTTCTGTAACGAGTCATTTTAACAAAGAAATATTTGTTAATTGGAGAAAGAAAGTTGGGAATGAGGAGGCAGATCGTATTACAAAAGCTGCTACAACCCGTGGAACTGATATGCATACCTTGACAGAGCATTATCTTAAAAATGATACTCTACCAACTGTTCCTCCAATATCGGACTTCTTATTTAAAATATCAAAAGGTAAGTTGAATAAGATAGATAATATTCACACTCTAGAAGGTTCCCTATATAGTAAAGAATTAGGTATTGCAGGGACTGTCGATTGTATTGCAGAATATGATGGTGAGTTAGCAGTAATAGATTTTAAAACTTCAAAAAAACCAAAACCAAGAGATTGGATCGAACATTATTTTGTTCAATGTATGGCATATGGTTGTATGTTATACGAATTGACAGGAATATCTGTTAAAAAGTTAGTCATCATTATGGCATGTGAAAATGGAGAATGTGTAATTTATGAAGAATACGACAAAGCAAAGTACATCAAATTGCTCGGAAAATATATTAGAAAATTTGTTAACGATAAATTGGAGCTCTATGGAACCCAATAAAGAATTAGAAAAAGTAATTGCAAGTAAATTTCTAACACCACAAAAATTTGCGATAGAGATTGAAAAAATTGTTCTTGAAGAACAACTTAACTATATTGATGCGATACTTCATTATTGTGAAGTAAACAGTTTGGAAATTGAATCAATTACAAAATTAATTTCAAAACCATTAAAAGAAAGACTGAAGTGGGATGCAACTCGTCTTAACTTTATGAAACCTACGTCAAGAGCAAAACTACCGTTATAATGCCTCAAGAGTTAGTATGTAATGCTTTTGAAAAACCTTTTCCCCACCTGATTGTAGATAATTTTTATGATGATCAGGAGTTAGAGTTGATATGGGAAGAATTGAAATTCTATACAAAACCAGGTAAATTACTAAAAGCAAAAGACTTTGGTGGTGTTGTTGAGAAAACAAATCATCGTGCTCTACAATTAGATGTTCTCTATAAGGATGAATCACATCTCGATGGTGGTGTGAATTTTAGATCTATATCAAATATTTTAACTCTTAATCGAAAACTCTTTACTTCTGGGATTCTTGATGTATTTGCCGAGATACATGAATCCTGTTGGATTGCTCCCATGTCTGACTATGATATTACGAAAGTTAGATACTATCATGATGGTGAACATTACGAACCACATACTGACAAATCTTTTCAATTTTTAGCATTTTCTTATTTTTATAAAGAACCAAAAAAATTCACTGGTGGCGAATTGTTTTTCCCTCGACACAATTATGAGTTGACTTGTGAGAATAATTCGATTATAATACTACCAGGTTGGGTAAAACATGGAGTTAAAGAAGTTAAGATAGAAGATTCCAATTATTATGATGGTTGGGGTCGTTATGCTATTACTAGTTTCTTTACGAATGCAAATCAGAAAATGATTAATGAAAGTGACACCATTTGAAACTTACCAAACCTATCTTTCGATGAAAAGTCATTTTACTAATCCTAAATATGATTTCTTTAAATATGCAGGTAAGTCTCGTGCTACCGTGACATCATTTAATAAGCGAAAAGATAAGTATTGGTTTGAGAAGACTTCAAGAAAATATAGTGATCAACAGATACTAGATTTTCTTTTATCAAACTTTGTAAATGCTAACAACCCACAAAACTTATGGATTGGAGAAATTATCAATTCTGGAGAAAAAAACTATTCAGAATGGATGAAGAGACAGCAGAGTTTGACTTACTTGTTCAAAGAACAAAGCAACAAATTACTGTTAGAGAAAAACTTAGACGAAGTATTAAATTGCTCGAAGGGACATCCAGTAATACTCAAAAGGTATCTGGGTGGGGATCTAAGTTTGGAAACTCTGGTAATTTTCGAAAAAATCTTTTCTTTTGGAAAAAATTTCGATAAGAAACTGAAAGATCCTGTATGGGAAACCGTAAGTTTGAAAATTAAAAAATATATTCCCTTCATAAATATAAATGTGTTCAATTACAAAAAAATTTTAAAGGAGGTTATTAGTAATGGCTCTTGATAATAGTGAAGTTCTTAAGAATTTAGAGGAGCAACTGACTACAGTTCAACAACAAGTTTCAACTGGTCAGGCAACTATCTTAAGACTTCAAGGTGCTATTGAAGTTCTTCAACAAATTGAAGAAAGCAAGAAGGAAGACACACCAGAAACTGAAATTGTAGATGGTGGAGAGGTGGAAGCACCACCAGTGGAGGGATAATGAGCGACTTCTTTGATTCTGAAATAATTCAGGAAGAATTAAAAGAAATCACAAAACTCCAACAAAGTGTGTATGTGTCTATGTTTGATTTTGCAACCATGTCACATCAAGATAGAATTGAACACGTTGAGATGTTATCAATTCTTTTAGAAAAACAAAAAATTATGTATGCTCGATTATCTTTATCTGATGATCCACAAGCATTGACCATGAAAAAACATCTGGAAAAATCAGTTGAGTTGATGGGTTTTCCATCAGGAACTGATATGTCATTGTTATTCGATGGCATGGCAAAAACAATTGAAAAATTGAAAAGATCAACAGATGTTGACTGAGATAACATTTTCATGTTATAATCCAATTAATCCAAAAAATCCAAATTAATCCGAGGTATCTAAATGTCTTTTGCTAATCTTAAAAAGCAATCAAAACTAGGCTCTCTTACACAAAAACTTGTGAAAGAAGTCGAAAAAATGAATAACACTGGCGGGTCTGCTGATGACCGTAACTGGAAATTAGAGTGTGACAAGTCAGGCAATGGTTATGCTGTTATTCGTTTTCTTCCTGCTCCAGACGGAGAGGATTTACCATTTGTAAAACTATACAGTCATGCCTTCCAAGGTCCTGGCGGTTGGTACATTGAAAATTCTCTTACAACTCTTGGAAAGAAAGATCCTGTTTCTGAGTACAATACTCAACTATGGAACAATGGAACTGATGCAGGAAAAGAAACCGCACGTAAGCAAAAACGTAAACTTACTTATATTAGTAACATCTATGTTGTGAAGGATCCTGCAAATCCTGAGAACGAAGGTAAAGTATTTCTATACAAGTATGGGAAGAAAATCTTTGACAAACTCACAGCAGCAATGCAACCTGAGTTTGAAGATGAAGAAGCAATCGATCCATTCGATTTCTGGCAGGGTGCTAACTTTAAGTTAAAAGCAAAGAATGTCGCTGGTTATCGTAACTATGACAGTTCTGAGTTTACTGCTACAACTCCACTACTTGATGATGACGATGCTCTTGAAGCATTATGGAAGAAAGAGTATTCTCTTGCTGAGATAGTCGCTGACGATCAGTTTAAGACTTACGAAGAACTTAAAACTCGTCTTGGATATGTATTAGGAAATAAAACTACTACTCGTCCAGACCCAGAGAGTTTTGGTGAAGATGATGACCGTGGTTCAGCAGAAGAATTAGTTACTGCTGCTGTATCTACAACACCATCTAGTGTTAACGAAGATGATGATGATGACGCATTATCATACTTTTCAAAACTCGCATCTGAATAATGAAATATAATCAAATCTGTTTAACTTTATTAGTTATCGCAGCTTGGATTAACTTAATATTTAAGTAATATAAAGAGGTCGCAAGACCTCTTTTTTTTATGGCATGGTTATATTTGTATTCTCTGTCTTAATTAAATTATCATTGATCGCTTGTGATGATTGACCATAGATCATAATATCTCTAAAATCATTTATAAACTGTTGTAAGTATTCTGGTTTTAGAACAAATATACTTCTTTTTTCCTCATTCAATCTAACTTCATAATCGTAATTAGATACACCTGTTCGAACATTAGTTCCTTTAACCTCTACAATACCGTTTGTATCATAATATTTAAACACAAAATCAGAATCAACAACTTTTCCTTTTTCTAATATTATACTACCACTGCTGTTTTTGATTTCTTTTGTTTCAAAAAATCGAGTTGCATTTAAGTTATCTCCGTACTTTTCAAAGGAGTAATTAAATATGTCTCGATTATTTAACGGCCATTCATTTCGAACATTTACAATACCTGCGGTTGTCAAAACTACCCAATCTAATTCATCATTTCCATAAAACTCCTCTGCCACAGTTTCTGGACGAAACTCATCAGGTATTTCATACTTATCAAACAAAGTGAAAACATTTTGTAGATCATCTCTTAACTTAGTTCTACGAAATAAATTCTTGACCTCTGTATAATCTAAGGAGGATCTTTTATCAGGTAAAAATGACTGATAAAGTAAATTTGGTAACTCTCTGAAATATCCCATCTTAGTATCCTACTGTGCCATCAGCATCAAGACCAACTGCATCAAAGTAATCTTGATCGTAAATTGGTTCAAGTTCTTTGAATGTTAAATCCATAATCATTGAAACTGGTTCTCTGTTTTCATATGTAGCATAAACTCCTTCACCAGTGTAGTTGACAGATATATCAGTTAAGAAACACTGTTTGAATCGATGTAAGAATGGATGATTAGCGATTCCACTTTTATATCTTAATTCAAATACATTCGGTGTGTTTAAAAATAAACTTTGACCTCCACGACCAGAAGTAACCTTAGGTGCCATATTCATTTTAAATGTTCTTATAATTAACTTACACTGCTCTGCTTCTTCTGGACTTCTTGGTGTCATTTTAAAAGAGAATCTAAAGTTCCTTAATGTAGGACCATTAAATAATAACTCCATGTTTGGGTTGAATATTTGTCCTGATTGTCTTGCAAGTAGTTGATTTACAGTTACGTTTCCACCAAAAGCACCTACGACACCAGTTGCTATATTTGCATTAAATAATGCTTGTGCGTTGTCAAGATTTAAACCAGAAGCTTTGGCAGCATCTAGAAATGCATCCTTAGTTGCTTTACCTGCAGCACCCAATTTCGCACCAGGACCTCCCTCTGTATTCACAAGTGCGTCTGCTGCACCAGTTGCAATATTAGTAGTTCCTTGAAGAGCAGCACCAACGATAGTATTCATTTTACTATCACCATAACTCACACTATTACCATCTTGAACTTGGGATGGTATTTGTAATAGTATCGTGCCTTTGTTTACTAATGATTTTGTTGTCAATCCGTTTGGTCTTCTCCCTCTTGTTGATAATCTTCTTGTTCCAACACGACCTATTAAATTATCTTGATTGCCACTTCTTTCTCTTGCAGATTCATACTGATTGATATCAATTTGTAAATAATCTGTTCTCTCTGTCAACGCTTCATATGGATATCTTAATACACCACCTCGATCTCTGTAAGTTCTTTTAAGATTTTCTCCCTTAAGTGTTGTGCCCTTATATGTAGATTTATTTTCGTCGTATTTGGGTAAAGGTTTATTATTTGTGAGAGCTTTTTTTACCTTATCTTGATATTCTTCGGACGCATAAAACTTTTCTTGTTTAGCATAATCTGGTGGAAAATTAGACAAACCACTTTTTTTTGTTTTATTAATTCCTTGTATTGCTTCTTTTCTTGTAGGAAATTGCCCACCTTCAGTGACAATTTTATTTGCTTTTTTTTGTAAATTAGGGTTTTCGTAAAAATTGGGCATTTATATCGACCTACTTTTTTATCTATTTATACGAAACTTAGCAAAAGGTATTGTTCGCAGTGATTCGACCTCATTTGAATTAACAATATGAAGGTTTCCAATCACCTCTTGCCATGTATATTGA
>VTLG01012364.1_pt1 | contig 21873 bp, 33 predicted proteins | sample 4694571 | NCBI WGS metagenome assembly VTLG01 (sample SAMN12604809, study PRJNA352737) | marine metagenome | biome: ENVO:00000447; feature: ENVO:00000209|ENVO:00000569|ENVO:01000036; material: ENVO:00002151; isolation source: viral sequences binned using virsorter ... | reverse complement strand
CTTCTTAGAATAGACAGCAGGTAAGAAAAACGAATTATTCTGACCACTTACGGAGTTACCAAAGTTGGCATCTGTATCTGTACTTGGTTCAAAATATTGGTCACTTTGATTATATGCCATTTTTATTTACTCCAAATTAGACAAAATTATGACTTCATTACTCTGCCTTCGGTGATGGCTTGATTAATCTCATCTTCATAAGCATCAAACTCATCTAAAGACATCGCAGAAATCTCCCGTTCAGTCCAAATTTTAGGTCCTTGTGCAGCATCTACCGTAGTAGTTTTAGTTGAAACTAAATCGGCTGCTGAACTCTTTTTAGACTGTTGTGATTTTTGTGATTGTCTACGAGGTTTAGAAACGCTTATACCATTTTCTAATTTAAAAAGATCTATTGCTTTAGACGCTAAAGTAACATTATCAGGATTATTATAAACCCAATCTTGTATTTGATCTGGTTGTTCTTTTGCCCACTCATGGAAGCTTTCATCTCCTCTGATATCTTCAAAGTCTGGGTGTCGATCACGCAAAGATGTCTCTGCTTCACGACGCATTATATCTGCTTCTCTTTGTTGAATAGCAGATAACTGACCTTGAAGTTCTCCGACTTGACGTTCGCTTTGTAAATGTGCAACAGTTTCAACTGTCTCATACAAATCAGGATATTCTTGTTTAAATCTTTCAAGATCTTCAACACTTCTAGGGGGTTCATATTGGGGTTGACCCGTTTGAGCCTCTGCTAAAAGTTCTTGTTCTCGTTGTTTAAACTGAGAAACCCTTTCATCGTAATGCTTTTTTAGATCGTCATATCTTTTTTTATAATTAGTTCTTTTACGTTTCGGAGGGGATTCCTCTTCTACATCAGGGGCCTCTTGAGGGGTAGCCTGTTGTTCGTAAAAGAGCGAGTCTGCACTTTGCATTTGAGGGCTTTCTGACGTATGCCAAGCCTTCTTTGCATTGTATGGATTCGCTTCTGGTTCTTCTAAATTCTCCTCTACTTCTGACATATCACTCTCCTTCACGGGGCTTGTCTCATGCAAGGTAGCCAAACTAATTAGTTCTTTGGCCTAGAACTAAAGTTGGGGCTTGCCCATTCCAAGGTAGCCGTTAATTAATAAAATGATAGAGGGCCTTTCGGGTAGCTCTATCCTTGTACACTTGGCATCTGATTAGCGGAAAGCATTTGCTTCTTGATTTCCTCATCCTCTTCTTCTAGTAGTTCTTCTTCATCTGAACCTACTATACCACCAAATGCATATTTCATACGTTGAAGTCCACCATCATAAGCACGTTCTGCTTCATCCATAAGGGCTTGAAGATTATCCGCGCCTATCTGATCAGTAGCCTTCTGCGTCATTACAAACTCTCCATCTGACAATCGTGCAGGTATTGAGTCTGAAACACCAGTTCCAGGGCCTTCTACTTCCCCTTCTCCAGTGAATTCGGAAGCCGTTGTTACGACTTTATCAAAAATCTCACTTAATTGAGGGTCTGCCTCTAAAGCTCCCATCAAATAACTTTGTTCTTCTGGTTCTAAAGCTTCATCTAAAATAAAATCTAAAAATTCCCCTTCCATTTCTTCATCAGGTAATTGGGTAGCTTCTGCATTAAGCTGATCTTCAGGGGTGTATGTGTCTATAGGAACTTCTTGAGACATCTCAGGTGGTAAAAGTATTGAGCCACCTTCTTGCTTTCTTTTTCTATTAACTTGTTTAGTTTGATCTTCTACCTGTTCTTCTAGTTCTGTTACTGCGCGATACTCCTCTACTATAGCCCGTTCTAAATCAGTTAGATCTTTTCCATCAGCAAGTTTTTGTTCTAATTTAGCTGCTGCTGCTCTAGTATCTTCATCCATAGAAGGAAAAAATCTTTCCTCTCTTTCTGGAGGAACCATTAAATTACTTTCAGCCATCTTTTTCTCCCTCTTATAGTTATTCTCTATTCAGAGCCTCTTTAACCTCATCCTTCAACTGCTCTAGGCGTACCAGCAAACCCACTTTCCCCTGGCTGCGGAACAGCTCCAATTCCGATGTTGCCACCGCCAGTACCTGTTGCTCCAAGATCTTCTGGTTGTCCAGGTACTCCTTCAGGGCCTCCCATGCCTGGGGGTTGTTGACCAGCGGGGCCAGCTTCTTCGCCAGGGACTTGTCCACCATTATTTTGCATTCCTATAATCTGTGCCATAATAGCTGCCTCTTCAGGATCATTCAGAAGTTCATCTGGATCAAGGTCTAAGCTATAAGCAAGCTCACTAATAAGCTTATTAATTTTAACAAAAGGAGCCACAGCAGGATTTTGTACAGTCTGTAAGAATGTAGTTAATCGTTGACTCCTCACTTCCTTTTGCATCAGGCTATTTGTACCTGTTGCTTTTACTTCTAGATCACCTACTACATTTAATTTATCTTCTAAGAACTGCATATTCCATTGAAAATACGATTCTCCAAGAGGTTTAAGTAGGAAATCATCTAAATTCTTTATCACCGTTTTAATATTCAAAGAGGCTGCACCTAGTAGCATAGACATGCCCGAAGCAGTTCGTGTCATGCTCTGAACACCTGTCTGACCGTGACTATAGCTAGGAATACCTGTTTGTTCGTCTGCTAACTGTCTAAACTTGTCAAACATCTGCATATTTTCTTGAGTTACATTCGGAAACTTAACACCGTGTATCGCTTGACCAGGCATCCCCGCCTGTCGTCTAAAGACTTTACCAGGATATATCTCCATAGATTGTCCACCTACTAGGGCTGATTCATCTACATCAAAGACTAAAGATCCTGATAAGGCTAGATTATCAATAGCCATTCTTGCATGGCCATTCATAATCTTTTGAGAGTCGTCCATATTCTCTGCTACACCGATTCCAAAGAAGCTATAGGGATTCTTTTCATACGAAAAAGAATGATATGGAAGCCTATGAGGTGTAAAGGGGTTTATTACAGAACGTAATAATTGTCCGTTACATATCCACGCATTAATCTGTACTTCATCTAAATCGTCTACTTCATCAGGTATATCCATACCTACTTCTCTAGCATACTCGGCATCCATAATGCCCCAATATTCTAATACTTCAAACTGTCCAGGTCCGTAGTCTTCAGATCTATCGTCATCTTTGAGTTCACTTTCGTAGTCTTTCTGCACATAGTTTGGCCCCATTGATAAACAGGCGCGTATGGCATCCTTGTTGAAATAAGGCATTCTTGATAAGGCACGTAATTGGGAACGGTTGAGCTTATGTCTGTGGAATACATACTCGCACTCGGAAATGTTTGTAGCGTTAGGATCTGGGAAAAAATCCCAAATGCTGACAAACTCAATACGAGGGACGCGAACATCCAAGGGGCTATAGGTTCTTTCACCTTCTTCATTTTCCTCCCATCTATTTAATGTTTTATTAAAGTTAAACGGTCCTTTTACAATCCCTGTGCCGAATAAGGCTGACTCAAATAATGAATTACGAATTTCTGAAGAACCATTAGATTCTTCAATTTGATCATGTATTAACTTTTCCATCCTTCTTGCTGCTTTTTGTGCTGGATTGAGTTCCAACGTGTCTGGTGTTGGCAACAACCCATCCCGCAACACTCCAAGCTTGTCTGCTTGTTTTTCAACTGGCTCTGTTTCAAATTTTCCTGAGTTAAAGGTTGCGCCTGGTCGTAAGACTTTACCGTCGCCTTCGTATCCAACGTCATAAGGGTTCTCCTCTTCAGTTTCACCTTCAGAAGGTGCTTTAGGTGTAGTTTCTATCCCAGGTACAGGGTTTGTAGTATCTAAGTGTGCGTGTTCTGCTACACCTTCTGGTATTTTAGTTTCGCTAATACCTATAGGAAATTTATGAGAACCAAAAATAACATCTACTAATTGCCCAAAAGCTGCTAATACTTTTGTTTTAGTGACTTTTACAAAGACTTTAGATTTTTCTGATTCTCTAAAACGTACATTCTTAGGGTACAAACCACGATAATTATGATAAGCAGTGATCCACCTACCTTCATCTTTAGATCTTGCATCTTCAGCAGATGTATATCGATCTTGTAGTAAAGCTACTAATTTATTACGAAGATCTTCGTCAAGTGTTAAAGTCTTACCTTCTTCACCTTCAACTTCTTCAAAGTACATACTGTCTGCTGTAAAATCATTCTCTGACATTAGTAGCCAAACTCCTTATCAGCGGGTGTATATGCCTGTTCCATTCTTAAATATCGCATTTGACTTAATGGATCATTTATTTTTGGCCTAGACATAATTAAATAACGCAAAGCATCATATGCATGGTCTGGAGCATGTGTGTCTACGTCTTCAGGATTAGATTTATCTAAAGGAATACTCTGTAGTTCGCGTATCAGGTTAGGACAAGTGTTAAATATTTGTAATCGTGGCCTTCCGCTTTGCTGCACTTTTAAGTATTCGTGAAGTTGAATCTTACCTTGAATTCTATTTTTATCGGCTCTTCGTAGTTTATGCCCTGCTTTTTGCAGAGATTCTCCTACGGTAGGACCTGTTGTTCCTGTTCTTGCCCAAGCTGCTGTATCCAGCACACCTTGGACACTAAAGGGATCTTCTAGTTCCATTTGAGCGATCATTTCTCCAAGATCGACTCCTGTTAATCCCTTTCTATATAATTCTCTGTATACAATTAATGTACCATCTGAAGGATCTACTGTGGCCCATATGCAAGCACTCTCTGAAGCATAACCATAGTCAATACCTTTTACTCTTTCCCAACCTATAGGTATTTGAAAAGGAGCTATAATATGAACTTCTGAATCAAATTCTGTAAAAGCTGCTCCTTCAGTAATATCCCAATTACCTTCTAAGAGCTGTCTCCGTTGTACTGGAGGCAAAGCCCTTAACATCTCTTCATATCTACCGTCTTTCGCTAGGTAAGGATTATCATCTAATCGCGCTGGTATAAACTTGCGTGTTAGACCATCATCACCCTTAAAAGATTCATTAGGTTCAAAAGGATCAACATATCTCTTTTTTACCCAATGAGCACCGACACCACCTGGGTTAGCAGTACACCGTAAATAAGGTGTAATATCAGGATCAGTGGTACGCAATCGTGATGCTAAGTAGTTCCAACCAAACTCTGTAGGTAAGTGAGTAATCTCATCAAACCCTATCCAAGAGTACGCTTGACCCTGATAGCGATACACATCTGCATCGCGCTCAAGAAACCCAAACTCTACTTTAGCACCACTAGGGAAGTTCCAAAGTTTTTCAACCTCTCTGAACTTACACCCTGGAAACGCTCTAGGATAAAGCTCACGGGATTTATCAATCAATTCCCGAAGCTCTGGCATAGAACGTCTTAATATTAAAGCTCTGTGAGCTGACCTATGACAATATCGTAGTGGATCAACTAGCATTGCATAGCTTTTACCACCACCTGCTGCACCACCATAAAGAACATCCTTCTCAGCAGCAGCTAGAAACTCAGTCTGAGGCCCTTCATTTGGCTGAAATATAATATTTTCTTCTACTTCTTTTTGTAATTGAGTAGGTAATGTTTCTATATTATCTTCAGTTATTATTTTAGAAGTATTCTTGTTGTCTAATTTATTTAAAGTCTCTTTAGAGTTACTTAAAGATTTTCTATAGGAGTTTAATTTAGAACGAGTACGCTCTATTTTTTTCTCTTTCTCACGTATTATCTTTTTAGCTGCTAGTTTAGCTTTAGTCGATGAATGATAATTGTAACCTCTAGACTTAGAACCTTTAGGACGACCACCTTTCTTTTTAGGTGTCCCATCTTTCTTTAATATAAAACCACCTTCAGCATTTTGAAGGTAATTTTCTGGATTACTGTCCCAATCGTTCATTATCTAAGATCTTTTTTAGTCCTGCATGACTTAATCTACGTCCAGTTTTATGCTCTAACCACAAACTACCTTCTCGTAAAGACAATACATTTCCTTTTAATAGATCTTTTATATCCTCTAAAGCTTCTAATTGAGTTGGTATTTCTTCTAAATATGCAGAATCTTCTTCAGAAAGTTTATATCCAAAAGGAATTGTACTACTCGTTCTACGCTTTGACATCAATTATAACTTCTTCTTTGGCAGGTAACACAAAAATACCACCCTCAACTTTATGACTTACATCCAATTGATCCTTTTTACCCAACCCAATTCTATCTAAAATGGTCTGGGCAGCTTGTAAACGCACATTAGCCTGTGGAACAGGACTATCTGATTCCATTACATTCACAAGTTTCATCGCTGCTTTAGGTGCTGATTGCGCTAATATATTAGAGGCCAAGTCTATAATTTCATTTTTTAAAGCTTTTGTTACTTGCCAATGTGTATTAGGCGCATAACCAGCTAATTCAGCGGCCTTTCTTGGATCACCTCCCGTTTCTATCAAGCAGTCAAGAAATCCTTTTTGTTTTTCTGTCAATTCTTTCTTCATAGTTATAGTAGTATATACCTTAGTTTACATTTTGTCAAGTAGAAAATAACTTGACAAATCATAAATTAAACATTATAATATTATATAACCCACCCAGGGTTATACCAGTTATATAGAGGGACTTTAAAGGGCGACTTAATCTAGTAGACACTTTGAAATTGCTAAAAATGTATGTGATTTAGTATATATACCTACCACCCCCTATGGCCTCCTGCCCTCCCTAGTCTTTAAAGACTTTAAAACCTTAAGGGCTCGTTCCCTAGTCTTTAAATACTTCCTAGATCTTTAAAGACTTCGAAGTCTTCACTCCCTGAATAAAGAACTTCCTAGTTTACATAGATTGGAAGGAACTTTTAAGTCTTTAGAGTAGAGTAACTACTTAGAAATTCTTTAAAGACTTCAAAGGCTTATTTATTTATATATTTATCTCTGGTATAGTATTCCTAGATATTAGCAAGCCAGTGAAAATTTGTCAACACTGTACAAAAACACAGTGCCGAAAGACCCTGAGCTGTTTCTTCGCGTGTTTCCGCACGGCTCCTTTGGAGCTTCAGCGCGAGAAATTGCGCACCAGAAAGAGCGACCCCAGGGCTTGACGGCATCTCGGAACCGTGGCAAAGTGCTCGGCGTCGTCATCGATGGCGACACAGAAAAATTAACTAAACTATAGGTGTCTATATGAAAACTTTTGATTATAATTCTTTAACTGGCCCAGCTTCAGGTAAGACCGTCAAGTCAGTAGCAAATAAATTTGCTAAGATGACGATTGAGAAAAAGAATCTGGAAGATTCTGCTGCTAACTTCGTTAAACTTCGAGGTCGGTTTATGTTTTCACTCTGTAAACACGGAGAGTCTAATAAAGATGGGAAGGTTCAATATACTCAAACTCGACAGTGGTTCAAGTCGAAGACTGTCCCAGCAAGTATATTAAAACTTGTCAAGCTTGACGGCCTAGTCAAAGCGTAATATAATTCAAGGGAGTCTTAACGGCTCCCTTTTTTTTCTTTAAAATATATATATATAGGAGACCCTTTATGAAATCTATAGACCTTTTTACTGCTGGAGAAGATAAACTTCTTATCAGTTCTAAGTTAGATTTTAATACCCGAAGAACTTTGAAGTCTTTAATTCTTATTGAGGAAGCTTTAGATGATTTGGACACCGTAACTTTTCAAGACAGTGAAGTAATTGAAAATGTCTTGGCTGAACTTAGAAGGTTACATTCCAAAGACTTCAAGGGTCAGAGAAATGTAATATACTCCATTATGGAATATATTGTTCAAAGGCAAAACTACTTCGCAGAACAGGATGAAAAGAGTAAGGAGAAAGAAACTGCTTAGTATTTAAATACTTATAAGGGGAGTCTTAATGGCTCCCCTTTTTTTTGTGGTAAATAAACATGACACTATCAGAATATTACGAGGCACTAGAAGACCATGATTGGTTTTATACTTTATCTGACGACCATAAAGTATATATGAGGGGTTTGATGTACGAAGTAGAACTATTAAAGACGGCAGAGATTCATGGTATAGAATTCAAGAATCTATATACAGATTTCTATGAGTGTTACTACAAATCTTTTTTGGATGGTGAAGTTAGAATAAAACCTCAAAGACCTTTAGATGCTTAATAGATCTATTAAGATGTATTTATATATATTTATTATATATCTTAATAGACCTTTAATAGACCTTAATAGACTTAGAAGGGGGTTGACACGGTTTTGAGGGTGTGCTAGGGTGAAAATGGTTTGGGTACAAAAAGTATTATAGGTATTTACAAATAACTTAATGGAAGAAACTGGAGAAATATTCTAATGACTCAAGCAGAAGCAAAGAAAATTATAGGTAATCAACCTAAGTGGGCAGTTAATAATATGGTCAAGGCATTAAGTATGCACCGTGGTCTTAATACGCCAGAAGAAAATAGACGTTTGGCTGCTGGCAAAATAATTATTAGAGAGGATTAGTATGACTTATGTAATTATGTGTAGTGATGAAACTGATATGATTAAACGTGCAAATAGCACAGAATATGAATCATCTTCAGAAGCAGTTAAGGAATCTAGAAAGCTTGACGATTCTGGATTCTTTAAATCAACATGGGTGGAACCAATTGTTGACTATTCAGATTGGGACATCGATGATACGAGATATAATATTATAGGACATGATTATTAAAATAGAAGATTTAGAAATTGTAATTGGTTTTTTGTGTGTAGTTGTTGCCGCTTGTGTAACAATAGACTACATTATTAATGTGTTTCAACTATAAGGAAAGTAAATGACACCGTTTGATGCCCACAATTTAGCTATAAATAAATTCTCTCAAAGCTCACCAGAGAGATTTAAGTTAATGATAATCATGGTTGTACTATCTATACTCCAGCCCTGGAGCCAAGTAGGTAATCAACTATATGATTGGAGACTAAAAGGTATACGCTCTCGCTTCTTGTGGGACAATAAAAAGGACGCTGCCAAGTATCTTAATAGAAATATTGATAAAGTTTATGCTCAAGCTATGATGGCCTTACGATTCCGTGGTCGTAATAGATCTATAGAGCTTATGAAAGTCTTCTTAACTATCCCAGGTATCGGCCTAGCAAAGGCTGGTTTTTGTTGTCAATTGTTTGCGGGGTGTGTAGGCTGTATAGATAGGCACAACATACGCAGACTTAGATTACCCCCTAATATATTAACATTTAATAAGAAGGCTGCCGCTACAACTAGGCAGAAAAGAATAGAAGCATATGTAGATGCTTGCCAGAAAAGAGGGTGCAAGTGGTTGTGGAATAGTTGGTGCAAGTTGATAGCTAAGAAGTATCCTGATAAGTTTCCTAATGCGGAAGCAGTTTCATTTGTACATCTAGGTTATCTAATAGGTTAAACAATACACCTCAATAGGAGAGGATATGAAAACAAGAGCAGCTCGTTGTGCGTCAGAAATTAGAAAAGTCCTGAAGTCTAAAGGGATTAAGGCAAGCGTAAGGTCAAGCATCTTTGCTGGTGGCGATAGTGTTCGAGTTAGTATAAAAGAACTTATGCACTCTAAAGACTTTCAAGACCTTAGAAATGAATTAGACAAATACCAATACGGGAAGTTTAATGGTATGATTGATCTGTATGAAGATACTAATATTAGAAACGACATACCGCAGACCAAATGGTTGACTGTAGAATATGACTATGGACTTCTTGATCGAGCCACTCATTTAATATAAAAGGAAATAAAAATGCCAACCAAAGCTGAATTGGTAGCAGAACTAGAAGTATTAAAACACGATTCAAAGTTGTTAAACGACAAGTACAAAAAAGCATTGGAAGCCCACTCTAAACGTGAGAAACAGCTTACTATGAATTTAGAATATGTCTGCGATGAGTCTAACTTATTTTGGTATGCGCTGAGTGATGCGTATGTGGCAGCATACATGGAACCAGACTCACTTATGAATTCTGATGACGCTCCAGAAAAGAAATTGATATTTAAAATCCCGTGCTTACAGGGCTGGACGGATGATAAAAATCCCGATGAGCCTACATTTGAAGAGAAATTAAATAAACTTTACGACGCAGTGAAGGACCTGTCTAGTGGATGGATAGACCAACGGGTAGTGGTGGAGAAGTGCATTAGAGATTCTAATTATTAAGGACTAATATGATTTTGTATACAGAGGAGCAGTTCGATGCTGCTTATAAAGAGTATCGTTATTTTCATATGAAAAATAAACGCTTGTTTTTGAGTACGGACAAGTTTAGAGAAATGTTTGAAGAAATGATGCGGGTTGTTTATATACATGAGGTAGAAGATTATGAGTGATGATGCTTATGACAAGGCTGTAGAAGCCTCAAGAGATAAAGCTATAACACTATTAACAAATTTAGGTTATGCTGATACAGAATCATTTGATCTGATGGTAGACAGGTTAACTGAGAAAATATTAAAGGAACAAGTAGAAAGATCAATATAATTAAAGGGGGTTTAAATGGTAGATGATATAATGATTGAGGATGTTTGGGTTAAAATGTTTTCTTTTCATATAGGCTGTCCATGCCCTAACGAAAAGATAAAAGATTTATTTATATCTTTTGTTAAAGAAAGGTTAAGTAAGGACGCAAAAGAAGAACAGATTTATAATTTGTTTCCTGACTTTATTAATTATCTGGGGGAGTGGTGAGTAAGGAAAGAAAGGTTAAATGCTTTGGGTGCAAAGTTATGAATGATAAATATAAATGTACTATCATGCATAAAAAGATGTATTGTGTCACTTGTTCTATAAGGTTGTTAAAATTTTATGCACTTTGATTTGATATTAAAAAATAAAAAGTATCTTTTGTCTCCAAAGTCAGGAGACAATTGGACTATGCCTTTTTATTTAAAGGGCTGGCGGCTTTGTGAAATATCTATGGGATATAAGAAGGCTAAAGTAAAACCATTGGCAGGGGGTCAGGCAAATAATTATACTGCAAGGACACTTAAAAAAGAATTACATGAAATGTATTGGTATGCTGCCAAGCATGATGCCACAATTAAAGCTTGGGAGCAAGGCAAAAAGAAAAGATCTAGAAATTGGGAAGATAAATATAAATGAAGACAAGAAATTATGTGGCGAAACACGCCAAGAAATTTAATAAAACTAACATCCATCGCAATCGTAAAGGGTTTTACAAGAAGACTAAGCACAAGAGCTTGACAACCGATTACGCATGTGATAGTGTGTGTGCATCACCAACCAATGAAGGAGAAAATTAATATGGCAGTGTTAGAAGGAACCGCTTATTGGGCGTTTGTAACGACACCTAATACAAAGTATGACCCTGTATACAGTGTTAATCTTGTAGTTGATAATGAAACCGCTAGTGATTTTGAGGATCGTGGTTTTACCATTAAACAAATGGAAGAAGGTCCTGCCATTATCATAAAGAGAAAAGTGAACGGCCCTAAAGGGATGGTCCGAGATGCCCCGAAACTAATCGGAAGAAACCTTGAACCTCTTACTGTGAATGTAGGTAACGGATCAAGGGTTAAGGTTAAGTATAAAGAATGGGAGTCTACTTGGAACGGTAGGAATTTCAAAGGTCTTGACTTTATAAAGATGCAGGTTATTGACCTTGTAGAATACCAATCTGATGATGATGATGATGAATTAACTGCAATTGAGGAAGAGGAGTTAGAAGATTTATGAGCGACAAACAAGAAGAAGTTAACCCTACTATAAACTTTGAAGATAAAGTTTATGATGCTACTTTATTAAGCGATGAGGGCAAGGAGCTTTTTAATTTGGTCATTGATAATGATACAAAACTAAGGACCCTTACAGCAAATATCAATGCTTTAAATATGGACATTGCCCAACGCCGTGCGTCTTCATTGAAACTTAATGAAGAACTACAGAAACATCTTATAGATGATGCTGTTGTAGAGGGAAAAGAGAAAGCTTGATAGGGCGTGATAGCTACGCATAATTCTCACAAGTGCTAAAGTGGTATCACCATCTAAAGAGTGGTGCTAAAAGAAACCGTGGTCAAGCTGTGCTGGGTATCACAAGTATAAACTACCTTTTATAATTTATAAGGATTTAAATATGGCCTTCGTTAAATATCATTTACCTTGCCCCTTGTGTGGTGGTAGTGATCCAGTGTCAGTAGATGAAAAAGGACATGGGTATTGCTTCAGTTGTAATACGCATATAAAAAATTACAAAGAAGGTGAATCTCCTACAGATGTCACAGACTTTAAAACTTATCAACGTAATTCCATGAACAGTTTAGAGGGGAACTTTGTTGAATTGACAGACCGCAATATCAGTTTAAATACAGCTAAAAAATATGGTGTTAAAGCGGTAGTTAATTCCAGCAACGTTCCCATTAAACATATGTATCCTTATTACATTGCTAATGAAATAGCAGGTACTAAGATAAGAAGCAACACAAAAGAGTTTAGTTGGGAAGGTTCACCTAAAGGTACAGGTTTATTTGGACAGCAACTATTTCAAGATGGTGGTAAATTTGTAACAATCGTAGAAGGTGAGTGTGATGCAATGGCGGCCTACGAGTTGCTAGGCTCTAAATGGCCTGTAGTTTCACTTAAAAATGGAGCCGCTGGTGCAGTCAAAGATGTTAAAGAAAACTTAGAATTTCTAGAGAAGTTCGATTCTGTTGTCATTAGTTTCGACAATGATAAACCAGGTAAGGACGCAGCAAGAAGAGTAGCAAGGGTATTACGTCCTGGTAAAGCTAAAATACTTACACTACCCGATGACTTTAAAGATGCTAATGATGTGTTAAAGCAAGGTAAACACCAGACATATGTAAATTCTTGGTGGGCTGCAAAGATTTATACACCCACAGGTGTTATAAACGTATCTGAAAATAAAAGTAAGTTTCATAACAGGGTCAAGAAAGAGTCTATACCTTATCCTTGGGACGGTCTGAATAAAAAACTATATGGTCTTCGGCAAGGTGAGTTAGTTCTTTTGACAGGGGGTACAGGACTAGGTAAGTCCAGTGTTACCAGAGAGATAGAACATTGGCTTATTAAATCTACGAAAGATAATGTAGGTGTGATAGCTCTAGAAGAAGATTACACTAGAACAGTAGATGGTATTCTAAGTATTGAAGCAAACGCCCGTCTCTATATAGATCAAGAGAGGGAAAAGTTTTCTGAAGAACAATTAGATACCTACTTTGACAATGTATATGGGGGTAAAAATAAAGATAGAGTATGGATACACGCTCATTTTGGTAGTAATGATATAGAAGAAATATTTTCTAAGTTAAGGTATATGATTGTAGGTTGCAACTGTAAATGGATAGTAGTAGACCATTTGCATATGCTTGTCTCAGCACTAGCAGAAGGTGATGAGAGACGTACCATTGACAATATAATGACTCGGTTCAGATCTCTTGTAGAAGAAACGGGAGCAGGTTTAATTTTAGTGTGCCATCTACGCAGAGTTGATGGTAATAAAGGACATGAAAATGGTATTGAAACTTCCGTTAGTCACATAAGAGGGTCACAAAGTATTGCTCAGTTGTCAGATTGTATTCTTTCTCTTGAACGTAACCAACAAGCTGACGATGAGGAAGAAGCTAACACTACAAAAATACGAGTACTAAAGTCAAGATATACAGGAGATGTAGGAGTAGCTAGTTATTTATTGTATGATCGTGATACGGGTAGGCTTTCTGAAGTAGACCCTGACGACGATGATGATGAGTTCGGGCCTAGTGATAACATACCTTTCTAATGAACTATCTTATAGCACAGTGGAAAGAACATATAGAAAATGAATCTTGGCTGTCACCTGTATATTCTATTAATGCGGGTTATAATAATAAATCTGTAGAGGAGATTGCAAAAAAACTTTCTTTAAATAAAGAAAAGAATCGTGTAGAAGTTTATGAATTGCCTACGTCTACTTTATGTGAATACATAAAAGGTGAAAAGATAAAATGAAATTAGTTTTTGATATTGAAACAGACGATCTTGATGCTACTAAAATATGGTGTATATGTGCTTACGATCTAGATAAAGAAAAGATGTATAGTTTTGGACCAGATAAAATAACTGAAGGTGTAGAGTTCTTAAAGAAAGCTGACAAAATAATTGGTCATAACATTATAGGTTTTGATATACCTGTAATACACAAACTAACAGGTGTTGATTTATCTTCTGTGCCTATAAGTGACACACTGGTTTTGTCTAGGTTGTTTAGCCCAACACGAGAAGGTAATCATGGTTTAGAATCTTGGGGTTATAGATTAGGTTTTAATAAAATTGATTTTAAGACTTTCTCTGAATACTCAAGTGAGATGTTAAAGTATTGTGAGAATGATGTCCTTTTAAATGCTAAAGTTTATAATCATTTGAAGAAGGAAAGTAAAGGGTTTTCTAAACAATCAGTAGAGTTAGAACATGAGGTAGCTTGGATATTAGCTAGACAAAGAGAACATGGTTTTCTTTTAGATGTTAAAGGTGCTTCTTTGTTAGTAGCTAAATTTGAAGAGCAGCTTATTGATTTAGAAAAAGAAGTAAGAAAGACATTTAAAGCTAAGAGACAAGAGTATACTTTAAGGGCTATGTATACTAAAGCTGGTAAGCTTTCTACCTTGGCTAAATGTAGAGAGCTTAACAAGAAAGTTAGGTTAGACCCTGAAGAGAAAGAAGCTATAAAACATACACAAAAGATTACAAGAGTTATAGAAACAGATTTTAATCTTGGGTCTAGGAAACAGATAGGAGAGTATCTTAAAGGTGTGGGTTGGAAACCTAAAACATTTACACCTACTGGTCAGCCTATAGTAGATGAAGGTATATTAAATAAAATAAAAAATATACCAGAAGCTAAATTGATAGCCGAATATTTAATGTTACAAAAACGTATAGGTCAGGTTTCTTCTTGGATAAAAGAAGTACACGAGGAAGATAATAGAGTTAGAGGATTTGTTAATCCTAACGGCGCTGTTACAGGACGCATGACTCATTCTAATCCAAACGTAGCTGCTACGCCTAGTATAAGGGCTAAGTATGGCTCTGAATGTAGATCTTGTTGGACTGTACCAGAGGGTTATAAATTAGTAGGAATAGATGCAAGCGGTCTTGAGTTGAGGATGCTTGCCCACTACATGAATGATGAGGATTATATTAATGAAGTCATTAACGGTGATGTCCACTCAGCTAACCAAAGACTTGCGGGATTGGAATCAAGAGATAAGGCAAAAACTTTTATCTATGCCTTATGCTACGGAGCAAGAGATAGAAAGCTGTCTACTATTCTTGAAAAAAACACAAGAGACACTAAAAGAATTAGAGAACAGTTCCTCAATAATTTACCATCATTCAAATCTCTTAAAGATCGCGTTGGAAGAGCATCTTCAAGAGGATTCCTTAAAGGATTAGACAACCGTAAGTTGTTTGTTAGATCAGAACACTCGGCTTTAAATACTTTATTACAGGGAGCAGGGGCTATTGTAATGAAGCAAGCTCTTATACTATTTGAAGATTACATAAAAGATTTAAAAGCTAATTGTGTGGCGAACATACACGATGAGTGGCAAGTTGAAGTACAAGAAGATCAAGCGGATGAAGTAGGAAAGAAAGGAGTAGAAGCTATTATTAACGCAGGTAAATTTCTTAATTTAAAATGTCCCCTAGATGGAGAATACAATGTCGGAAGAAACTGGTCAGAAACACACTAATGAAGAATACAAATGGTCTTATGATGGTAAAGATGGTTCAGGATCTACTTTATTTAGGCACGAAACAGAACAGTCTGCTGAATATTGTATGGAGTACTTAGATTCTAAAGGAATAGAGTACGAACTTAAAGAAGGGGCAAGTATGCTATGGGTTTACAAAGAAAATTATAAAGCTTATTCATACTATTACACCACTGGTAGGTGGTCTCCATACGTTCAGGGTGGCTATCCTTCTGTACACTTCAAATCAAAAGGTATTGCTGATTTTGTAAATAGATTCTTTAGTTCTGAGCCACCTGAAATAAAAGAAACATTAGACAGTGTTAGTTCTTTTTTAAATACACAAGATATAAAGTTTATACAAGCTGACAATCCTAATGAGTTATATGTTTACAACCATACAGATAGAAAATATAAATATGTAATTGGAGAAGGATCATGGACTCCTTACTCTAAAGAAGATGAGCCTAAAGCAACTTATAAATCTGGTGGCATAGAACATTTTGTCACTAAGTACTTAAGAATTAAAAAGGAGCTGACATGAAACCTAAACATGAACCTAATAGAGTTGGAGACATGGCAGAACATTATGCTATTACCTACTTGTGGGATAAAGGTTATCTGGTGTTTAAAAACTGTGGCTGTACAGGCCCTATAGACATAGTAGCTATAGATCCTAAAGGTAATATAAAACTAATTGATGTCAAGTCTTACAAAGATAGTAGGCTATCTTCTAGAACCGCTATTCAAAAAGAACTAGGCGTTCAATATTTACATTACAATTCTAAAACAAGAGAACTAAAATTTGTGAAGCATAAAAATGAAAAAATTAAATACAGTAGTTGATGACATATATACAAGTTTAAATCCTTTGTCAGAAGGTAAAGGTATTTCTTTATCTGAAGATGAGATAGAAAGAACTGGTGAAAATATAAAGGAAGCTTTACGCCAATGGTCTAATCCTTCTGATAGAAATGCACAGTTTAATATCCGCATGTCGAATATAGGAAGACCTTCTAGACAACTGTGGTTTGAAAACAAACACCCTAGCGAAAGTAATCTTATACCTTCTAATCATATACGTTTTTTGTATGGTCATTTACTAGAAGAAATTGTTCTTATGTTTGCTAGAATGTCAGGACATAAAGTAACTGATGAGCAGAAAGAAGTTGTAGTAGATGATATAAAAGGACACATAGATTGTAAAATAGATGGGGAAGTAGTAGATATAAAGACAGCATCTAGAATGTCCTTTAATAAATTTAAAGATGGGACGGTTTCAGAAGATGACCCCTTTGGATATTTAGCTCAACTTAGTTCTTACGAAGAAGCAGAAGGTACAGAGAACGGTGGTTTCTTAGTGATAGCTAAAGATACAGGAGAACTATGTTTCTACCAACCAGATGGTATGGATAAACCTAATATAAAAGAAAGAATAAAGAATTTAAAACTTGAACTTTCTCTTGACACACCACCTGACATGTGCTACGCTCCAGTCCCAGAAGGACGGAAGGGCAACATGAAGCTGCCCCGCCAGTGTAACTATTGTAATTATAAGTTTGAATGTCATAAAGATTCTAATGATGGTAAAGGATTACGGACCTTTAAATATTCTAAAGGCCCTGTGTACTTTACTAAAGTAGTATCTACACCTAAAGTCGAGGAAATATGAATCAAAAGGAATTGAGAAAAATTAATACACAAGTTAAAGTTATTTTAGTAGAGTGGGTTAAAACTTTATTACCAGAAGAAGAAGCATTGAAGGTTAATGTTGATAATGTATTAGATTCTATACCTTCGCAAACACATTTTTTTGCGAATCAACAGGCTCAGTTAAGTGCTTATACTCCTAAGTGGATAAGGAAACATATAAAAATTATTAAAAGAAATAATACAAATATTAATATATCTGATATTTGTCTTGAAGATATTTTAGAAGTAGCAAATGCCAAAACGGGGGTATAGAAAACGTAGGGTTAAAAGGCCCCAAGAAAAGAATGTAGCAAAAGGTTACGATTCTAATTGGGAATTTCTCTTACATAATGGTCTGCTTAAAGATTGGCAGCATCATGGAGATACTATAGATTACATTGTAGAACATAAGTATCACCCTGATTTTATTAAGAAAATAGAAAACAAAACTATCTTACTAGAATCTAAAGGAAGGTTTTGGGATTACCAGGAGTATAATAAATATGTGTGGATCAAAAAGGTACTACCTTCCGATATAGAATTGGTATTTTTATTTGCTGATCCTAATGCTCCTATGCCACAAGCAAAGAGAAGGAAAGATGGTACTAAAAGATCACATGGAGAATGGGCCTGGTCAAATGGTTTTAGATGGTTCTCAGAAGAGAGTTTACCTGAAGATTGGGTAGATGAAATATATAGACAAAGTGAGGAATATTTAAGGAGTAAACATGAGGGAGAGCATTGATGATGCAACACCTGCCGATTGGGACAATATTAATTTTGAAAGTGAGGGTGCAGAGATTAAACATTATAAAAAAATAATGACTGAAAAGACAGACTATGTTAATAGCCCACCACATTATAATTCAGGAGATATAGAATGTATTGATGCTATACAAGCAATGTTAACCCCTGATGAGTTCATAGGTTACTTGCGAGGTAACTCATTAAAGTATCGTTGGAGATTCAGGTACAAGAAAAAACCAATAGAAGATCTTCGTAAAGCAAACTGGTATGAAGATAAACTTTTAAATTTTTATACGGATAATAGTAATGAATTGGGACAGGAAGGGTGATAGAAGAAGTCGCTATTCTAAAAGAAAGAAAGCGAATCTTAATACCAATAGTAAAAAATATCGCAAACTTAAAAAAGAAGAATTGAAATATAAAGAGGATATTATTGATTATGATGATGATGAGTAAGGAAGGACATCAAGAATATTTAGGTATAAAAATAGATTATGATTCAGAAAAGAAGCTGAATGAATTTAGTTTAGAAACATTGAAAGATAGATATTTCTGGAAGGAAGAAACATATGCTCAAGAATCTTTCGCAAGGGCTGCTGTATTTGGGGCTACGTTTAAAGGAGTTACTGACTATAGTCTTGCTCAGCGACTTTACAATTATGCTAATAATAACTGGTTCATGTTTAGTACTCCTATACTTTCTAACGGGGGAACCACTCGTGGCCTACCTATCTCTTGCTTTCTTAATTATGTTCCTGATTCGCGCCGTGGTTTATCTGATCACTACGATGAAAACATATGGTTGGCATCTAACGGTGGCGGTATCGGTGGATATTGGGGTTCTGTTCGGAGCAATGGTGTGGCTACTTCTAACCATAGCCGCTCTACTGGATCTATCCCTTTCATGCATGTAGTTGATTCTCAGATGATGGCCTTTAATCAGGGCGTTACACGTAGGGGGTCTTACGCAGCTTATATGGATATTAGTCACCCAGAGATTGAAGAGTTTATTGCAATGAGGAAATCCACTGGCGGGGATTTAAACCGTAAGTGTTTAAACCTTCATAATGCTGTCAATATAACTAAAGATTTTTTAGATAGCGTTAAGGAAGATAAAGAGTGGAGATTAATAGATCCTAAAACAAACGAAGCTATAAAAACCGTAGGGGCTAGAGATCTTTGGTGGCAATTAATACACACCAGGGCAGAGACAGGTGAACCTTATATAATAAACATAGATCTGTGTAACGATTTAATGCCAGAAGAACAAAAGAAATTAGGCTTGCAGATCAATCAAAGTAATTTGTGTTCTGAAATAACATTACCTACTAGTGAAGAAAGAACTGCGGTGTGTTGTTTATCTAGTGTGAATTTAGAATACTTTGATGATTGGTCAAAAGATGAATTGTTTATTAAAGATTTAATAACTATGTTGGATAATGTCTTAGAGCATTTTATTGAAGACATTGTAGATACTGAAAACTTAAAAGAGTACAACGCGAATTTTAAGAGGTTTAAAAATTATGTCAAAGACAACAAGCAGGGGCTTACCAAAGCCGCTTTTAGTGCATATAGAGAACGTTCAGTTGGGCTTGGAGCGATGGGGTTTCATGGCTACTTACAAGCTCATAACATACCTTTTGAAGGTTTGTTCGCCGCGAGTTTCAATCATAGATGTTTCTCGCACATCAGAAGCAAAAGCGAAGAAGCAACTATATCTTTGGCTGAGTGTAGGGGTGACGCACCTGACATGGCTGGTAGCAACCGCAGGAATTCTCACCTTCTGGCTGTCGCTCCTAATGCTTCTAGTTCCATTATATGTGGTGGAACGTCTCCTTCGATTGAACCAACGAGGGCTAACGTTTATACGCACAAAACTTTAAGCGGTTCTTATAAAGTTAAAAATAAATATTTAGAAAAATTACTGCGCTCTAAGAAAATGAATACAGAAGAAGTTTGGAAAGATATAGCGGCCCATGAAGGTTCTGTTCAGCACTTAGATTTTCTTTCTGAAGAAGAGAAGGAAATATTTAAAACGGCCCCTGAGATTAATCAAATCTGGATTATTGAACATGCATATAATAGACAACAGTACATATGCCAAAGTCAGAGTGTTAATCTTTTCTTTGTGCCTCCTAAAGCCTCTGAACCACAAGAAATACATAATCAATATTTACAGTATGTAAATGATGTTCATTGGGCAGGGGCGAATAAACTAAAATCAATGTATTATTTGCGTTCTAATGCAGCACGAGGAGTAGAAAATGTAAATGTACGAATACCTAGATTAAATTTAGAAGACTTAGAATGTTTAAGTTGTGAAGGATAAAGGAGATAAAATGAAATACAAAGCTTTACAATCGCGTTACAAAGCAGATTTGGCTATCGCCAAGGCAGAGCTTTATAACTATTTTGAAAATTCTGTAGGCGTTGGCGACCATCCAAATATAATAGATTCTATGGATGAGTTGGTAGGGAAAATAGCTCAAGCAGAAGAGAAACTTTCTGCCATTGAATATTTTGTTAAGTACAGAGAAGACACAGAATAGATGGCAGATGGAAGATATAAATTATAAAATGATGCCCTTGCCCGCTGTGCTTTTAATGGAAGTAGAGTTTCCTAAATCTATGGTCAATACTTTAAATAAGTATTTAGATAACTTACTCAAAAAGAAAGATCGTAAAACTGCTGCCGATACACTAGTTGGACAGATACATGGTGGTGAACAGCTAAGTATGGATCATACCTGTGAGGAGTTGGATGAAGTTAATGTAGCCCTTTGCAGTATTGCAGCCAAATATGTATCAGACTTTTTAGGTTTTACGGGGCAGACAATGGCTGGCAATAGGCAAGTAGAGATAGATCACCTGTGGTCAGTGCATAGTTATGCGGGAGATTACAATCCAATACATGACCACGGGACTAAGACAGCTATGGGAGTTTCCTGTACCACATGGACAAAAGTTCCAGAACAGATTTCTAAATTACCTGATCCGTCAATCGAAGGAAAGCTCAGTTATTTTAATGCTTCAGGATGTTCAGACGGGTTCTTAGAATTTATTTATGGTAGAAACTCGACAAGAGATAAGGAGATATTGAAACCTACATACGCTACGATATTTAAACCTAAAGTGGGAAAGATCTATTTCTTCCCTTCTTGGCTACAACATACGGTTTACCCCTTTAGAGGCGAAGGCGAACGTAGAACTGTGGCTGCAAATTTTAATTGCTTCCCTGTGGAGAACGATAAATGAGCCTACTTAGTACAAGAAGTTTTTACAAACCTTTCGATCATCCGTGGATGTTTGATTATTACGTCCAGCAGAACCAAATGCATTGGTTCCCAGAGGATGTACCATTACATAACGATGTAAAAGATTGGCAAGATCTAAATGATCTAGATCGCAATCTACTTACACAGATCTTTAGATTGTTTACTCAGTCTGATGTAGATGTAGGTTCGGGGTATGTTGATAATTATATGAAAGTCTTTAAGAAACCAGAGGCTCGTATGATGATGGCATCGTTTGCCAACATGGAAAGTATTCATCAACATGCATATAGTTTATTACTTGATACCGTAGGTATGCCAGAAGTAGAATATAAAGCTTTCTCTGAATATGAAGAAATGTCAAAGAAGCATGAATATGTAAATAATTTTCGTGTGACGGCTTCTAATAAAAAATCTATTGCTAAAGCACTTGCAGTATATTCAGGTTTTACTGAGGGCTTACAGCTCTTCAGTAGTTTTATTATTCTTCTTAACTTCTCTAGATTCGGGAAGATGAAGGGCATGGGACAGATCATTACCT
>VTLG01011422.1_pt1 | contig 21873 bp, 25 predicted proteins | sample 4694571 | NCBI WGS metagenome assembly VTLG01 (sample SAMN12604809, study PRJNA352737) | marine metagenome | biome: ENVO:00000447; feature: ENVO:00000209|ENVO:00000569|ENVO:01000036; material: ENVO:00002151; isolation source: viral sequences binned using virsorter ... | reverse complement strand
AAAAGATTTGACGAATTAAGTGATGCAGACTTTCTTAAAATACAAAAGATTGATGGTGCAAGAGCTTTATATAACTCTGCTTATTCTATGTATTTAAATTCTGCTGGTACTAGTTTAGTTAGATTAGGTTTTTCATCACCATCTATATCAGAAAATAGTTTAAAAACATACTTTAATGATTATAATAAATTATTTAGTTCTGTTGAATTACCTAAAGAAAAAATAATTAAAGAAGCTGAAACAGTTGTAGAAAATATAGATAAAAAACAAACAATTACAGATGCTGATGGTAACAAGATTAAAACTGGAGTTTTAAATAGTAATGATTTTGATATAAAAACACAAAAGTATTTAGATGAGATAGCACCTTTTGAAGGACTTGCTAAAGGAACTTTAACTAAAGAAGAAGCTACCGTAAAAAATGAAATACTAGACAGTATAAGACATTACTTTGGTGGAAGAGGAGCATTGCCTGGTGTAGAATTAAATGGATTAGCTAGACATTTAGTAGGTAAAGATTTAAATGCTATGAATTATAAAGATTATGTAGTGTTTAATAACTATTTAAAAGATTTTAGAGAAGGACATTTTATTGCTAAATTGTTTGGTTCTGCTAAATATTTTCCTGAGTATGGTAAAGACCCAAGTAAACCTTTAAAAGGTTTTCCTGAGCTTGGTAGAAGGTTTTATTATCTATTTCCTGAAGCAGTTAATAAAGAATTACAAATGTTTGAGTTAAATCTAGTAGACAAAACAGGTGTTTATAAAGATAAGCTTGGCAATACATTCTCTGGTAATGTTAAAAAACCAACACAGATTATAAATCAAATTAGAGATACACATCATTATGCACAACAAAGTGTAACAGCGGAGTATGAAAAACAAATAGCCTCTATGGACAATGATTTAAGTCATTATATATCTGTTGAAGATGGTGTAAGCTTATATAAAGTACAAGCTGCTATGAGAGAAAGATTTGGTTTGATATCAGAAGCAAGTAATCTTGATAAAGTTACTCCTGAATATGGTTTTTTAAATGATGGTAAAAGAGGGTCAAATGAAAAACAAGCTAAATTGTTTGAGTATAATAAAGTATTTAGAGAAACTATTAATAGTGCAAATTGGCATAAAATAAAAAATAAAATTTATATTGTTAATCTACCTAAAGAATTAGGTGGTACTAAAAAAATGACTGGTTTAGAAATATCACAAAAAATATTTGAACAAGTAACTAAACATAATAAAAGATTTTATGACATATTAGTTGGTAAAGAAGAAGTTTATAGAAAGTACACTGATATAGTAGAAAAAGAAACAGACCCTAAAAAAATTATTCAATCATTAGATAAATTAGCTGAAGTATTTGCTAAAGATGTACAAGATGCTATTAATACTGAGACACCATTGAATCCTAATATTGGTATGGACCCATTACGTAGAATCACTAAGTACCTACAACTAAGGCAGTTAAAGGATTCATTTCAAGGAAAAAATATCTTAGACCCTGAGACTGGAGAGCTATTTGGAACTGATGCTTTTGTAAGAGAAATACAAAATGTTCCTAAACAAATAGAAAAAACAGGTGAAATACCTTTTGATTTTTATTTTCCGCATATGATGTTTGAAAGAAAAGCTGTAGGGGAAAGCTTACGTAGGCAAATAAAAGCTATTATTAAAGATTTAGATAGTAATAATCCTGCTATTGTTAGAGCTAAAAGAAAAGAATTAACAAACATAATGATTAGACACAAACAATTAACAGGTGATTGGTTTACTGATACTGAATTAACTAATAGATATACTGATATAAACAAAATATTATCAGGCATAGGAGAAAAAAGAAAAGATTTATTAGATGAAGGTTTTAAAAACTTTTTAAAGAATAGAAGAGTAGGTAATCAATTTAAAAGAGAATCACATTTAGGTGGTTTTAGCTATGACCCATTAGCTTATAATAATTATGTTAAGAATATATTAAATACTTTTTATAGACAAATTGGTGAGATATCATCTAATGATGCAATATATACTTTTAGAAAACAAAAATCATCACAGATTGGTCAAGAATTAACAAACAGATGGACTGAATATTTACAATTATATTCTAACGAAGCCTCTGGTGCTCCTGTAAATATACCTAATCATGTATTAAATGACCCTGGTATGAAGATAAAAGGTACGTTGTATGCACAGTTTGCTGACAATCTTTGGCTTAAAAGAATGAATAAACTTAGAGATAAGTTAGGATTAAGAAAAGATGGAGATATTCCTGCAGAATTAAAAGATTGGGACTTTGGTTCGTTAAAAGCATTTAGTTCTTTTGATGCAAGATACAATCTTATGTCATTGTTAGCTCATCCAAAAAGTGCAGTGACTAACTTGTTTGGTGGTACTGTACATACATTAGCAAGTACAGGGTTAGAAAATTTTAGAAATGCTAGAGATATAAACTATTTACGTTCTAAAGTAAATAAAGAATGGACAAGTATGGGAGATGTTTATAACTGGGTAAAAAGTCATGGTGTTGTAGAAGACTTTTTATTATATGAGTTACAAATTAATCCTAATGTTCAAGGTAGAAAGATGCAAACTGCATTAAAAGAAGCGTTTCAAAAAATAAAAAAGAATCCTGATTTTAAAGATAAAGATTTATTAGATATAGCAAAAAGAAATGGTATATCAGCTACTGTATTTAACAAAGCTGCTTGGTTTATGAGAGCTCCTGAAAGAATATTAAGAAGAGATGCTTTTGTTGCACATTACTTACAAGCTAAAAGAAAATTTGATGGATTAATACAAGACTACAACAACCCTTACTTAATTGACATGGCTAAAAAAGGTGTAAAAGGAACACAGTTTTTATATAGTGCACCATTTAGACCAGCATTTGCTAGAAGTAGTATGGGTAAAATATTTAGTCGTTTCCAATTATGGGGTTACAATTCTGTAAGATTTAGAAACGATGCTTTAAGAGAAGCTAAGATATATGGCTTTGAAGGTGAAGCAATGAAAAGAGCTGAAAGAATTTTTATGGCAGACATGATGATGTTTGGACTAGCTGGTATGTTTCCTCTATCTATATTTGAAACAGCATTACCAGCACCTTGGAACTATATGCAAGACATGAGTGACCTTATGTTTGGAGATGAAAAAGAAAGAGATAGGGCTTTTTATGGTACATATCCAAGAGCATTAGCCCCATTACAAGTAGTTACTCCACCAAGTTTAAGATTGTTACCACCACTATTTAAAGCTATTGTAGAGGATGATTATGGTAGATTGTCTGATTATCATATGTGGGCAGCTGCACCTTATGGAAGACTAGCAAGAAGTGTTGTTGGTCCAGGTGGTATATTAAACAACCCAACAAGAATGGTAGAAACAATGACAGGATTTCCATTATTAAGTTTAAGTAAAATAACTAGGGATGCTAAGAAAATTGACTTACCATCACCAGGAGATGATGCAAAGTATGTCTATTAATCCAGAAGTATTTTATAAAAAACCTGATACTCAACCTAATCTTGCAGAAAAAATAAGAGAAGAAAAACAAAGTACTCTTGCAAGAAGAATAGGTGCAGGAGCTGCTATTGGAGCTGGTGCATATGGTACAGCTCTTGGTGTTAAACAAGGAGCAAGATATGTAACTCCTGTTGTTAAAAGAGTGATTGGAGAAGGAGCTAAAGGAAGTATATTTATACCTGATTTTTATGCTTCTAAAAATATTACACCAAAAAATTTGTTTGAAAAAGCTCTTCTTAAAGTAGCTGGTCCAAAACAATTACTTGCTTTTAGGCAATTTTTACCAATATTAACTGGAACAATGGAAGAGTCAGAAATTGATAAAGTGCTTACACAAAAACCTTATCAACGAGCATTACAAGAATTAAGAGATAGCGGTTATATAATAAATAATAGAAAAGATTTTAAAGACATGATATTAGGTAAAGGAGGTACTATTTCTATTAAGAAAACCAAAGTTGGTGGATTACCTGCAAGAAAAATAAAATTTACAGAAATTCAATATAGACCACCAGGACTTAGTTTTAAAACTGCTGCAGAATTTGCAAGAGATATAGAACAGGACATAAAGATAAGAGATTTAACTAGACCAAAAGAATTTAAAAATCCATTAATAAAAGGTTTTTTATTAGATAAAAATTTTAAATATAAACCACCAAAAATAGATACTTTACTTGATAGATTTGGTGTAAAATCTAAAAATGAATGGGGTAGAGCAGTAAATCATGAACGTTTGCTTGGTTATAATGCTAAAATAATTACTGCTCCAGATATAGATAAATTAAATAAATCAAAGGTTAATAGGCGTGGTATAAAAATGACATTTGCACAAGCTATGAATAAAGATGGTTTATCTAAAGTTGTTGAAACAGATTATAAAACATTATTTAAAGGTCATGAACGTGCAATTTCAAGATGGAAAGCTGCTTCAGTAGATAATCCTATAACTTTATCATTAATACAAGATACAAAATATGATGATAAACAAGCAGTTTTACGTGCTGGTAAAAAAGATATTTTATTTAAAGCAACTAAACAAGCTATGCAAAACACAGGTTTGAATGCTTCTCAAGACCAAGTAGATGATATGGTTGACAATATTATACGTAAGTATGTAGATGAAAAAGCAGGTACGAAAGAAATATTACCTAAAAAAGGAGTAAATATACATAGTGATTATGGTCGTATATTAATAAATAAAAATAGAAGTAAAGCTTTACTGCAATTAGAAAGAATTAATCCAGGTAAAACAGCTGAAAATATTGAAATTTATAATAACTGGAAAAATAAATATTATACATTAACTACTAAAGAACAAATAAAAAAAAATATATTTAATATTTATGAAAAAGCAAGACAGTATGGTCTAAAAGACATGGAAGTAGATGGTAAAAAAATACAACAAAACGTAATGAACCTTAATTTTAATCCAGCAAGGAAACCTCATTTTTTATCTGGAGGTATGAATTATAGTGTTAATTTTTTTAGAAATAAAAATATTTCAAACATAACAATAGATGGTAAAAAAATACAACAATTTAAAGTATTTCATGATATGTTAGTAACAGATGATTTTGACATGTATCAACTTGGAAAAATATTTCAAAGAAATGTGCATTTTAATGCAGTACATGATACAAACATTGGTAAAAAACCTACTATATTTACTAAAACTATGTTAGAAGCAATGAGTGAAGGAGCATATAGCAATAAACAAAACGATGTAGATAAATTTAATAGAATAAAAAGAAGAGATTTATTTCAAAAAGCATTAAAAGATAAAAATTACCCTGAAGCTTTAAAACATGCAAAAAGACTAGGTAAAAAAGCTGTTGCTCTTGTATTGCGTTTAGCAAAGATTAGAGCTAGAATATATTAAAGTTTTTAGGTAAATAGCTGCTTAATTTTAATTACATACATAAAAAAAAATAAAAGGAATAGGTTATTTACCCATTCCTTTTACTACTACATTTTCAAAGAACTCACATTTTTTATCTTCTACTACGCAAGGTTTATTAGCATATTTCTTATCTATCCATTGGATTAATTTGTTATTCTCACTCTTCATCATCCAACCAGCACAGTTACCTACATTCCAATTAGAGCAATGCTTTTTTGCTATATCTAATCTTCGCATTCTGCACACTTAATATGACCGCTTCTTGCTCTAGGATATTCGTAGTCACTATCCATTTGCACAGTCATTTTAGATAACAACCTTTTTGCTAACAATATTTCTTTATCTACACTATCGTTTTCTTTACGTAGTCTTGATTTGATATCTTCCATATCTTTTAGATAATCTTGTGTTAATTCTAGCATAAGGTCGTGTTCTTCTTGTTCTACACTTGCTATACGTTTTGCTACTGCCATTAGTATTTCCCTCCTTTTGACAATTTAGTTAATATATACTTACTTATTTCTTCTGTTTGTTCTGACAACCAAGATAAGATATATTTAAAATCTTTTTCTCTCAATGCACCTTTTCTTGTGTTACAGGTTTTACATATCATTTGTAAGTTTTTTGGTATTGACTTACCTTTTTTAGACAAAGGTATTATATGGTCACATACCATATTTCTAACATTTAGAGTTTTATCACAATACTTACATTTTTTGTTATAAGCTAAATAAAATAATTTTTTTATATCATTTAAACTAATATCAAATAATACATCGTATTCTTCTGAACGTTTTTTAAGTGATTGTTTTAAAGCACTTGCTTTACGTGATAGTCTTTTCCAGGCACGGTTCCATTGACGACCGTGTACCTCAACTAATTTTTCTCTAAATTTATTTTTTTTATATTCCATAATATAATAAGGGTAGGATGCTTTACTATACTATTTTTGGAGACAACCTACCCTCACTATGCTAAACCTATGCTAAGTAATACTCAGCATATTTACCGTTATCAAGACGTGATACTTTTTCTTGTGTCTTAATATCCATTTTGTGACGATTACGTAACTCAAATATAATAGCACTTAATCTAGTTGCATTGAACTTTTTAAATGCTTGCATTGATGTAATCTTACCACCTCTTTCAAGGTGACGTTTTACTTTTTCTGTTTTAGTTAATCTTGTTCTTGACATTAATCTCTCCAATCAATTGTAATTTGGTAAGTAAACATTACTTTCCAAACAGTTAACGAAATATGTATATGCTCCACATTCTTAACTTTTTTGCCAAACTCAAATATAAATCCAATGAAATTAAAAAACAATATTTTAAATCCATATATCTTTTTATCCTTGCTTGGAAACCAGTATTGAATCTGTAACAGATACGCTAGTATACTCATATTCGCTTTAAACGAAATGAATCATTGAACTCAAGTTGAACTTCCCATAGTTCACCATCTGTACTTTTTACCATTTTGAGTCTCCTCTCTCTTGTTTTAGAATCACCTTCTAAAACCATTAACTTACGTGATGCATTTTCTATTGCACCACTACCTTTACCTGCGTAAATATCTAGCGTACCGTTTCTTGCATATTCTCTTGATGTTTGAGATAATTGTATGATAATTAAATCATAGTTAACTGCAAGGTTACTTAACGCATGTGATATATGACGTAATGATTCGTACTCACCTCTTGTATGTTTAGGTGGTTCTACTAAATCAATATAGTCTATAATGATACACGCTGGTGATACCTCTCTTATCTTTTTTCTTATGTCTTCTATAGTTGGACTAATAGTTTGTAACATAAGATGGTCTAGTTTATCCCTGTGTATATCATACAATGTTCTTACACTATCTCTTTTCATATCCTCACTTGTTGTATTAGATACAACTTGGATATTTCTTCTGTGCATTAACCAAGGTGCAAGTTCTAAAGATAGATATAATGTAGGAATTTGTAGTTCTTTTTCTATTTTATCTTCTACTGCATTATAAGCCAATGCAATGTTTTGTGCTAATGTAGTTTTATTTGTACCTGTTGGTCCAACAATAGTAACTAATTCGCCTGGATATATAATAGATTCAGTTCCAACTAAACCATATAGTTTAGATAAGTTAATGCTTACACCTGAAAAGTCTTTTTCCATACGTGTATTTAGTAACGCTTGTAAGTCATCAACGTTAAATACGTCCATAAGATAATCCTTCCTTTTAAAATGTATACAATTAGGTTGACAATACTGCATCATTATGTTATCCATACAACCGTACTGATACCCTTTTGTGTAAACATCATTTATGTTTGTTATTAATTGAGATTCTGATAAACCATTATTTTTATTCCAATGGAACATTGCTGCTTTTGTAGCGTTTAATGGTATACCATTTCTTTTAAAGTGAGATATAATACGCATAGAAGTTATATGTCTTTGTCCTTCTTGTGGATTACTATTATACATATCTTGTACGCAAGGAACAACATTACTAGATACAGTAACATTATTAAATGCTTTTACATTAGGTGAATCAAAACTAACTAAGTTTTCTAACTTACCAGTTTGTTCATCTGATGGATATGTATATAAATCATTTCTATCCCACTTTTTACCTAGATTAGATATTGCTTTATAAGACATACCAAAGAATTGTTCTTCACTTATATATGTTTTATATAAATTAGATTTAAAGTTCTTACTACCTGCACATCTATATAATGCTGACCTAGAATACACTGACATATCAGCGTTAGGTATAAGTTTCATCATAGTATTTTTAACTATATAAGGTAAGTTGTTACCAAAATGATTCTCAAAACCAAATACATTTGCTGAAACGTCAAAGTGAAAACCTGTACCACTAAAGAACACACATATGCTTTCAGCATCTAAATGTTTTTTTAATAAATCATATACATCATGTGCTTTGTCAAGTGTTTTATCACCTGAGTTTTCAACCATATCTATGTCTATAGGTACATAGTCTATACTCCTATAACCGTTATATCCTTTTACACTTTTATGTTTTTTTACAAAGTCATAGCCTTCATTATCGTATAGATAAACAGAACGGTATACAGGAAAGTTTTTCCCATATACCGCTACTGTTTCTTCTAACTTGTCAAGTGGAAATAACGAACCTCTTGACATAGGATTACGTAAGGCTATTTCTACATAGCCTGTTTGCATACTATGCTCGTATAGAAGGAGAGTGTGAATTTTGATTAGATTCTTTTACTGCATCGCTTAAGAAATCTAAATCATTCTTTTCGTTGTATTCTACAATCACTTCATTTTTCTTTGCCCATTCAATATAGGATTTTAAATCTGCTACACTTTTAGGGTTATCAGTTTTAGCCATACGTGAATCTACTCTAGTATATACATTCTTTTCACCAGTGTTTTTATTAGTGACCTCTGTTTTATATACATATACAGTAAATGGATATATTTCTGCACCTGTAGTATCAGTATAGTTATTGTTTAAGAAAGTTGCTATATCTGTAATAGGTTCATCTACCTTGTTTACCCAAGCACCTTCCTTGTTTATACCACCACCAAAACTAATAGCATCAAATAAACTATATAATTTTCGTAGCAATGAAGAATCTTGTATTACACCATCTTCTCTATCAAATGAACCTGTGATTCTTAATTTATTAGAGTACTCACTGTTCCTTGTTTTTATTTCTACTATAAGATAGACATCTGCCCACTCATAATTACTAGACATATCTTCAAAAGATAATATCTTAGCATCTTGGAAACCTAACCAAGGTGGTGGTCCATCTAATTTACCGTTACTTGTTTTTTCTTTCTGTGGTCTATAAGGCATTCTTAACTCTCTTTCTTGCTATTTTGTTGATGCATTGCGTTCATTACCTCATTAGCACTTGCAATGCTTTCTGCACTACCATATCCAGCGTTACCTAACGCTCTACCGATAGCACTTGTTTCACAGTTCTCTAATGCACTTGTACCATTTACTTGTCCTTTACTTTCATCTTCTTTAGCATGACCTGTAAAGAAACATTCTGGTTGAGTAATATCAGGGATTACTGTTGCTTTTACAATGTATATTCCACCCTCTGCATAAACAATTTTAGTGTCTATGCTTGGTCCTGGCATATCATTGCTAACAGATAAATGTAACTGACGCAATCTTTCTGCAACAGTTACATATTGTTTACCTCTTATACTTATTGTTTTAATTGAATCTAAGTTATCGTTCATGGTGTATCTCCTGCATATTCTTTTGCTCTTTTCAAGCGTTCTATTTCCTCATCAATACCACCTGCTACTTTCGCGAGGTAGGGGCTATCTTTTAAACGTATTTTAAGATTGTTAACCTCTTTAATTAATGAGGTATAATCTGTAGCCAACGTTTCTAAGATGCTATTTTGATTACGTAATATATCAGAGATGTTACTTATAGAATCAACAACTTTTTTTAAAGATTCAAAGTCTGTTTCTGTGATTTCCCTAAATGGGATTCCATCTTCTTTCATTATATTCTCCTTCTGACGATTATAAAGTTAATAAAATAAGAGCACTTTTACAAGGAAAAATGCTCTTTTTTCATCTTATGATTACCAAGACTGTGCCATATATATTTGTGATAACCTCTGTTTGAGATTGCACAAAACAATTGGTTAACAGCCATACCACCTACAATTTGTGCTGTGAATATTGTATGTTTCATAGTACAAGGTGCATCAGGTATGTTTGTGCTTGGTTGCCATTTACTTAAGTATACTTTAAAATCATTAGGTTTGACTGTTATAACTTCATATGCTAATGCATCCATACGTGCATCTACAAACACAGAGTTATCTTGTGCATCATATTTAAATGATTCAAAAGCCATAAGTCTTGGCTCCATAGAGTCGACACATACAATAGTATGACCTGACAAAGATTGTCCATCATATGTATCATATGTAATAACTCTAGTATTTTTCTTATATGATTGTATACTTTTCTTTGCTACAACATTCTTCTTCATGTTTAAAGATGATTCTTTGAAGAATCCAGTAGATAAGTTATGTGGTTCAACTGTATCATTATCATATAATATTATCTCATTAAATCCCATTATTGCAAGGGACTGCACGATTGCGGAACCAATACCACCGCAACCAATCACAGTAACGCTTTGTAACTGTGACTGGTCGATGATATCTTTGTTCCTTAGATATCTAGTATCCAACGTCTGTGACATTTAAGTACTTACCTTCCTTGTTTGTTTGTACAGGTTCGTCAAAATGTTCTTCAAAGAATGAGTCAAAGTTTTCATTCATAAGTGTAAACTTTGCTCTTGCTTGATGAACATTGATATCACCCATAACAAACTTATCGGATATATCAAGAAGTTTATCCTGTTTTTCAGCATTGATACCACCTACTATATTGTTGTAATAAGAAGATGCGTGATTATAATAAGATGTATTATTACCCCAGGTTATAATCTGCTGTGCAGGTTTAACTTTCTCTTGTTCTTTAAGATTATTTACAGTCTTAATAAACTCTTTATCAACTTTGATTTTAGGTTTATCAACTATAACATTATCAGACTCAATGATTATTCCGTGTTTATGTTGTGACAAATAACTAATTGCAAATGCATAGTGTTCTTTTGCGTGTGATACAACTAGACTACCAAAGAAACCATTAGCAGGTGCTAACTCTTCTAGTGTTTCATTGTCAGTACCACTATGATAAGCACCCATATTATGATGGCTATGAATCAAACCTACACAACACTTAGAGAGTTGAGGACGTTTCTTCATCTCTTCTTGTATTATTTTAGTTTGGTCTTTACCATCAAACTCAGTACTTGTACCAGTACCTAAATCAATAGGTACAAAATGTACAAGTTTCCATTTATCAGGTATATTAGATTTCTCTGATTGACTTGTTGAGTACCACGCTGGACCCGACCACTCCGTTGATGGGAATGCTTGGTGCAAATAGTTTACCTTGTCTATCATCTGTTTCGTCAACAACAAACTCAGGTGTTTTGATTTTACTTTCATAATCTAATTCACTCCTCTTTTTAGATTCATTTATATGTTTAACTATCTCCATAAACAACATTCTAATACTCCAATTGAAAAAGTTTACAACTGATTCTACACATTCTTCAGGTTCTAAGTTAGATAGTAACCCTCTGAATTTATATTTTCTTTTAGAATGAACGTATGTAGACTTAGGTTGTGTTCTTTCTTTGAACTTATCATTAGTCTTTTCGTCCTTTGTTGCTTCTGCTACTCTTCTGCACAAATCTCTGTATCTACGTTCTTCGAACATATGAACATCAATATTGTCAGGCATAGTTTCTTTATCATAATGTTCATGCCAAGCAGCATTATTACAATAGTCATTTAGATTTATTTCATACCAATTACTTATAATTTCTTTGCTATTGAACATATAAGTATTAGTATAATATTTATCTATATTATTTTCTTTAACAATAGAATATCTAAGTCTATACATATTGTACAACAACTTTATAAGTTTATGGTTAGTTTTAATAGAACTATTTTTTATAACATCTTTAATCCAATCACCATTTCTTTCATCAAGTTGTTTATGAAAATCGTCCACAAATTCATTATATGAAATAGGTTTATTAGAATAAAAGGAACTATAAGAAGTTCGTAATATTGAAACTAACATATGTATACCTGCTTTATTATCTATCATAAAGTAATCAGGTGTTACAAAATCAATTTGCATATTGATATTATTATTACCTTTAACAATATATTTAACATCAGTTTCATACAAACTACTATAATTAGTTTTACTATTAACCTCATCTGTTATTCCTGGATTTAACTCTTTACCTTTTAATTGTTCTAACATTTTATTTGTTATACCATTATAGGCATAGAATCTTACTCTAAGTTCTTGAACTAAATTGTTAAAGTTTAGATACTTACCATCATATGCATTATCATTGTAATCATCAACTGCTAATTGATATACTTGTTTTAAGATTATATCTAAACTAGAGTTTTTTTGAAAATGATGTGATTGACTTAGATTTATGCCTTCAACATGATGGTTGCATCTTTTAACTTTATGTTTTGCAGTTTTAACAAATAAATGACACAATGTATCTTGTAAGATTAATTGAGAATCCATATGCATTATATGTGATATACCTCTATGCATTATACCACTACCACGTTTTTTATTGAACATAAAGTTAAAACGTCCATTCCATCTATATATAGTAGACATGCTTTGATAACAATCTCTACCATTATTTGTTTTAAGCCATTGTTTCCAAGTATGAAAATAGAAAACAATATTGCCTTCTTGACCATATTGTAAGAATCTATTACCATACGCACCTAAACAAGCACGCATTGAACCGTGGTTTACGTGTGGATGTGTAGCACCTTTGATAACATATCCTTTATCTTCAGTATAATCCTTAATGATATTATGAAAAGTCATTAATTCAGGACTAGGAACCACAGAACAGAACCTTTTTTCACGATAAACTTGATAATATCTTATTGATTTCATTCGTAAAAAAGTATTTGGCAATCTCATTTTACCTGTTGTTTTTATTTTAGTTTTACCTAAATCAAAAAACAAATCAAGATATGGAACATTACCATCAGTATATTCTCTGTAGTAAACAGGGATATTTAAATTCCTAAATGCCTCTCTTTGATAACTAATAGTCTTAGTTTCTTCTGCATCTGTTTCGTCTCTCTCAATCATAAGAAAGTAATTATGTAGCCATATATCAAACATATTTGAATCACTTTCATTATTCCAATCAAGTAGTGTCAAAAGAATAGTATTGCATTCTAGTCTATCAACACCATCTCTATCTTCATTCCAATAATATTCTTTACAAGATGCATTTTCATTTACGTCAGGAGATAAGGAAGACTCATCAAGAATCTTCCCATCTACTAACATTCTATTACTATCTACCACTTTTTACAGAGCCTTTGGCGATATATATGGTATCTCCTGGCTGTAATGGTGTTGTAAGAGTGGCTGTATCTAAGTCTACTCCCGCTCTTGATATAGTAATGTCATCAGCCTGTTCGTGAGCAAAGTTTTGATTTGCTAGAACATCTGTGATTGTTGAGACTCCCTCAACTGCTACTGGTCTGTTTGCATTTAAGTAATGCAATAACTGTACGTTTACACCTGTATTCGGCATAATACACTCTCCTTCTTTATGTTACATTAATATGAAGATAATCACTGCTATAATACTTGATACAATTAACAAGTTCAGTGTTCTCTGTGAAGTTAAAATACGATACATACCATACATTAATCTATAACCTGGAATATAGGGTCTATATTTACGTCTATAACTCCTAGGCTTACTGTAAGGACTGTAGTATTTACTGTATTTGTATTGTCTTTGTGGCATACTAATACTCTCTTTCTTTACTTTTGTTTTGTTCTGCTCTATAGTTCCCATAACTATAGCGGCTAAATACATACAACAATCAATGGATTCTTCTAATGCATCATTGATATCATATTTATCTAAAGGCATTTGTTGTCCAAACCGAACATTTCCTACGTCCAGTCTGTTTTGTATTTTGCCTGATAAATAATTATGAATCTTTTCATTGTTGTTGCTATCTACTATTTCGGGTTTCATTACGCGTCTCCTGTTTCTTCTAAATCTTTTGAAACATTGAGCCATTGTTCTTGTACTTTGTCACTACGCTGTATTGCTATCATACGTCTGTACGCTGCACCCTTTGGCTTTACTCTACCTTGTTGTATTAACCAATGATAAAATAAAACTAATGACCTTTTACCCATATGTCTATTTTTATGTCCATCCTTGTCCATTACTCACTCTCCTGTTATTATGTTATTAAAAATATTACCTAAATACTTATGGTTATCGGTTCATTTTCGCGGGACAAACCAAAGGGTTCTAACGATAACTGTACACTTATTAAAGGCTTGGACCTTTCTAAGAGTTAATAAGCATTTAGGTAATTTGAAATTAAGAGTTTGTCACAGTTTAGTCCATACTACTGCAAAATAATCCTGTGTCCTAGGCGTATAGTTAGGGGAAACTATGGAACACGACAAACTCACCTATGTATACCAACTTTTATGTAAAAATTTATTTGAAAGAGAGGTCTTCCCTCTGTCAAAAAAAATATATAGAAGTATATACATTATAAAATATTATAGGCTTAAACTTTATACACTTTACGAAAAAGGGAGTAAAGGAAGGTAAAAGTAAAACACAACTTAACCTTATGTATAAGTAGTTGTTTAAGCCTATAATAATTATTGCAACATTGAGTTATACACCTGTTGCTGGGTGCATATCGTCTTCGGCATAGATACCTGTGATTAAGAACTCACGTTCATCCACAGACAAATATGGAAAGCATCTTTGTATATTCTCACCTGAGTTATACCTAAACACATCCTTACAAAGTACATTTTTAATTGTAACAGAATCACCTGTTATACAATAACCTTTTTTCTTTCGGTCATATTTTACTTTGTAACCTGTAATATTGTAAAAGTTTTCTTCGTCACTTTTACCATATACCTTTTCGAATTTACAGAAATTTCTTGCGTATTGCATATTACCCCCTTTCTGTATTTTGTTGCATCCTTTCACAGGAGCGATTAAGAATAAATCTATGATTTAACGTTCATAGCATATGTGGTTTAGCCAATACTGAGCAAGCGAAGTACTGACTAAACGTTTGGTATACATATGATTCATCATTGAGTAACAAACCTGATGAACGGGTTCGGAAGGTGTCATTGTAGGTAAGTCCTTACGCTACTGTCAGACCTGGAATCTCAACCTCTACAGGTTGGATGGTAGGTCTATACTTACAGTAAGAGTAAGGTCTTTCCTCATCAGAGGAACTACTATGAGATACAACTTGACCTTTATTGAGCTCAGCTCGGTAAACGTCAACATCGGCTAAAGTGGCTCTTGAGCCAGATTCGTCGATGATTTGTTGTATAACATCAGTAGAGATTTCTGATGGAAATGACACACCAGACGTATTTGCAAATAACAAGATATTTGAGGTATATTCAACCTCACCTTGTTTATTTGTAATAACACGTCCTTTATTGTCCAGACAATTGTCTGAGACAGTGTTCTTCACGGTAAATCCAACGGATTTTTGGGAAGACTTAGGCATAATGTAACATTCCTATGTTATATTGTGAATAAGAACGTCCGTCACTAATGGAATTCTGATGACATAGTAGACGGAATAAAGTATTTTGGTCATCCAAAATTGTGGGGGAACATCGTCCCGTTCGATGAACGAATTGAATACGAACGAAAGTTCGAAGGCAAGGCGTGAAATCGCACGGGTGCGGTGGCAAGTATATTACGTACTCACAATCTACATAAAAAATTGGGATTTGCTTCCCAGTTCATTTTCAACCAAAGGCTAAAAGGTGGTGGTATGCTCTATATAGTCTATTTTAAACGAGTTACGACAAAATTTTTTTTTATTGCATGTTAAATATAAGTATTATAAATTATATATTATATAAGTTAATTAAGTGAGGTAACATTTAGAACAAAATTTAGTATGGAACTTAAGTTTAATAAATACTTAAATAAAGATTTTTCGTTAAATAGCGGTAAACTCTGGGCTGACGTCAGTAAAATACAAGGTTTTTACATGGATAAAAGGCGTAGAGAGCTATATGAAGCTGTAACTGACTGGTATAACGCAACTTACAAAGGAAAACTACATGGCAAGAAGTCCAGCATGGCAAAGAAAAGAGGGTAAAAACCCAGAAGGCGGGTTAAACCGCAAAGGTATAGCTAGTTATAGGGCTGCAAACCCTGGTTCTAAGCTAAAAATGGCAGTTACAAAGAAAAATCCTACAGGAAAAGATGCTAGCAGGCGTAAATCCTTTTGTGCCCGTATGTGTGGTATGAAGAAAAGACTTACTAGTGCTAAAACAGCTAATAATCCAGACTCAAGAATTAATAAAGCATTAAGAAAGTGGCGATGTCGCTGTTAAATAACTTTACACCAGCTCCTAACCATTGTGTAGAATGTAATGCACAGTTAAAAATGGAAGAGATGTATATTTGTGAAGATTGTTTTGACTATACAGTAGACAGAACTGTAAAACCACAGAGAGAAGCTGGTAGCTTAGAAGAAACAGATGCTGCATATGACGCAGCTTATTATGAACCAAAGGGGAAATAACGATGAGAATGCAAGCATACGATGAAGAAGCATTAAAAGCAAGAAGACAAGAAAAACAAGAGCAAGAAAGACAAAGATTACGAAAACTAAGTGACGAAGGGTATGAACAGATAAGAGTTAGAGGAAATATAGATGATATGATACCTGATGGAATGTCACAGAATGCTTTTATATCTAATGCAATGGAGATGAATCGAAATCAAGGTATTATAGGAGATTTTCCATATTTACCACTAGATGATGTAATGCATAAATATGACATAAGTGAATATGAACTTCCTTTCTATCTTGACAGTTTTGAAACTAGGTATGGAGACAGGAATGATTTAGATGAACAACAACAAGACTTTCTAAATAGAGTAATAGAACACAGGTTAACACTTCATAGAGATAAAGTAATGGGAGAAAGACCAATGAGACCATTTGTTAGTGAACCAACAGAAATGAAAAGAATGAATCAACTGTTAAGGAGAAGAGGTCAATAATGCCTAAGTTTGGAATAAGGTCAAAAAGAAATTTATATACTGCACACCCTGATTTAATTAGATTGTTTGAGGAAGTAGTAAAAAGCTTTGATTGTACTGTCATTGAGGGGCATAGGAGTAAAGAGAGACAGAATAAGTTATTTGATGAAGGTAAAAGTAAATTAAAGTACCCAAAAGGTAAACATAACGCAACACCTAGTAATGCAGTAGATGTAGCACCTTACCCTATTGATTGGAGTGATAGAGATAGGTTTCACTACTTTGCTGGTTATGTAATAGGTATAGCTAGTAGTATGGGTATAAAAATACGTTGGGGAGGAGACTGGGACATGGATACCCAGACTAAAGATAATAATTTTGATGACTTACCTCATTTTGAGTTAAAAACTTAATCTCTCCTCTGACAATGACCTAGACGTAGGTAGGGTGGGTGGTGGCAAATCATTATGTACGAAGTAACTATAAATCATAAAACAGGTACTAAAACGTACAAGGTATACACGAAAGAGGAGGCAGATACTAATAATATAACCTATAAACCCTGGAATGAAGCTAGACAGGGTGATTGGGGTATAACTGACGATAATTACGTATCTGAATGCTATTCTTCTAAAAAAACCAAAACAAACTATAATCTAAGGTTTCCTGTTGGAACTATCTGGAATAACTCAAAACAGTTTATAGCGAAGGGTAGAGAGAATATATACAGTACTAATGGTAAATCCTATATGAGTAATGTAGTTCGTACAAAGAAAATGAAGACTATTGCTAATTATGTTGCACGTAAGATACCTGTAAGTACAGCAATAAAGGAAGTTATAGAACCTAAAACTATTTCTGAATCAAATAAATGGTTAAGAATGACAAAGACAAAGGAGTTTAAAAGAGCTGTGAGTAAAGAAAAAGTAGAGATGTTAGCCAAACATGGCATTACAGATGAAACTCTAGCAGAAAAATGGAATGAGTTAGAGAAAGATGCTGTAGAGCTAGGTAATGATAATAAGTTAGAAAGTATAAAACTAAGACGTGGTATACTACAAGACTTATCACAATACAAAGGTTGGGCTAGAGATGATAAAGTAAAACTAAAACAAGAACAGATAGAAGGTGTATTTGATACAAAGATGCTTGGAGAGATACTTAAGATAAAAGGCACATCTCAAGAAGCAGAAGGTAATATAACTAATGAGTCTTGATGGTGAACAAAAATATAATCTAATACAGCAAGGATTAGAGTTAGCCCGTAATATGGGTAAATTTGGTAAGGTATGCTTTCCTAAAGCACTTACACGTGCTGTACCTGATTTTCACCAAGAGATATATAAAACATTATTAAATGAAGAATATAGGCGTGTTATGGTAGCAGCACCTAGAGGTACAGCTAAATCTACTGTAGCTAGTCTTATATTACCATTGTACAAGATTACATTCAAACAGCCAGATGAAGACCTATTTATTGTTATAGTATCAGAGTCACAAGCACAGAGTATAAACTTCTTATCCCGTATAAAGTATCATTTAGACCATAGTGATATATATAAACAGTTATATGGAGATAAGGGTAGTAATACAGCATCTAGATGGACAGGAACAGATGTAGTTCTTAATAATGGTGCAAGGATAGTAGCTGTAGGTACAGGGCAAAGAGTTAGAGGTTTTATACAAGGAGATACAAGACCTAACTTAATTATAGTAGATGACTTTGAATCAGAGTTAAATGCATCTACACCAGAAGCAAGAAGTAAAAATAGGAAGTGGATGACAGAAGCTGTAATACCTTCTTTATCAGATGATGGTAGAGTAGTAATGATAGGTACAGTTATTAGTGAAGATTGTTTCTTATGCTGGGCAAAAGAGTCAGATGCCTGGAAAACATTGTGGTATTCTATATGGGATGAAGATGAAAAACCTATATGGGAAGCTAGATTCCCAAAAGATAGAATATTACAGATTAAGAAAGAGTTTGAAAGTGTAGGGAATCTTAATGGTTTCTACCAAGAATACATGAATATAGCTCAATCACCTGATGATGCACCATTTAAACCACACTATATACAGTTACATCACTATGATTATGCACGCAGAGAGGGACAAAATCTTTTAGTTAAAAAAACAGGGAGTGGTGAAGATGTTAAACCAGTTGAAATCTATTGTGGAATTGACCCCGCTAGTAGTCTTAGTCGTAGGGCAGACTATTTTGTTATTGCTGTCATTGCTATTGACAGCGATAATAACAGGTACATTGTTGATATATTACGGGACAGAGTATCTCCTGCGGAACAACCTAGCAAAATTATCGATTTTTATAAGAAGTACAAACCAAAAAGAATGAAGATTGAGACAGTTGCATATCAAGAAGCATTAAGAGATAGCACTAAGTCATTAATGATGAAAGAAAATTTGTATATACCTGGGCTAGAAAGAGGTGTAAAACCAAGAACACGTAAATCAGAAAGACTTATTAGTTTAGTTCCTATGTTAGCAAAGAAACAATTTTACTTTAGACCTTCTGATATATCTGCACAACAAGAGTTCTTATCTTATCCTAGAGGAAAAAATGATGACATACTAGATGCTATATGGATTGCACTAGACAAAGCATCACCTTGTAGAGTAAAATCAGTTCAACAACAAAGTAATAAACCAAAAAGAAAGAAACTACTTGACTGGATGACAATGTAATTGTAAATTACGCTCAGAAATATATCATGGCATATACAAAAAAACCTAAATCACAAAAAGCAAAAGTACAAGATACTCACGACCTTTTCAAAACATATTCTGATAAAAGAGAAATTTGGGCAGAGCACGCACAAGAAGACAAGGAATTTCGCTTAGGGCGTCAATGGACTAAAGAACAAAGAATACGTTTAGAAGAACGTGGTCAAGCAGCAGTTGTAGTAAATAGAATACATCCAGCTGTAGAATCTGCTAAGGCTATGTTAACTTCACAAAAACCTTCCTTTAGAGTATCACCTAGAGAAGATAGTGATAATAAAGTTGCAAAAGCAATGAACGGTGTATTAGAATATATTTGGCAAAATTCTAACGGGGACGATTGTCTTAGGACCGCTGTTGATGATTATTATACTACTGGCATGGGGTGTTTACTTGTACATCAAGACCCTATGTCTGACATGGGAAAAGGCGATGTAAAGGTTAAAGACATTGACCCGTTAGATGTTTATATAGACCCTAACTCAAGAGATAAGTTTTGTGATGATGCTGAAAATATAATTATATCACGTTTATATACCAAAGCACAAGCCAAAGCTTTATATCCTATGTATGAAAAAGCAATTAAGAATGCAACTACAGAAAACTTTAGAAGTGATAGACCTGATACATTAAGACAAGATGATGGTGAGCTATCATTCCCAGAAGACCAAAGAACATCTACATATATAGGTTATGGTGGAGATAGTGATGATTACATTAGAGGTTATGAAAGATATTATAAAGAGATAGTAGACTACTATAGAGTATTTCAAAGATTTGATGGTAAAGAAGAGTTTTTAACAAAAGAAGATTTTGAAGAGTATTTAGAAAGACCAGCATTTGTTTTTCAAGATATGATTATAACAGATGCACAAAAAGCTACTCAACTAATGCAAGCTATACAACAAAAGTTTGCACAAGAATTAGAACAGGCTAAAGCACAGGGTATTCCTGACGCACAACAACCTCAATTGCCTGAAATGGAACAAATAAAAATAGCTGATTTATTAGAAATGGGGCAATTAGAATATGTTATCGTACCTACTACTAGAGTTCATGTTTGTGTTATTATGGGTGACCAACTTATATATGAAAGGATGTTACCTACAGAACACTATCCTTTAATATTCTTAATGAATATACATACTAGAACACCTTACCCTACATCTGATGTTAGAATGGTAAAAGGTTTGCAGGAGTATATTAATAAAACAAGGTCATTAATTATAGCACATGCAACTACTAGTACAAATCAAAAGATTTTAATACCATCAGGTTCTGTTGATATGAGAGAGTTTGAGACTAAATGGTCACAACCAGGTGTAGCAATAGAAGTAGACTTTGACCAAGGACCACCTCAACAAGTTGCACCAACACCATTACCTAATGAATTATATGCTAATGAGAAAGAAGCTAAAAATGATATAGACCATCAATTAGGTTTATATGAAATGATGATGGGTAATGCACAAGCAGCACCACAAACATATAAAGCTACTATATCTTTAGATGAGTTTGGTCAACGTAAAATGAAATCTAAGCAATCAGATATAGAAAGTGCTTTAAAAAGATGTGGTGAAGTTGCAATACCTATGTCACAACAATTATACTCAGAAGAAAAAATTATAAGACTTATACAGCCAAATAACTCTATATCCGAATTTGTAATTAACCAAAGACTCTATGATGATAAAATGCAAGAAGTAGGAGTAGTAAATGATATTGGAATTGGGAAATATGATGTGGTGGTTGTGGCTGGTTCTACTTTACCAACAAATAGATATGCTGAACTTGAGATGTATATGGATGCGTATAAAAATGGTATTATTGACAAAAAAGAAGTATTAAAGAAAACAGAAATATTTGATATGGAAGGAGTTCTACAAAGAACAGATGTTGTTGGTCAGCTACAAAGTCAATTGCAACAAGCAACTCAAAAAATAAAAGAATTAGAAGGTGATATACAAACAAGAGAAAGAGAAGTATATCATGCACGTCAACGTGCTGAAATAGAAAAGTT
>VTLG01006138.1_pt1 | contig 21880 bp, 25 predicted proteins | sample 4694571 | NCBI WGS metagenome assembly VTLG01 (sample SAMN12604809, study PRJNA352737) | marine metagenome | biome: ENVO:00000447; feature: ENVO:00000209|ENVO:00000569|ENVO:01000036; material: ENVO:00002151; isolation source: viral sequences binned using virsorter ... | reverse complement strand
ATTCAGATGAATCTATTGTAGTTATTGATTATAAAACTACAAGTGATTGCTCCGTATCTGGATTTACTCGCTCTATCAGACGTTATCAATATGACTTACAGGCCGCTTTTTATAGAAGAGGTTATCAAAGAGCTGGTTATAAAGTAGAAGACTTCTTGTTTGTTGCACAAGAATCAAAGCATCCCTTTGCAACAAAAATATTCAAAATGAATGATGAGGATATGGATAGGGGGTGGGAACAACTAGAAAAAACGCTTGGAGATTATAAGGCCGTTAGGGACGGGGAAAGACCTACGATCTATAATACTCCAAGCATAGTTGAGGTTATGTTGGGTTATGAGTTTGAGTAAGGAGAAACAAAATGAACAAAGCTAAATTAAAAGAGATATGTATTGATGCTTTTGAAGAAGCAGAAAAAAATGCTTACGAATGGACAAAAGAAAAATACATAATAAAAATTGCTGAACTTTTAGAAAAGGGTTTAACTCCAATTACTTATAGTCACAGCAAGGATAATAAAACTAGTATCGCATTACGTTCTTTGTTTACAGAATGTTTTAAAGAATTAAAGGAGAAACAAAATGAACAAAGCTAAATTAGTAAAACTAGCAGATGAGGTACTAACTGATATTGATTTTGATATGAATACTGTTTTAAGAACATATTTAGAACACAAACTATTAGATAAACTATCTAATAGGTTTAGGTCAGCTTTTTACTATCTACATTATTCATCAGAACGTCGTGAAGACCATAAAAAAGATTATGAATCTGTAAAACCAATACTTGATGATTGTATAGATAAATATCTTGGAAAAACAAAATGAAACTTAATTTTACGAAAAAAAGTGATCTTACAGAAACCCTGAGTGTAAGGATTAGTTCAAAAACAAAAAAAAATTTTAAAGAAATTATATCATTTTATTCGCAAGAGTCTGACTTAAAGGTAACAAGTGCCGAGGTAATAAAACAACTTATAAATTGTCATCACGAAGAAATATTAAAATATAAGAATACCTTTCATCTTAATCAAATGCGAGAAAAAATGTTGGAGAAACAAAATGAACAGACAAGAAAAGATTGAATACTGCCAGCGTTGTATCAAAGCATACAAAAAACGTGTGCCAGCTTCAACATACAAACAACATATAAAATTGTATGAAGACGCAATAAAACGTGAGGAACAATTCCAACATCAGGAGAAACAAAATGATTAAAGAAGTTGAAATGATAAAGATGCGTAAAGATATTGACCATCTTATAAAAAATTACTTCTTTAGTAGAGTTAGTTTAGCAAAAGCCTTAGATATTTTACCAAAAGTTTTGCGTGATTTTACTGTTTTAAAAGTTGTGCCACAAGATGCTAATTTTTATAAAATGCACAATAAAATTAAAGCAATAAAAGAACAGATTAAAGAAGCAGAAGAATATCAACCTGGAGAAACAAAATGACAGATAACGTAAACCACCCCCCACATTATAAAAAAGGCTCTATTGAGTGTATAGACGCAATAGAATCAGCTTTAACCTTTGAACAGTTTATTGGCTATTGTAAAGCGGCAGCTATAAAATACATCTGGAGAGCGGATCATAAAGACGCAAACATCCAGGATCTTGATAAAGCTATCTGGTATCTTACAAGAGCTCGTAACAAATTAGAGGACAGATAATGGACATGAGTTTTTATGCTGTAGTAGGTATTTTATTGCTTATGTTTTATGCATATATGGAGAATAGATGAACTTAGAAGAAAAAAGAAAAGAATTAAAAAAACATATTAAGTATATCGAAATGGTTTTAAAAGAAAAAAAAGATGAACTGTTTTGGACAAATGCCGAGATAAAGCAACAAAAAGAAAAGGGGCATAAAGCCCCTTAGTTTTATCCTAGATCAGGAGGTACTGCCGCTTTGGGAGGCGACATACCGCCAGAAGGATTGACAGCTATAATTTTATTCTTAGTACCTGTTCTTTCATTACCATCATTATCAGTCCAGTTATTCTCAACTTCTTTTACAGTAAGCATAACTTCTTTTCCAATATATTCTTGTGCTGAACTTGGTGGTTGTTTGTCAAAACCAACAGCCCTACTAAGTTTTGTAAAATTTTCTGTACTTACTCTTTTAGCATCTTCATTAACTGACCATAAACTATACCACTCGTTATGATCTCTATAACTACCGCCAGCTATTTGAAAAATTACTTTAAGAGTCCAATTACCTGCAGCTGATTTATATTTTTCAGCCGAGATAATTTTAGATGGGTATTCACCAGCGGGAGCAACTGGTGCTCCAGATGGTTTATCTTCTACCTCTACGTAAGTTATATCATCAAAATCAGACATTACCGATCTCCTTTACATTATCTGTATTTTTAGCTACGGCTGTAAAACCCAGCTTTTCTATTAATGCAGTAAGATCAGGCACTTCAAAAGCTTCTAACTTACCACTCCTATCCTTTGCAACGTAGCCTTGGCCAACTCTAGTTTGTAACCACCTGGCTTGAACTGCATTACCCTCTGCGTCTGTATCATCTATAACTCTAAGAGCTAAGACCTCATCAAAGAAGTAAGTAATTGATTGACCTAATTTAGTACCAACCATTTTTGGTTCGTGCATAAATATACCGTCACTATTTACTTTTTCTTCTTTGCAAATAAACATGACATGCATTTGTAAATCTCTAAATGCTCGCATGACATTTGTTACAGACTCTTGTACTTCTCCGTAAGCTTTACGTGGATCTTTGTGTCTAGCTTTTTCTTGTTGAAGTAATAATTCACTTATCTCTGAAATAGAATCTAAGCAAACTGTATCGTATTGCAACTGACCTGTATTTAATAGATCATATAGTTGCATTAGTTCTGATGCTTCTTTTACTTCTATCGCATCTACGTTTGTAGCATCTTTAATAGAAAGCAACCCAGCTTCAGCACTTATTACAAGCACCTTTCCTGGTGCTGTTTTTGCAAGGCTTGTTTTACCTGCACCAGCCATACCATATACTAAAACTTTAGCACCTTGGTTTTGCACTAGCTTTTCAGGTGTGACAATCCTGCTTGTTAAATCGTTACTCATATATACCTCCTTTGATAAAAATATGTAACTTGCATATTATATACTATAATACTACAATAAGTAAAATATTATTTTTGCAAACTGTAAGGAGGGTAAATGGAAAATGCAATAGAAGATTTTGTTTGGATTGCTAACTATTATCATAGAATAAATTCAATATCCAGACAAGAGCTAAGGAGATTAGAAGAAATGGGTATAGAACCAATACATAAAGAAAGAAAGGTTGATAAGATAACCCTATCTTCTTACATACAGTTTTTAGGTAAACAAAAAGCAGCAAAAGACTGGGGTGTTTCTGAACACACTATAGAAGCCTGGAGATACGGTCACAGGCAACCGTCTATAAAACAAGCTAAAAGGATCATAAAATTAACACAAGGTCGATTAAATTTTGAAGGTATTTATGGCGAAATAGCAGAGTTACTGACAGAAGATTAATTCAACATGTTTGATTTTAATCTGTCTGAACATGAGGCAGCGATAGATATTGCTTTGGCTTTTTATGATGAAGGCTACAACGTAGTTCCTTTACAAAGATCCAACAAGAAACCACCACCTTTTTTGAAAGGTTGGGAACAATATAAGAATGAAAGGCCTTGTCGTACAACCGTACAAAATTGGTTTGAAGGCCAAGATAATTTAGTAGTAGCATTAGTCTGTGGCCAGTTTATTGTTGTAGATGCTGACTCGCCAGAGGCTATGACTTGGGTTGAGGATAATTTACCAACCTGTCCTTATAAAGTTAGAACTGGTAAAGGCATGCACTATTACTATAACAATCCAGAAAACTATACAACTTTTGCTACAAGAAGAACTAACGAAACTCCAGTTGAAAGATTAATCGATTTAAGGGGTGTAGGTGGACTTATTATTGCTCCTTACAACCGTCATGCGAACGGTCAAATATATAAGCCTATACCCCTGCCTGGTTGGGATATATATGATCATAAAGACTTACCTGACTTTACAGAAAAAGAGTTTGAAAAGATTACAGGTGTACCCAAACAAGATAGTGTGCGTAAGACTGCACCTTTCTCTTTAGCAGGTGTAAACGAAGGATCACGTAATGATAATGCAGCTCGTATAGCTGGATACTTAATATCTAAAAATGTAAACCTAGACTTTGTAAAAATATTCTTACATAACTGGAACAAAGAAAACTCGCCACCATTACCGCAACAAGAAGTTGAATCTGTAGTTGATAATGTTAAAAAGACACATGACAGAAAGAATCAACTTGCACCTTTGTTTGTGCAAACTAAAGAAGACGTTACACCGCCTAAAGATTTATTTAATCCACCAGGTTTACTCAAAGACATGTATGAGTATGCAGAAGATATAGCACAAGTATCACAACCAGAATTATCTCTTGTAGGTGCCTTGGCATTAGCTAGTGTTACATGCGGTAGGATCTTCAAAACTAATATGAATAACTTTTCAAGTATGTATTTTATGTGTATCGCAAAGTCAGGACAGGGCAAGGAAAACATAAAAACCTTTGTAGAAGCAGTTTTAAACGCCTCTGAGCACGATAAATTAGTAGTAGGGGACGGATATACCTCTAGTGGTGCTGTGCACTCAGTATTAAAGATGAGGCCTACACACGTAACTATTATGGATGAGTTTGGCAAAAGATTAGAAAGTATTAGTCAAGCTGGTAATACCAATAAAGAAGACGGCATACAAACCCTTATGGAAGCTTGGGGTAGATGTCACGGTATATTAAGGCCAGATAATTATTCTTTAATGGGTATACAAGTAGAAGATATTAAAGAAAAGATTATGAACCGTGTAACACACAAGCCTGCAATAACTATGGTTGGCTTATCTGTTCCTAAAAATTTTTACAAGGCACTTAACTCTGGACGTATAGCTGATGGCTTTTTAAATAGATTTATGGTAATAGAATCTAAAGAACCAAGACGTGTATCTAATCTCAAAAAGATCAAGAAACCGCCACTAACTATAGTCAACTGGGTAAATTATATAAGAAGAGATAGGGGTGGTTTGTCACAACCTATGGTAAACAACTCCGAATGTAATCTTGATCAAGAGGTTCTGAACTTTGATGCAGACTCAGAGCAGTTACTACAAGAGTTTGCTAGTGAGATAGTGCAAAGACAAGATATATTAGAAAAAGATGGCCTAGAGCCTCTCCTAAGCCGTTCTAAGGAAAAAGCTATGCGATTAGCTTTGATATGTGCTTTGGCATCAAATGCACAAACTGCAACGATTACAGCAGATGTAACTAAGTGGGCTATAGATTACGTTAGGTATTACGATATGCTTTTTATCGAGGCCTGTAGAGATAAAGTAGCAAGTTCTGCAACTGAGGCTAAGATTAAGCAAGTATTGTCTTATATTAGGTCTAGGGAAAGCGAGGGCATATCTAAACGTGAGGTTGACCGTCATGAACTATTTAGAAGCATGAAGTCGCATGAGGTTAAAGAAATAATAGAAAGACTTAAAAATGCTGGAGAGATTCAGGAAATAGATATTAAAGTAGGTGGCAAAGGTAGACCAACCAAAAGGTTTGTCGCTGTTGATCCTACATTCTTTGAAGAATGAATTTACAAATGATACCGCTATCAATCAAAGATGCTAATTTATTTGTGCAAAATTTTCATAGGCATAACAAACCTGTGCATGGTGCAAAATTTGCAGTAGGTGCTTCATACAAAGATGCATTAGTAGGCGTAGCTATTGTAGGTAGGCCTGTAGCTAGAAGGCTTGATGATGGATTTACAGCAGAAGCGGTAAGAGTATGTGTAAACGATAAAGCACCAAAAAATACAAGTTCTTTTTTGTACGGTAGGATATGGAGAATATGGCAACAAATGGGCGGCAAAAGAATGATTACTTATACTTTGCAAGAAGAATCTGGATCTAGTTTAAGAGGTGCAGGATATAAAATTATTGGTGAAACTGGGGGTTGGGAAAAAGGAAAAGGGTGGACAACAAGACCTGGTAGAGAGTGGCAACCAGTTACAGGACAATTAAAATTTAAGTGGGAAAAAAAATAATGGATATATGGTCAATAATTATGGCGTTCGTAGTTTTTGCTGTTATATCAAGTTTTAATAATTAGGAGGTAATTATGTTTAAAACACCAAGTTTTGAAACAATACAAGATAAAAAAAGAGAAGATAGAGTAGCAGGTTTTTTAGAGGGCCTTTGGCAAGTAAGCTGTCACAAACTACCAGTTAGTTACGGTATAGATTATTGGATAGAATCAGCCGATAAATGGTACTGGTGTGAAATTAAATGCCGTAGTTTTGCTAGTGATAAGTATGATACGTTTATACTATCTGCAAACAAACTACGTAAAGGTGCTTCGTTTAGTCAACTAACTGGTCATCCTTTTATTACCGTTTACGGTATGACAGACGGTATCTGGATGCATGAATGGATGCCAGATTATGTTTACGATATACGTATGAATATTAATCCTACACCTAATTATGATGAGGATAACGAACCATACATACATATACCAAAAGAACATTTAACCTGTTTATCAGATGTGCCGTTAGGTTTTGATAGGGATGAGATAGGACTTATATAACTGGTCTTCTAAATAGACGTTCTGCAAATTCAATTCTATCTTGTTGTTCTTGTCTAAGGGGATCAGACACACGTACTGGTGTAACTTGTGGCAAGCTAATATTTACTTGTGGTGGACTAATTTGTTGATTTATACCTAATATCTCATCTATATCAATATCGGGTACATTTTCATTAATAATGTCAGAGGTTTGTTCTCCTACAGCTCTTAACTCACCATCAATATACCTATAACCAAATTGTGCTGCCGCTGTCCTTAAAGTTTCAAAAGCTTTAATTATAGATCCTTTGTCTGTTCTAGATGCAAATTTTATAAATCCTGGACTACCTAACATAGTTTTTGCTATTTGTAGTCCAACAATAGTTGGTATTGCAGCTAATGGAGCAAAGACTATACCAGCTGCTATGCCAGCAGCTACTAAAGCACCAGGAAAATTACCTCTGCCTATTTCTCCTTTTGTGAGAACATCAATAGTATCTGCAAAGTTTTTAATATCTGTAGTAAATTCTTTACCAAACATAGCCTCTAGAGTTTCGTCAGAATATTTATCTAAAGCTGTATTTAAATTTTTAACCTTAAATATATCCGTTACATTACCTGTTTTTACGTTGTAATCAATTGCATCTTCTAATAACTGACCCAAGCTTGCTTCTCTAACTGCTGCAAAATTTTCCTCACCCATTAACTGTCTTAGTTTAATTATATTTGCACTATTTTTTGGTCTAAAAATAGTTTCTACAATTTCGCTAGGACTTCTATTAGGTAATTCAGATAAATTACGGTTAGCAAGTAAATCAGCTTGTTCTGCGGAGGCCTTTGCTTGTTGTTCTAAAGCATTAATAAAAGCCGTGCCTTTTGCTGTTGTATTTAATCCATCTTGGCCTCTGAATACTGCTATTAAGTCATCTATATCATCTGCTTTTAATTTTGGTGCAATTTTTTGTAATTGTTTGATTGTTTGAATTATTATATCTCCACTACCAATTCCATCTGTGCCTCTAAACAAAGAGTCTATTTTACCAGGGTGTCTAGATTCAAATTTCAAAATATTTTTTGCAAAAACAGTGTAATCTAAATTGTTTGTTACAGGATCAATACTTTCATCAAAAGCATTTGCAAATAATCTTTGTGCAGTTTGTGTTTTAACTCTGTTTAAATTAGTCGCTAATTCTTCTTTACCACTAGCAATAAGTTGTTGATCATAATCATCAACTGCTTTAAAAAAATCATCCAATTGTCTAAGTGAACCATTAAATATAAGCTTGTCATACACTTCGTCAGGATCAAACGCACCAGTGCCTCTAGCTGCATTTGTAAGTTTTTTTATAACGGCATTATCAAATGGTTGATTTAAAGTTCTGTTTAATTTATCCGCTGCTCTTAATAAATCTATACTTTCGTTAATTTTAGCAATATCATCAAAGGATATAGTTTCAAAAAGATTTTTACCTTTAGCATTTTCTAATTGTATTATTTCTCTACCTTTTAAACCTAATATTGTAAAGATACTATTTGCATTATCAGGATTATTTTGCAAAAAGTCTTCACCCTTCAAAGCGTGTAAATCTGAATCATCTAACAATCTTGATAATGTGTAAAATAATTCACGTTCTTTAGAATCTTTTGATTGTGCTATAAATAAATTTAATTTTCTTTTTGTTTCTAATACTCTTGTGAGTTTACCAAACTCTTGAAAACCAGGAAATTCAGTTTCAAAAACTGGCAAAGTTTCATTAAGTTTTGCAAAATCAGCCTCAGCTTCTAAAACATTTTTTACGTTTATATCGCCTATTGGGTCTTCTAAAGTTTTCAAACTTTTATCAGTAATATTAAATCTTTTTTTAAAATATCTTATTGCGTCTAAACCTTTATTTTGATGTTCTTTAATGACATTATCTATAGCTTTTGCTGGAGCATTTAAAGGTAATCCTTGCCTATCATATTTAGCCACGCTAAAAAAAGCATCATCAACTTTGTTATACATTTTACCCACTTCTCTATTAACAACACCCTTTGCTTCACCCAAAAGTTCTAATACTTGCTCCCCATATTCTCTTATACCAGGTGCATCTATGTATGGCTCAACACCTATAAAACTATCAGCCAGGTCTTTTACCGCTTCATTTGTTAGTTTGGTTGCTTGTAAAGTTTCTGTTTGGAGATTTTTTTTAGTTTGATTAATAGTGCTTGATACGGTATCTGCAGTAATATCATCAACATAAGCATTTAGTGTTGCACCACGTCCTCTTAAAGATGCTGTCATATTATCAAACAGCTCTTTTAAATATGGAATATTACTTTTTTCTCTTGAGCTTTTTAACACTGCCTCGGCTATTTGTTGTGTTTTACCCGCTAAATTTACATCTAATCCTTGCAAAGATATTCTATATTTATCATCTAAAACTTTAACTTTGCCCTCTGCAACTGCTTTTGAAATCTGTGCATCAGTGGCTTCTTTGCCTAAATCTGCATCAAGTTTTTTAATGTCTAATATATCTCTACCTTTGGCTGCTTGAAATGCTAATCTTTTAGCTGAGGTTGGTGCCTTTGCACCAAAGTACATTCTATACAACCCACCTCCTAAGGCTCCCAAGCCTTCACCAACAGCACCAAGAGTAAACTCTGTAGCAGCTAAACCTGCTAAATCTTGTGCATCTTGTAACTGAAAACCTTGTATATAATCAGCTGCCTCCTCAGTAAGTTTACCTGTTGCACCACCAACACCAGAACCTAAAATTCTTTGTGCTGTAAGATTACCTTTGGATAAAGCCTTTACTGCCTTAAATATTCTGCTTTGAGGTAAAATACCGTAAACACTACCAATTACAGGACCAGCTACTCCCATAAAATCTGCTAAATCACCTCTTTCAAATGGGCTTGTGCTATCAATAATAGTATTAATTTCAACGATTGTTCCGTCATCTAATGTTTTTGTTTGAACAGGTTGGCCTCTATCTCTAAGGCCTTTAGGTGTAAGGGCTAATTGACCATCTGTAGTTTTTACAAAACCAGAGGCACCTACAAAGTTTCTTAAAATTGATTCTTTTTCATCTAATGTTTCTGCTCTTGATAACAATCGTCTTAACTGTAAATCATCAACACCAGTATCATAGTCAAAAAATAAATCATCATATACTGGGCTTATTGCACCTTTAACAATTTGTGCTCTTACTATTTTTCTTGCTGCGTCAGGACTAGGTGCTTCAACGTCTTGAAATACTCCTGGAGATATCTCTACTTCATATAATGGCATATATTATCCTATTTGTGGGGCATAAACTCCCCCACTACCAAAAGTGGGTTTTTTATTTTCTTCAGTAACTTCTTTATTTGGATCTAAAGGTATTCTTTTTTTTGTAGATTGTGTTTGGTTTTGTCTAGAAGCACCTGAAAAATTTGTAATAATTACGGGTGGAACATCTCCTGCTTGTCTTATTTGTAAATCTAACTCAGTAATTCTATTTAATCTGTTTCTTTGCTCCGTTGCAATATCTACCAATCTTCTTCTCAATATTTGTTCTATTTCATCATCAGATTTAAAGACACCCTTAGGTCCTTTTATTGCAGCTAAAAGCTGTTGTGCCATAAGAATATCTTGGTCAGATAGTCTACCAGTTTGTCCCAGAAAATCTCCTGGTGATGATCTTGCTATTTCTTCTAATATATTTGCTGCTGCTATTACAGGAGTTTCTTCACCAGATATGTTAATCGCTGCACCAAATCTAAATTTAATTTGTTCAACTAATGCAGGTAAGCCTGTTACATTTGCTTGATCAATTATATCTAACACATCAAATAATAATTTTTCAGTATTAGCACCTCTTTGAAACTCTCCAGCTGTATCTTGATACAATAAACGTATTTCAGATAACTTATTTGCGGTAATTTTATCCTTAGCCCCAGCTTTAATAGCTTCTAATGTAATTGCTAATTCTTTAGCAGCTCTCTCTTCTGCGGCCTTAGCTGCTCCTTGTGCTAACCCTGGTCCAATTTGACCAGTTTCTACAAGTGATTGGCCAACATTACGTAAGAAATCATTAAATTGTGGAGTACCAAAAAGAGAGGTGACTGGAGATTCTTTTTGCGAGGTATCTTGTTCTTGGTCATCTGAAATATCTTCACCAACACTTTCTGCTTTATCTGAGGTAGGGACTTTTAAAGCCTCTGCTATCTGTTCATTTGCTGCTTGTATTTCTTCTACTTTTAAAGCATTTATGTCTTTTTGTAGAATAGCTGCCTGATCTGCTAACTGTTGCTCTTCTGCTACCTCGTCTATAAATTTTATGCCTACGGCTGGGACAACACCTGCATAGGTTGCAGCTTGTGGTAACTTAAGGGCAAACGGTATTGTTGGTTGCACTAAAGTAGAAAATGGTGCTCCTGAACCAGATAAAGGTGTAACAGTAGGTCCTGGGGTAGGTCCTTTTCTTTTTATGGGACTTAGTAGACTTTTTAGTTGTTGAAATTTACTTATGTTTTGTTTAACTTTTTGACCTTTTCTAGCTGTTCGTAGTCCTTTTAATCCCAATCCAATACCTGCACCAACACCTGATGCAGCTAAAGCTCCTGATAAATAATCTATAGGATCACTTGGATCAAAAACTAACTTAGATGATTCTTTTGCAATTAAGGTATTAATTTCATCATTTAATTGTTGAGATGTTTTGTTAGTTGGATCAATACCTAATTCAACAAATTGTGCAATAACAGAGGGATCTGTTATAAATGGTTGATTATCTAATAATTGTTCTGCCATTCTTAACCTGTTTGTGTTGCTGGTGGTTTTATTGATGTATATGCATTAAAAGCAGCTCCTAATCCTAATGCGGTTGGATCGGCTGGCAGCCTATACTGCGAATCTATACGTGTTTGGCCAGCTTGGAATTGAGGTAATAGTTGGCCAGTAAGTTGTAATGCTTGTAACGGTCTGCCTTGTTGATCTAATTGCTGCTGGAATAATCTAGATAAACCAGTTTCCTCAATACCTCTACCAGTTTGTCCAAAGCCTGCAAGTCCTGCTCTTTCTCTAGCACGTAAATCAGCTAAAGTAGAACCGACTTGTCCTATATCTCTTGCTGCTTGTTGCTCTGCTTGTCTTTGTTGTGCAAAAGTGGTTAATGCATCTCTTTGTGCTTGACCAAAGCCTGCTTGTCTTATACCACCTAGAGCTTCCGCTAAGCCTCTACCTAAAGCTTCTTGACGGTCAGCAGCAGCAAGCCTAGCTCTAGAACCAAAGGCTGATAAACCGCCTGTCTGTATATCTCTTGCTCTTTGTTGTATATCTCTTTTTTCACCAGCTTCTAAAACATCTTGTATGGTTTGTTGCACTACTTGATCTTCGAAAGGATTAAAAAACTGTTGTGTCATACTAGGATCAAACTGTCTTGTAGTGCCTCTGATTAAATCTGCTGACTCCCCAACAAAAGGCTCAGCCACACCAAGATCAGCCAAAGCTCTATCTTGAGCTATTTGTTCAAGTTCACTAAGACCTGCTGTTTGTTGTAGCGGTACATCACTACCAATAAGATTAGCCGTAGCTTGCTGTAGTTGATTAATGAAGCCAGGTTGATCTGCAGTTCCAAAATACAAAGCTCTCAACAGGGGATCGGTTAATATTTCTTGTGTATCTTGTTGTGCTAAAACAGGATCAACTTGGCCTCTGACATCTTGCGGTATGGTTGTTACGGGGACTGCCCCCACATCACTCGCCACTGCAGCTGGCGTAGTAGGGGCAGGTTTAATAACTGGGTCTGGTGTTACTACAGGTTCAATAATTGGGTCTGGAGTTATAACAGATTCAGTTATAACAGGGGGGACAACTGGTGAAGTTATAACGGGTGGAGTTACACCTGCTGAACCAACAATTATGTTACCTTGCTCATCACGTATTTCTGTAGGTCTTATACCTGGACCAAAACCAAAATCTTCTAAGGGTGGTGGTACTAAAGGTGGCCTTAATTCTTGAATAAATCTTGGTTGCGGTGGTATAACAGGTGGTGTTATTGTTTCAATCTCAGGTATATTATCTAACCTTTGTACGGAAAAAAAATCATCTCTTGGTAATCTAAGTGGTGGTCTTTCAAAGGGTAGTCGCGGCTCCTCAATCGGCAAGGGTTCAATTGGTAAAACAGGAGCTTGCGGTATCGGAAATGGTGGTCTTGGTGGTCTTATTGGTGGTGCGATAGGCTCAATACGAGCTACAGGATCTCTTGATAAATTTTCTATTAAACCTCTATTTCTAAATATTCTATCTAAAAATGCCATAATTAACTCATCATTTCCTGATAATTTTCAAAAAACTTCATTAACTTGTCGTTGTTTTTAAATCCTTGTTCTCTGTCTGGTTTACCTGTTGGGAAAATAGTAAGACTATCTTTGTTTTTTTCTATTTTAAAACCGCCAAGTCCTTTGTTTGCAGCAGCCGTCATAACAAACTCACCATCACTTAACATAGCTGGTATATCATCACTTGTTTCAGTACCAGGTCCCTCAGACGGTCCACCCATACGCATGTCTAATTCACGAAATCCCATACCACCACCATAAGACATGCCTGGTCTTACACCAACATCAAAACCTTGAAATACTTGTTGTGGCATCAAATCTGGTCTGGTAGATAATCTTATGTCACGTAAACCACCTTCAGTTTTTTCTGCTGCTTTTTTAGTAGCTAGGCCAAATAAAGTTGCTAATGCTGCAAGACCGCCTGCTCCTCCTAAATCAAGTCCTCCAAGACCTAATCCTTCGCCTTGTTGTGTACCTGTTTTTTGTCCAAAAATAGGTTGTGAGTCATCACCTAAAAATCTTTTTCTAAGTTGTGGCCCAAAAGGAAGATTCAAAGGCCCAGTTTCTTGTGTTGTTTGTGTAGGTGTAATAGGATTACCACTTTCATCAAATGTATATCCCATTTTTTGTAAATCCGCTCTAGATACTTCCGTACCATCAGGTAAACTATAAACAGGTTCGCCAAATTCACCAGTCCTAGTAGTAATTTCTTGAAGCTGATTACGCCCAAATATGTTTTTAAATAAACCTTTTTTATCTTCGCCAGGTAATAAAAATTCTCTGCCTCTTCCTAATATATTTCTAAAAGTACCACCTTTACCAAAAAATTTACCTGAAGTACCTTTTAAACCCTGCAACCCTTTACCACCAGCACCAGAACCTAAAAATTTTGATCCTAATCCAGCTGTGGCTCCTGCTAATAAAGCTTCTTTGGTAGATAAGCCAGAGGCTTTACCAACCCCAGCTGTTAATAATGCTTTACCTAATGGCTGCATACCAGGGATAAAACTTACGGCTATAGGTGCTACTTTTTTAACTACATTTTTAACTTTTTTAAATAGTTTTTTTATAAAGAATTCTTGTAGTCCTGTTCTAGGGTTTATTGAGGGATTACCGCCCACTATATATTGATTAGGGTCCATACCTTGATTAAGCATGTCCTCTTCTATCATCATTCGTGTTACTGGAGAAATTACTGGCGGTACTATCATCTCCCCTGTTGCAACGTGGGCTATTTGATCATCTTCAAATCTACCCATACTTGCTAATTTTTGTATATTATCTTCCATAGCTTGTTTACTAAGTTGTTTGTAGATACTTAAAGTATCTATTATTTACCAAAATTAGCAAGTTTTATAGACGTGGCACCATTATTGTTAACAGTTACCTTGCCTACTGCACTTGTTGCTTCTAGACCATCATCTACAAGTCTTGTTCCAATATCTACCCATTTATTACCAGTATATACTTGTAATACTTCTAGTGTTGTATTCCAGATAATACTACCAGCATTAAAATTTATAGTATTCAGCTCATTTTCGCTTACTTGACGCGTATTGTCTAGGTCAACAGCACCTAAATTTATTTCAAGTAATCTAATTAAACGGTTAAAAGTATCTGGTGTAACCTCGCTTTGTGCCAAAGGAAGTTGAGTTTGTAACAACTTACTCATCTTTTGCCGTCAGTTTTTATATCTATTCTTGTCGCTCCTAAACGCCATCCTATTGATAAATTACCGTCATTAATAGCATCATCATTACTTTCTATACGTAAGGCCATTTGTCTCGCTCTGGCTCTTATATGTGATTGTTGTGTAGTGCTAGATATTTCATTAGTAGAATTAGTAGCTAGTGAATCACCAGGAAAGTTTCTTGTTTTTACTACTACGTTTACTGATCCGTTATTTGCATCCTCTATAAATTTAAAATCAGGTATTATCCGTCTAGCAAAGGCAAATTTTTCACCATCATCTAAATCAAAGTCACTACTTTCAATAAACACGCCAGTCATAGGAGAACCGTCATCATTAAATCCTTTTTCTTGCTGGAATAAAAAACCACCGTTTACTGCTCTGGGATAATTTTCAATACCAGCGTCAAGCCAAGCTGTTCTGACAAGTTGACCATAAAACCATAAATCTTCTGAATAATTGTAAATTACGTACCTATCTATTTCAGAGGAACTAGCAGAACAATAAAACCAACCAACCTCATTTTTATCCTTTATAGTAAAAGCAGCTATTTTAAATGATTGTGTAAGATTTATATCACCAAAAACATAATTATGAACAGAACAAGGTAAGGTTTTAACAGAACCGTTATACAGATAAAAATTGTTATAACTCATAAAATATACCGCAGATGGGGTAGTTACGGCTGCCTTTGGTCCTAAAAGCCCTGTACCCTCATTAATTAAATTTACCGCAAAAGTAAAAGGTGGGCCAACAAATTGCATGCTATATAGTGCTGTATCTGTCCAAATAAGTATCTCTTGTCTAGCTTTTACACCACCAATTATGGAAGAACCTGATGATAATCGTAAAGATCCTGCGGTATTTGTTGATAAAGGCTCAAACTCTAATTCGTTTTCTTGATCGCTAAAAGCTATTAACATAGGATCTATAACACCAGTTCGCGAAGTTCCACTAATAGGGTCGGCACCCAAAACAATTAAATGTCTATCAGTTTCAGACGTTAAAACCTGTAATCCCACAGTTGGAACTAGATTTGCACCTGTTATACCTGATAACTCAACTGCTCTTGTGCTAACACCATTATTTTCAGTCCATTTAAATATACCCGCATTTCTTGCATTTATAATTAAATCTTCGCCGTAATTATCATGCGACCATAATCTTAATTGATTGGTGCTACTTAGTGATGAGGTGCTACCAAAAGTTCCTTCACCCCAACCGTTAATACCCCAACCTGTGCCAGGCACATATACATCTAATCCTACATTTATTTGATAGGCACCAACTACTGAAGATCCACCATTACCACTATCTGAAGCGTTTGCAGTCACGGTTGCACCAGATGTGTCTTTAGCTTCTATTGTGTAAGAGTTATCATTTACCACAGTTGCCACTTGATATTCTTGATTTAAAACAGCAGCAGTTATGTTACCGCCTAATGATGCTGCTCCACTAAATGTTACAAAATCATTTTTTACGGCCCCGTGTGAAGTATCTGAAACAGTAATAGTAGCGTCACCATTTGTAGCAGAAAATGTAACATCACCTGCGGATGTTGTTAATCTTAATGGTGTAATATCATTAAAAGAACCACCACTTTCAATATAATATTTTAAATGCGTACCTAAACCTAAATACTTTGTACCACCTAAAGATATGAAGCTATGTAGTGCTCTTGCTGTTCCTTCGTACGTGTTAGAACTTAATTTTTCCCAACCACCAAACTTTTCTGGTCTGCCTTTTCTAAAACGCACTAGATTACAATCAAACCAACCACCTTCATTATCATAAGCTGTTCCTTCTCTGTTAATTCCTGGTCTGAATATTGTTTTTTGTAACGGCATAACTATACAAAAGTCCAATCTTGACATTCAAAAAGTAAAGCTTCACTTTTTCTTCTTTTTACTAATCCTTCGTTAACTTTTCCATTCACTTTATTCCAACGCTTAATTTGTTCAGGAACTTCTTGATATTTACCTGCGTTTAAAACTTTTAACATTGTTGATGATTTTAGATTTGATGGTCCTAAATTAAAAACCCAAGATACTAAAGCATCAAATTCATTTTGTTTTAATGGGACTTTAACCAAATCATTTATATATCCTTCATATTCTACAAGTTCATGTGCCAATAAATCTTCTGCTTCTTGCATAGTAATACTAATATTATCTGTTACAGGACTACCATCAATTAATTTTAATGAACCATATCCGATTGTTGCTTTATTAGCAGCACATCTGTAGCTTACTGCATTACCATCTTTATCTTTTGGACAACCTTCGTAATGTTTTATTAAAGTAATACCCTCTTGTGATATATGCATTTTACTCTCCTTTTTCTGGGGTATGAGATGCTCCGAAATAAAACGAAATAATTGCACTTGCTAATCCTCCAAGATAACCTAGCACTAAATTAATTAATGCTTCGCTGTTTTGTTCTGGTGGTTGTAATGTAACTAAAAATATATACCCTAAAAAACCGCCTATTGTAAATAATCCTATAATTCTTGCAGTCCAGTCTTTGCTAAACATGCCTCTAGCATTTTGTTTATCTGCAACTTCTAATTTAAAAACGTCTACATCAAGCTCCTTCATTTGCACCTCAAACTCTTGTTCTGCTTTTTTAAGTTCCAACATTTGCTCTGGTGTTGCATTTTGCATAGCTTGTTGTATAGATTTTTGATCGTTAGATACTCCAAGCACTTGTGCAATTTTACCCATAGCCATATTACCTAAAGGCCCGCCCATAGCAGATCCAAGTGTAGGAGCAACTGCACCTACTATATTTTTAAGCATAGCTTTCATATTATAAACCTTGTTAGCACTGCAATACCTATCGCTCCTATAAAACCAAAGACCCCAAAGGTTGCTGCTTTTATAGTTGAATTTATGTATGTGATTTCTTGTTTTATATCAGAAAACTCGTTGAATGCTGTTTTCCAACGCTCATGAGATATGGTTTCTAACTTAGTAAGTCTTTCTGCCACATCATTTACTGTCATTTTTTTATCCATCATCTTGTAACGTATATATTTTAATAGGTTTTTCTTTGCCTTTTACAAAAATACTTTCAAGTTCTTTTAGTATTATTTGATCACTAAAAGCACTGGAACTGATAGTATCATAACCTATAACAATATCTTCTCCAACTTCCTTAGTTGAACTTTCAAGCCTAGCTGCAAGGTTTACTGCATCACCTATGGCTGAGTAATCAAACCTAGTATCACTACCCATGTTACCTACAACAGCGTATCCAGTATTAACACCTAGTCCTATTTCAATACCAAGATCAGCTTTTTTAATATTTTCTTGTATCTCTTCAGCACATAACACAGCTACAGTTTCATGATTTGGTAAATCTATTGGTGCATTAAAAATAGCCATCATTGCATCGCCAATATATTTATCCACCATACCTCCATATTTTTTAACTGCGTCAGCTTGTATAGTTAAAGCTTCGTTCATAATTTTAGTTACTTCTTCTGGCTCTAGTTTTTCTGACATAGCAGTAAAACCTCTTACATCACTGAATAGAAACGTGCAATACTTACGCTCTCCACCAAGTACTAAAGAACTAGGATCTTCTTGTAGTTTTTTTACTTGGCGTGGATCAAGATAATGTTCAAACTGTTTTTTGATCTGTTGTCTTAGTTTGTATTGTTGCCTAAATCTTAAGTAAAAAGCTATTGATCCTGTTATGAACTCTGATATTAACGTCCAAGAAACATCTATTAATAATCCTTTTTGTATAAGTATATATCCTACACTAGCTGTAATTATCATTAGTGCTGTTCCAACAGCTATACCCCAAGTAATACCTAATAAATGCAAAGCAAACCAAACTAAAGAAACAAATACTATTAATGAAAGTATTTCGACAGCTAGTGCGTAATCTGGTATATAAGGACTATCTTGTATTAAAATTGATTCTGCTAATGCTGCTTGTATTTTATGTGGTTCTAATAATCCAACAGGTGTTGCAATTTGTGGCATTACTCCATTTGCTGTTACACCTACAAATACAAACTTACCTGCTACGTACATTTGTTTAAGATTCGTTTGTTCTGTATCTACCCAACTTATCCACTTACGACCTAAGCTATCTGTTTTAACAGGTGGTATTCCTTGTATTGATATTTCTTCAATACCATTATCATTGGTTTTTATAATATAAGTTTTTACACCTAATAAAGATTTATATATTTGCGTACCAAAACTAGGTATCCATTCGTTATTAGGTGTTTTGACTAAAAGAGGGATTCTTCTGACTAATTGATCAACGTCTGTGGGAGCTACAGCTAAACCTTGTATTGTTTTACTTGACAAGAGAGGATAGTTTGCCTTCACTCCCGAACTTATCATACCACCAGTATCTTCACCAAGCATTACCGTTCCTGGTGATGAAGGATAATTACCCTTGCCATCTTCAAACATAGCTAATACTGATGGTGCAAATTGTAAAGTTTCAGCAAATATTTTATCGCCACCCATACGATCTGCTTGTGGAAAACTTACAACCCAACCAATACCTATAGCTCCGTTGTTAATTAAATCTAGCTGTATCTCTGCTAATCTTTGCCTTGGTATTGGCCAACCACCTTCTCTTTCTACATCATCTTCAGTTATATTTAGTATTACAAAATTACCACTAGGCTTTGGTGTAGTTACAAAATTATCAAATACTTTAAGTTTTAATATTTGTAATGGTGTTAATTGATAAACTACGGGTGCTAAAAGTATTATAAGTATTGGTAATAATAATCTTTTCATTTAATCACTCTGAGTGATAGTGATTACACTATCTCCGCCTCCATTTATTTTAACTATATTAGAAACACCATCTTGTATTAAAATAACGGTATATCCATTTCCAGAGTTTAAATCAACCTGTGCTGACTCGCTAACGTTTCTTCGTAAACTAATTGTTTGTCCTGTAACTATGGTTGTTATTTGGGTATTAGCATCTTGCCCTATAAGTGTCCCTGTAATATTTACTCCTGTAGCTAAAGCAAGTTGGTCTTCATCTTTCTCGACAGCTAGTTCATCCAATACATTAAGTAAATCCTCTAAAAAGTTTACATCTAAATAATTAATATCTAGTTCTGTAAATTCTAAATTATTTTCTTCTAATAAATCTTCAGCTAAATAATCTATATCAAGATCATTAAAATCTAATAAGTTAACTGTTTTAGTTATTGTTGCTTGTTCTTGATCTAATTGTTCTTCTTTGGGTGGCGTTACAATCAACATATTATCTATGATGTCTAAAGTAAGATCTAAAATAACAGGCTTAGTGGGTGCGTTTTCAAATACATCTACAGTAGTAGCTTGATAAGGTTTATTAAGTAAAACACTTCCTGTGGCTGTAACCACCTCTATTTCGCCACTAGAGAGCCCTAGAGCGTCTGGTAGCAAAATTATAAGGCTACGCCCTAGTTCATCAACTGTAGCCGTAAAATCAGTCCCACGTATTGCTATATTAGCTGTGGGTGTTTTTAGTTGTATATTCTGTTTGTCTATACGATTAAGATTACCTGTGATAAACCTTGCTGTGCCAAGACCAAAGGTAAGTGCCATCTTTGCCTTACTAGGATCAGGGTCGTAGATGTATTCGTCAATAAGCAGTTGACTATGCTCTGTAAGTTTTACAATAGATTTATCAAGGAAGGTAATAGCCATTCTTCCATTTTTGGTAATGGCCTCATCATTGCTTTGAATAGCAAACTTTAAGTCTGCTTCATACGGCTTATCTCGGACAATTTGTGCTGTGCCGTTTAATTCAGATATGTCTCCAATATCAACAGCTTGTGCTTGTACCTTGGTCGTTTTGAATGACGCAAACAGTACCACTATTACCGATAGAAATAATTTTAAGCCAGTCATTATCTAATGTGCTTGATTGTGTTATGTTAAATGTTCTGCTATTACCAGTTTGATCTAAGTAAAAGTAACCACCTGCATAACCAGATCCAGTAAAGTTTAATGTATTACTATCACCGTCTACGTCTACATAACTTGTTCCACCATCATAATTTATATCAAAATCAAAGGTATTTCCGTCACCTTGTATAATCCAATCTAAATCAAGTGTTGCTGCTAAGGCACTTGTACCATGATCTAAAGTAAAGGTGTTTGTGCTACCTGTAACATCAACATTATAGTTTGAACTGTCAATACCATAAGTATTAGTTGGATCGCCTTGTATAGTGAAGGTATTACTATCTCCATCAAATTCAAAGAATCCTGTTATGGTATCACCCAATATATCACCTAAAAATTTATTGGAATCACCTATTTGGTTTATATCTAGTGTCATAGTAATACCGTCTAAATCTAATGCAGTTAGTGTACCTGCAACAGAATTAAGACCACCAATAATATTACCTGAACCTAATTGTTCAAGATCAATATTAGCAGTAGCACCACTTTGATCTACATATATTTCGTTATCAGCCGCGTATGTTGTCAATGCAGTCAGCATCACAATTAGGCTTATCAATCTTAATTGATTCATTCTTTTTCTCCCAGAAACCTTTATCATAACCTATTTTTACTATTTGCAAAACTGCCTCCTCTATAGCCCTTTGTAGGGCTAACGTAGTAGGTTCATTTTCTGCATCACCCATTTCTATTTCTACTAGCTCTGTACCAGCTTCAATAAACTTAAATACATCTTGTGATTGACCATAGCTAAAAACTTGTTTACTTACCAAAACATCTATTAAAACTTCACCAGTAGCTATAGATACCATTCTTAAGGCTACAGTTATATTGTCAATTCTATATTGTTTACTGCTACTTATACCTAAATATCTAGCACCTATACCACCACTTTTAATATTAGAGTCATAACCTAATACTGCTCCTTCCATAAGCACCCCAGCAAATAGCAAAGGCATTATGGGTTTTGGACCGTCTGTACTTTCGTTTTGTTCTCTTGCAGAACGTATAAGTTGTCTTTCTTTTGTAAGATTATCAAGTCCAACTCTTTCAGCTACTCTAAAAAATTTACCATTTGCCGTATGTTTTAAACTTCTAATTAATAGATGTCCTGGTGCTTGCGTTAATGCTGTAGAGAATAAAGCAAATTCACTATTGCTTTTTCGCTGACCTGTTTGATCTGTAAAGCTGTTTGGATAAACCGCTACAACGATTGGTATTTTTGGTACAGCTACTTCTAAAAGATCTTTTGATTGTATTTCTAAAATATTTGGTAAAGATTTGCCTTGTCTTAAATTTTCGTCAATAGGATTAATACTACAA
>VTLG01003606.1_pt1 | contig 21881 bp, 22 predicted proteins | sample 4694571 | NCBI WGS metagenome assembly VTLG01 (sample SAMN12604809, study PRJNA352737) | marine metagenome | biome: ENVO:00000447; feature: ENVO:00000209|ENVO:00000569|ENVO:01000036; material: ENVO:00002151; isolation source: viral sequences binned using virsorter ... | reverse complement strand
GGTGGAGCTACACAACTTAACTCTACAGTAACAATAGCTGGTTCAGCAATCTTTGAAGATAGTGTATCTGTAAGTGGTAATTTAGATGTAGCTGGTAATGTATCAGTAGGTGGTACGTTCTTTGCTGGAGGTGGTATTACCTATGATGGTGATGTCTCTGTATCAGGTGACTTAGCTGTAGGTGGTAATGTATCAGTAGGTGGGACTCTGAGTGTAACAGGTGCAGTTAGCCTAGCATCAACATTGAGTGTAGGTGGGGCTTCACACTTTGCTTCAACAGTAACAGTTGCAGGTGCAGCAGTCTTTGAAGATGCAGTATCTGTAAGTGGGGCTGTTAATATAGCTGGTAATACATCAGTAGGTGGGACTTTCTTAGCAACAGGTAAAGCTGAATTTGAAGATGATGTGTCAGTCTCTGGAGCGTTAATAGTAGGTGGAACTACAACTATTGTAGGAGCTACACATTTACAAAGTACTGTATCTGTTGGAGGGGCTGCTCACTTTGCATCTACTGTGACAGTTGTTGGTAATGCAGTATTTACTGCTGACATACAAAAGAAAACAGCAGGTACATCTAACTTTGCTGCAGGTGTTAATGCAGGTAACTCAATAGAATCAGGTGGTAACTATAACGTAGCAGTGGGTGATGAGGCTGGAACAGCCCTGACTACAGGCGATAATAATGTCCTCATAGGATATGGGGCTGGCGATGGATTTGATGCAGAAAGTAATAATGTTGCTATTGGTTCAGGAGCATTAGGGGGAGCTTCCTATGCTGCTACTGGCAATACGGCAATTGGTTATCTAGCTGGTAATGTAATGACAACAGGAGCTTCTTCTGTAATTATCGGTGGTTATGCTGGAGATGCTATAACAACAGGTACAGGAAATACTCTGGTAGGAGATTCTTCTGGTGGGGCTATAACAACAGGTGGATATAATGTTTTTCTAGGATTTCAGGCTGGTGATGCAAATACAACTGCAAGTAATAATGTAGCTGTTGGGGCTTCTGCTCTGGGTGCAAATACGACAGGAACAAATAATGTAGCAATTGGTACAAATGCAGTAGATGCTTGTACCACAGGAAATCATTTAGTTGGAATTGGCTACCAAGCTCTGAGTGCAGCTACTACAGGGCAGTTTAGCATTGGAATTGGTAAAGATGCTGGTTTATCATTAACAACAGGTTCTTCAAATGTTCTAATCGGTTATCATGCTGGTGATGCAATGACTACTGCTGCTCAAAACGTAGCGATAGGAGATGATGCGTTAGGAGCCTTAACAACGACTAGTGGCAATGTTGCAATTGGCTATAATGCTATGGATGCTGGTGTAGATGGCGTTCAAAACTGTATCGCTATTGGAAATGATGCCCTTGGTGCATTGACAGCAAGTGGTAGTGGCACAACTCCTAATGTTGCGATTGGCTACGGTGCTGGTGCTGGAATGACAACAGGTACTTCCAATATTGCAATCGGTGGTTGGTGTATGGACGCTGTTGTTACAGGAAATAGCAACGTCGCTATAGGCCATAATGCCATGACTACATTAACGTCAGGTGGAACAAATACGGCAGTAGGTCATAGTAGTGCTGCTGCACTGACTACAGGTTCAAATAATACTTTTTTTGGAAGTACCTCTGGTGATGCTCTTACAACAGGTTCAGAAAATACATTTGTGGGTTCTGCTGCTGGTGGAGCGCAAACTACAGCTTCGCAAAATACAGCAGTAGGTTTTGCAGCTTTAGATGCTGTTGTAACAACTGGTCAACATACTGCTATGGGCCACAATGCTCTTACAGCGTGTACAGATGGTACAAACAACACAGCCTTTGGTTCACAGGCAGGTGCTGCTGTTACAACTGGTTCTAGTAATACTCTTGTAGGTGCTTATGCTGGTGATGCTGTAACGTCAGGACATAGTGTAGTATTTGTAGGTTATAATTCTGGGACTGCTTTTACAACAGGTAACGCTGCTACTGGAATTGGATATAGAGCTTTAGCTGCTAATACAACAGGAAATGCAAATACTGCTGTAGGATATGATTCTGGACTAGCAGTTACAACAGGTACTCATAATGCTATGTTTGGTGTCCAAGCAGGAGATGCAACGACTACAGGAGTTGGTAATACATTCATAGGTGCTGAAGCTGGTAGTGCAACTACGACTGCTGGTTCTAATGTTGCTGTAGGTTATCAGGCTTTAGATGCAAATACTACTGGTGCTGGTAATGTCGCTATAGGTGTTGCTTCTTTAGGTGTTAGTACAACCGCTAGTAACAATACGGCTCTTGGATATGCAGCGGCTGATGCTTTAACTACCGCTGCAAACACAGTTGCAGTTGGTCATGCTTCTTTAAGTGCTGTTACAACTGGAGGTCAAAACGTAGCCACTGGTCTTGCCGCAGGATTATCAATTACAACAGGAGCTAATAATACTTGTTTTGGTAACTATGCTGGTCAGGCAATTACAACAGGGTCTTACAATGTTTGTCTGGGCAACGATGAAGGCTCTACAAGAACAACAGGCTCTTACAATATTTCAGTTGGAAATAATAATGACCATTCAGCTACAGATTGTACCCATGAAATAATTATCGGTGCAAACAACGCTACAGGTAAGGGTGATTCAACAGCGTTTATTGCACCAGGAAGTGGAGCCGTTTATGCAGGTAATAACTCAGCCGATTTTGCAACAACTTCTGACAGACGAATTAAAAAGAATATTGTTGATAACAATATAGGTCTTGAGAAAATAAACCAGATTCAAGTTCGTAACTTTGAATATAGAACCCCTGATGAAATTGATGAACTTCCTAAAGATTCTGCTATAGATAGTGAAGGCGTTCAATTAGGAGTAATTGCTCAAGAGGTACAAACATTTCTACCAGAAATTATAAATGAAGAAACAACAGGCTGTTTAAGTGTAGATGGTAGTGACATTAAATGGCTTTTGGTAAACGCTGTGAAAGAACTATCAGCACAAATTGACGAACTAAAAGACGAAATTAAAACTTTGAAAGGAAAGTAAAATGAGTGAAGAACCAACTGCAGAAGAAATTAATGCACACTTCTCTGCAATGGATGATAGTGTTACTTTAATAAATGATACTATTGCCGATAACACTGACGCATTAGAAATGTTTGGCAGTGAAGAAGAAGTAAAGCTAATGGTAAAACGTAATACTGACCATCTTGAACTTCAACTAGATAAAGATTGGGCAGTAGCAGATAGTCGTGATAAGTCTTCATATACTGATGCTATCACTGCTGGCGTAAACTATATTAATGGATAGGATAATGGAAACTGAAAACAACGTAGTAACAATTAACGGTCAAGAATATATTGAAGATAATCTTAATGAAGGTCAAAGGTATCTTATAAATCAGATACGTGACCTGCAACTAAAGGCAAATAGTTTAAGGTTTCAACTAGATCAAGTAGTTGTTGCTCAAGATAAGTTTACAGAAGAACTAATTAAAACAGTAGAGGTTGAGGAAGAAGAACCTGAGTTTCCTCAAATTAATTTAAAATAAATGTTTTATTATATATCAGTTATAGCTTTTCTTACACTTGCTCCTATGAATATACCTGTGGAAGAAAAAGCTGTGATAGGTCCATTTCCAGAAAAATATCAATGTGAAATTTATAAAGCACAGGTAAAAGCTATAGTTAATAGTTCAGTTAATGCAGAAATAAAAACAGGAAAATGTGTTGAAAGGCCAAAAGTTAAGTAATGTCAGGGTTTCAAAGAAGTGTTATGATGTCTATGGGTGGTGGTATTGATATTACTACTACCTCTGATGCTGAGAATGTTAATCTCAGAACATTACTTGATGCAGCAGGGTTTGATAATGATATACCAACAAAGATTACCTATAGATTAAACTCTGGTGTGACTCTAACTTCTAAAGCTGCAGGTACTAATCTTGAAGGTCCAGCATGGCAGACAGGTACTATTGGTAGTATACATACTGTAATAGTATATATCAGTGGTGATATTAAAGGCTATGGTGGTGCTAGTGGTGCTAGAGGTAGTGCTTCTACTCAACAATCACAAGCCAATGGTGGTAATGGTGGAGATGGTGGTGATGCCATGTCATTTGCATGTAATGCCACTCTTGTTGTAAACTCTGGTGCTTCTGTCCTTGCAGGTGGGGGTGGAGGTGGTGGAGGTGGTGGCGCAATCGTAGAAAACTATGATGGTGATTCAAATGCTACTGGTGGTCTTGGTGGTCGTGGTGCTGGTACAGATGCTGCTGGAACTGGTAGTGCAGGTGAAACTCATGATGATGGTGGTGGACCTGCAACTTCAGGTGCTGGAGGTAATGGTGGTAATTATGGTGCATCAGGAAGTAATGGTTCAAACGCATCACAAGGTAGCACTCAAGGAACAGGTGGTACTGGTGGTTCTGCAGGATATGCAGTTAAAAAGAACTCTAATACAGTAAGTGTTACAAACAATGGTACAATTACAGGTACACAAGGATAAATAAAATGTTATGGATATTATATCAGGAGATGTTAAATGGCAAGTACATACACAACTAATTTAAGGCTGACTAAGCAGGGTGATGGAGAGAACCCTAATAGTTGGGGTCAGATTCTAAATGATGGTGTTATTAGTCTTGCTGATCAAGCAATAGCTGGATATGAAGAAGTATCTATTGGAAGTGCTGCAACAGTAAACTTAACGGCTAATGATGGTGCTGATGACCAATCACGTAATGCTTTTTTAAAAATAACAGGTTCTATTGGAACAGCAGCTACATCAATCTTTCTTGTTATTCCTAATAAAAGTAAATCATATTCTGTATTAAATGCTGTATCTGCTAATGCTGATAGTAATGTTGTAATGATGCGAGTAGCAGGTAATACTGGTGTTACTATAGGAAGGTCCACTACTACATTTCAACATGTAGTTTGTGATGGAGCTTCAGTAAGAAGTGCTAATCTTTTACCCAATAATGTTTGTGTTGCTGATAATTTATTTGTAGGGAATAATACTCAAATAACAGGTACTGTAACAGTAGTGGGTGCAGGTACTTTTAAAGCTGCTGTATCTGTAGAAGGTGCCGCTAAGTTTAATTCTACAGTTACTGTATCAGGTGCAGCTAATTTTAAAAGCACTGTGACAGTAGAAGGCGCACAAGTTAATAAAAGTACAATACTTTTTGAAGGAGCTATATCAATAGCTGATGCACCTGTACACCAGACAATAACAACGATTGCAGATGCAACAAGTATTGTAATGAATATGGGTTCTAATAATCAGTTTTTGGTAACTCTAGGTGGTGATAGAACATTAGCAGCCCCTACTAATTTAACAGTAGGACAAACAGGACATATCTATTGTATACAAAATTCTGGAGGAGGTCATACTCTAGGTTATAATTCAGTATTTCAGTTTGCAGGTGGGTCTGATCCTGTTCTAACTGCAGCAGGAGGCTCTGTTGATTTATTAGTATTCTCTGTAAGAGCTTCTGATAAAGTTGATGCAGTAATGGTAAACGATTTAAAGTAATAGTAAATGACTAAACTAGCTAAATTTGATTTTAAACCAGGTCTTCATAGAGAGTCTACTCAATATGAAGAACAAGGTAATTGGTATGATGGTGATCGTGTTCGCTTTCGTGCAGGTAAACCTGAGAATATGCGTGGGTATGAAACAAAAGTTAGTGCTACATTTGAAGGAAATGCTAGAGATTTAATTACATATAAAAGTGGTAATAATAATATAAAAAGGGCTGTCTTTGGTACACCTGATAGGCTCTATGAACATGATGGTGATAGGATTGTAGATATAACACCAATTACAACAGCCGTTACTTTAGCAAATGTTTTTGGTACTTCTTCTGGTAGTACTAGAGTTTGTTGTTCAGATGCTGCACATGGTAGAACTGTTGGAGATTATGTTTATTTTACTTCATCAGCAGCATTTAATAATGTTAGTCTACAAGGCAATACCTATGAAGTTGTGTCAGTAGATAGTGCTGCTGTATTTACAATTTCTGTAACAGATGCTGCTAATGCTACAGCAAGTGATACAGGGTCAGCTACATTTAATTATTTGATACCTACAGGAAACTCAATAGCTGTTGGTGGTACAGGTTATGGTGCTGCTCCTTATCAAGCTACTGTATGTGCTTCTGATACAAGAGCATGGAATCAAGCAGCCAGTGCAGATGCTACTGATATTGTTTTTGATATAACACAATGGAGTCTTGATAATTGGGGCGATGATGTTGTAGCAAACAGAAATGGAAGTAATATATATTATTTTAATAGTGATGCTTCTACTGTACCTATTAGAGCTACATCTATAACTACTTCTCCTATTAGTGTTAACTCAATTGTTGTATCTCCTAATGATAGGCATCTAATAGCCTTGGGAGCCAATGAATATTCTGCTACTGCTACTGTAAGTGGTACATTTAATCCAATGTTGGTACGTTGGTCTGACCAAGATGATCGTACTAATTGGGTTCCTTCAGTAAGTTCTACATCTGGTGAGGTAGTCTTGACCGATGGTACTAGAATTGTAGGTAGTGTTCGTTCAAGAACAGCCATTAATATATGGACAGATAATTCACTTTGGTTAATGCAGTTTGCAGGACCACCATTTACATTTAAGTTTACACAAGCTGGTACAAACTGTGGTATGATTGCTCAACATGCAGCAGTAGATTATAATGGTATTACATACTGGATGGGATATGATAATTTTTATAAATATGATGGTGCTGTAAGAGCATTGGATTGTACAGTTAAAAAATATATATTTGATAGACTTAATGTAAAATATAAAGATAAAGTATTTACAGGCATTAATTCAGAGTTTAAAGAAATTATATGGCTCTATGCTTCAGACGAGTCAGGAGTTACAGATTGTGATAGTTATGTAATATTCTCACCTGAAAATAATTATTGGACTTATGGTACAGGTATCTTTACAACATACGCAGATCAACAAGTATTTGGTAATACAATTACTACAGGTGTTTCTTCAAGCGAAAGTAGATTATATAATAATGAACCACCAGATTATTTTACTGCTAATAATAATCCAATTGTATCCTATATAGAATCTGCTAACTTTGATGTAGATGATGGTAATCAAATATTATATATGAATAAATTAATACCTGACTTTGATTTAAGTACAGGTAAATTAGCAGTAAAAATTATAACTCAAAAATATCCTGAAAGCAGTGAAAAAATTACAAAAAAGTTTGATGTAACACAGCTAACAGATAAAGTTAATTTTAGAGCAAGAGGAAGGCAAGCAAAGATTAGGGTATCTTGTAGTTCACAAAATTCAAGCTGGCAATGGGGAGCAGTTAGAATTGGGTTTCAACCTGATGGAGAAAGATAATGGCAAGATACCCGACATTTCCAACAAACTTTAATGGAATTAGTAATAATGAATTAAGAGAGTTATATAATACAATAGAGAGTTGGGCAGCGTTATTAGTATCTGAGTTAGATAGTAGAGATGTAGATGTTGATGCTACCCCATCTACAAATATTTATACGGTAGTTACAGTAACAAGTATAGGAAGACCGCGTAAGGGAGATATAGCATATTCAGCAAGTAGTGGTAAGTACAAAGGATATGTCAGTGTTGGAGCAGAAACATCTTGGCAGAATTTAAACTAATGAAAAAAATGTCAACAAAAGAATATTATAATTTAGTTAATAATAGTACTTATGTTAGTAATCTTAATCAAGGTAATACTATTGATCCAACTAGATACTTATTAACGCAGAAGATGGAAACATTTAAAAAATTAAAACCTGCTGAAGATCCTAACTTTATATCAGATGAATTAAAAGTACAATCGAATTATGGAAGAATAGACAATGGCATTAAGTGACAGATTAAGAGAAATGAAAAATAATCAAATGTTAACTACTCTTGGACAGCAACAAGGTATAGTCCCTCCACAACCTGCTTCTTTAGGTAATATAGGTGGAGGACAAGGAGTTGTTCAGGAAACAGAAACAGCTATGCCCATGCCTATTCAAACAGAAAAGAAAACTATAGTTGGTCAAATACTTCAACAAGAAGGATTAATTAATCCACTTCTTCATACTGCTGTTGAAAAAGCTGTAGGAGAAGATACAAAAAGAAGAGCAGAAGCTAAACAAAAAGAAGATGATAAAATAGTAGAAGCTGCTCAAATAAGAAAAAATATAGTAGAAAATAGTTTACCTATGATGGGTGGCTTACCTAGAACAGCGCAACGAAATATTAATGCTGCATTAGAAAATCAAGATCTTGCAGCAAAAAGTGGAGGATTAATGGAAATGGCTGCAGGTGGTTTTATGGGTCAGGTGCCAGGTCGCGGTCATGGTATGCAAGATAATGTTTACATGCCAATAGTAGAAAGACAAGCAGGACAACAGGTAGGTACACTTGCTGTTAGTCCTGATGAATATGTAGTTGATGCTCATACAATGTCAGCACTTGGTAACGGTAGTGCAGATGCAGGAGCAAGGGTTATGGATAAAGTAGTAAAAGGTGTACGACAGAAAGCATTTGGTACAGATAAACAGCCAAATGAAATTAGTGGATTGGCAGCACTTAGACCAATGATTGAAAGGGCATAACAATGAGTTTTATATCATCACTATTTGGATATTCAGATAGACCAGCACAAGCTACATCACAAGTAAGGGCATATATTCCACCAGAATTAAAACCTTATGTAGATGAAGTTCTTAAAGATACTCAAGAACTTTACAAACAAAGGATGGAAGAAGGATATGTTCCTTATACTGGAGATACAATTGCTGGACTTACACCTGAAGAGATTGCTTCACAAGAAGGATTAAAATCTCTTATTGGAACACAACGTCCATTTCAAGAAGAGAGCCTTGGTTTATTGAGAGGCGGTTCTGAAAGATTTACTGCTGATAGAGCTAAAGAATATATGTCACCCTACATGAGGGCTGTTGTAGATGCTGAAAAAGAACAGGCACAGAGACAATATGAAAGAACTAAAGTTCCTCAATTTGAAGCAGAAGCTGTTGCTGCAGGTGGTATGTCTGGTCTAGGATCTAGGGCTGGTGTAGAAGCTGCTGAAAGAGCTACAGGACAACAAAGACTACTGGCTGATATAGAAGCAAGAGGACAACAGAAAGCTTTTGAAGATGCCCAAAGAGCTTTCCAAGATCAAAAAGCAAGAGAACGTGCATTGGCTGGTGATATTTCTACAGCAGGTCAGAATATATTTTCTGCTGGTTTAGCTGAACAAGGATTGTTAAAAGATATAGGTCAAGAAAAACGTCAGCTTGCACAGTCTGCGTTGGATGAAGCTTACATGAAATATATGGAAGAACGACAATTTCCTGAAACACAGCTTGCTAGATATATGACTTCAATATATGGTAATCCTATATTAAAACAACAAAACTATGATATAACAAAAACTAATACTCCTGCTCAAGCTTCTATGGGTAAGAGTTTATTAGGACTAGGACTTGCTGGAATAAAAGGTCTTGGTGGTGGAAGCTTGTCAAAAGGTTTTGGTACTATTGGTAAAGGTATTGGTAGTTTGTTTGGTGGTGCTAGTGGTGGTCAAGTAGGTGGACTTAATACACTATATAGACAAACTGGTGGTGACATAGAAATTATAGATGAAACAGAATTTCAAACAGATGTAAATAGACCAGCAGAAGAGATTGTAGCAGCAAGAGAAGCTGTGGCTGGAGCAGGTATACAAAGATTATCTACATCAGATACATCAAAATCTGATGCACCAGATATTTTAACAAGAGCAGATAGATTTGAAAAACTTTCACCAAGTCAAAGAGCAGCAGAAATAGCAACAAGAAAGTTTAAAGATAATCCTTATTATGCTAAAGAATTATTATCAAGAGAAGAGCGTGATAGGAGAAGTAAAGACCAAGCTAAAATTATGAATGAGATGTTGGATAAACGAGAGAAGTTATCAACCGATAGGCAGGTAGATGCTTTCTTGGTAGGATTTTTAAAACCACATGGAACTCCTGCAAGTGGTATAGCAAATATATCAAAAGTACAATTAGAACGCTATAAAACAATGGATAAAATAAAAGATACGCAAGCTGTTAAAGAAGCTGCTCAATTAATGAAAAATATAAAAGATACTTATCCAGAAAATGTATATTTAAATATAATGGAAAAATTTCAAAAGTTAAGAATGTCTGGATTGAAAAGAGATGAGTTAATTGCTAAGATAAAAAAATTAAATAGAGAAGCTGCAGGAATACTATCAGCAGAAGAACAAAAGAAGCAGTCGCTTAGAGCTATTCCTGAAGGGTTTGCAGAGTACGAACTAACTGATGAGGGTGTAAATGAAATTATAAAGAAAACTTTTACTAACCCTGCAATGCAAAAATATGTTGAAGGTGAAATAGATGGTTGGATTTATGATGATCCAAGTAGAGATACACTTAAAGCAAAGATAAGAGAGAAGCTTATAAGTGGAACAGCAAAAACTATACCACAAGCTTTTTCTGAAGTTTTAAAAGAACTGTATGCTAATAAAAAAGTAAAATAATATAATGGCAACCAATATTACACCTTCAGATTTAACTCCTGAAAACCTTGAATTATCTTCTGGTATTACTCCTTCTGATATTACACCAGAAAATATAGATATTGAATTAAATAAATTATTTAATATACAAGATATCTCTCAAGGTTCTTCTGGTATTACTCCTTCTGGTATTACTCCTTCTGATATTACTCCAAATTCTGTTGATCCTGACTATAAAAATTCAACATCTAATAAATGGGATATAGCTACTGATGAATTGGGTGCTAACTTTTATAGCAGTCTTGGTGTTATTTCTGCTAAGTTAGGCTTTGATAAACAGGCTCAATCATTTCGTAATACTGCAGAAGAGTATAGAAAAGAAGCTGCTTCTAAACCTAAACCTGATATTAGTATGTCTATTACTGAAGAGAGTGGTAAGATATATGATAAATTTTCAGATGGAGATTTTTGGGGAGCGTTAGCAAATACAGCAGGTTTTGTTCATTCTGCTCTTATAGGGGCCGCTCCTTCACTAGCTGCTATGGGGACTGCAGTAGCTGCTACACCTATTATAACTACTCTTGCTGGTGGTGGTGTAGTTACTGGTGCGTTAACTGCTACTGTAGTTGGACTAGCATCAGGTGTTACTTTATCTTCTGGTAATGTTTATGAAGAGTTAATTAAAAATGGAGTGTCTAAAGAAGAAGCCGAAAATATTTCTTTAACTGCTGGTGCTGCAATAGGTTCACTAGAAAGATTAGGTCTTGCTCATGTTGTAAAAGGTTTAGTTGGTAAATTGGGTCCAGATTTAACTGTTAAATATTTAACTAAAAATACTAAACTTGCTAAAAAGACTGTGCAAGAAGCTGTAGATAATGCAGAAGAAATTACAAAGAAAAGTATTATAGCTGAAACAGCAAAAGGAGCAGTTAAAGGAGGTGCAATTGAAGGAACAACTGAGGCTGCTCAATCTGTTATAGAAGAATTAGTTCCTCCTATAGCAGCAGGTAAAGAAATTGAGGGTGGTAAGCTTTTAAAAAATGTAGTTGATTCATTTGCTGTAGGTAATATAGCTGGTTCATTTATTAGAGGTCCGTTACAAGGTCTTTCAGTTCCTGTTGCAAGACAAGCCCTAAGACAATCTGAAGAGGACGCTAAAGTTTTAGAAGAATTAGAAAAAGCATCTACTGAAATTGATGATGTTTATAAACAAGGTAAAATATCTCCTAAACAAAAAAAGAGTAAAAAACCTATATCAAAGCAAGGAAAGATAGAGGAACAAAGAATAGCAAAAAGAGCAGCTTTATTAGAAGAAGAGGAACCTTTAATTACTCCAGCTAGACCTGCACTTACAGAAGGTAGAGAACAAAGAACTGGAATGAAAACTCTACCTGAAAATGTAGAAGCTTTAATAATAGAAAGAGAAAAACTTATTAAGCTGAAGAATAAGAGTAAAAAGAAATTTTCTAAAAAAAATAAAGCACGATTAAATGAAATAACTGCAGAGCTTCAAGTTGATAGAGGAAATAAATCATTTAATTTTGCAAGAGATTTAGTTAGTAGAGCAACCACACCTTTACGAGAACTTTCTAACAGAACTTCTGTTGCAAAAAGAATGGTAAATGAATTACAAAATATGCCAGCAAAACATAATGCAGATGTTGGTAAATTTTATACTATTAAAGAAGATATTATACAGCCACTTTTAAAAGATTTTAAAGTTCCATTTCAAAGTAGAATAGATAGTAAGCTAAAAAAACAAGTTACAGATCAATTAAATTATGATGATTATGTAGCATCTGATCCAAGAGCTAAGAAAGTAGCAGAGGAATTAAGATCTAAAATATTTGATCCTTTATATGATACTTTAAAAGCTTCTGGTGTAGATATAAATCGTGTTGATAACTACTTAACACGAATTTATAAATTTAAAGTGGGGCCAGGTAGAAAAAAATCTATACAAGGAATGATAGATATATTAAATCGAAATGGTTTAAATGGTTCAGCTATTGTTGATAATATTATTTCTAATGATGGAGTATTTATACCTGATGGGGATATAGATATTCTATTACCAGATCAACAATCAAAACAAATGCAAAGTTCTCAAATTGATCCTGAAAAACCAAGGAGTATTCCTACCAATGTAGTTAAACAACTTGATATAGCTGGTTATCTTGAAAATGATTTTGATAAAATTACTAATAAATATATAATTAGTGCTTTAAAAAGAGCCGATTTAAAAAGATATGTAGATACTTATAATCCAGTAATTAATAATCTTTATAGAAATGGTGTTATGAATCTTGAGGAAGCTAAAAGAATTAAAGATATAGTCGATGCTCTTCAATTCAGGTATAATCCAATTCAAAAAGATAGTCTTAGAAGAGCCTATCGTTTTATAAATACATCTACTTATATTTTAACTCTACCTTTAGCAGCAATAACAGCTTTATCTGAACCACTTATAGTTTTACATAGAGTAAGCCCTAAGAATGCTTTATATGGAGCTATGGATGCTGCCTTGATTGCACTTAAACAAGGAGTTAGAACATTTAGACCTAAATTTAGTAAGGCAGAAAATGAAAGAGCTTTAATGTCTTTAATGCAAACTGCTGATTTAAGTCTTTCAGATGCTTTTAGAGATATAAATGAAACCTCTGTAACTAAAAGAGTTACTGATAAATTTTTTAGAATTAACCTTTTAGCACAAGTAACTCAACTTAGTAGAAACATAGCCTTTCAATCAGCTAGAAGACAGACTGCAGAGGATATTAAATTACTTCAAGAGTTAGAGTATAAAGGAGAACTGGTTAAAACTAGGAAGAAGGGTCAGAAGGGTGAAGTTAGAATGCGCCCAAGAGAAACTAAAAAAACTAAAAGAGCAAGACAAAGATTAGCTTTACAAGGTATTAGAAATCCTGTTCCTAAGATTAATTCAAAGACAGATCAGTTTGAAGATATTACTGAAAGACAACAAGAAATTTTAAATTGGGCTAATAGTCCAGACTTAGCTAATCCTCCTGATATAATTACTAGAGGTTTAGGTATGGTAGTAGATGAAGTTATAATGACACCTAATGCTGTTAATAGACCTTTGTGGATGTCTAATCCTCACTTCGCACCTATTGCTCAACTTAAAGGTTTTATGATGGTATTTGGTAATACTGTTGGTATGAGAATGTATAAAGAAGTTTTTCAACCTTTATTTAAAGGAAGACTTCCAGCAGGAGATATATTAAAATATGCTACTATGTTTACACTTCTTAGTGCTACTATACTAGGAACTCAAGCAATTAAAAACGTAATTCGTTATGGAGATAATTCAAGTCCTTATGATGAAGATGAAGGATGGGAAAAATTATGGAGTGCTATACTTCAAAGTAATATATTTGGCTTTGGTAATTTATTTGTTAATGCTATAAAAGCTGCTGAATATGGACAAGACCCTATTATTTCTGGATTTCTTGGTCCTGCTGCTGGTAAGGCTTCAAATATTGCTAGAGCAATTGCAAGTGGTGATCCTAAAAGAATATCTAATGCTATAACTGCAAACTTACCTGTATTAAGTGCTTTTCCTGCTGTAAGAAGAAAAGAACTTTTAGGTATGGCTGAAGGTGGTTCTATTTTTGATAATCTATTTGCCACAAGACCTAATATAAATCGTGATCGTAAAAGTATGCGTAAGGGTTTAGATATTGTTGGTGAATCTCTTAGAATAAAAGATAACTATGTTGGAGATGGAGATGACACTGAAGCTGTTGGTGATATAGATAATATTATCTTTAATAATTTTGAAAGACTAGGTATTAACCCTGATAATTATGGTATAGCTAAAAATAATTTAATTGATTTTGCTACACGTACTAAGATGGCTGAAAGTAGTGGTGATTATGAAGCAATTAATATACCTGAAAAAGGTAAAAAGAAAACAACAGCAAAAGGTGCTTATCAGTTTATTGATGGATCAGTATTACCAGCACTTAAACGATTAGAAGTTAGAATAGGAAAAAGAGATTGGATAGATAGAGCCAAACAACATAAAGATATTTTTAAATTAACTCCTCTACAACAAGATGCTCTTTTTCTTGGTGACATCATGGAGAAAACAATAAAAAAAACAAAAGGTCTTGGAGATAAATATATTAAAAGAATTTTAAAAGGTGATGTAAAAGCTATGAAAGATTTATATAGAATAGGACATCATACAGTTGGAAGAAAGGGTATGTCTCCAGCAGCTAGAAAAAACATGAACAGATGGTTTCAATAATAGGAGAATAATAATGGATGGATCAAGCCACATGATATGGAATGCTATACTGAGTCTTGCGTGTGGCTCGTTTATATGGTGGATAAGAGGTATCAATGTGAAGATAGAAGAAAATAGAAAACTAATGAGCAGAACTAGAGAGGAAATGGCTAGAGACTACGCACTCAAAGATGAAGTTGATAAAGATCTTGATAAAATTATGAGTCGCTTTGACCGTGTAGAAAGTAAGCTGGATAATCTAATGGAGAGAATAATAAAGTAATGTCTAGGAATTGGGAGTTCTTTACAGAGCAGGAGATGCAATGTAAAGGTACTGGAGTATGTGATATGAATGAAGCTTTCATGTCCAAACTCATAAAGTTAAGAAAAAAGTTCAATCAACCAATGATTATTACTTCAGGTTATCGACACCCTGCACACAACATGGCAATAGGTGGTGCTAGATACTCAGCACATACCAAAGGTAGGGCTGTGGATGTATCTATTACAGGTAAGGAAGCATATAGATTAGTGCGTTTAGCTTTTGATGCTGGTATGACAGGTATAGGTGTGGCACAAAGAGGACCAATTATAAAAAGATTTATACACATTGATGATTTGGAAGACAGTGATGAAAACCCTAGACCTTTAATATGGAGTTATAAGTAATGTTAATAGAATTTTTATTATGTGTAGCAGGTGTTATAGCTATTGGTTGGTTTGTTTGTCATATAACAAAGGATGAATAGATGGATAGTAAATTTATAATAACTTTAGGTGTTGGTCTGTTTGTACAAGCTGCTGGTGTTATATGGTGGTTGGCTGGACTACAAGCCTCTGTACAACACAATGACTTTCAAATACAGATGATTGCTAAAGATGTAAGCAAGAACTCAAAGTTTGTTGAACTGTGGCCAGCAGGACGATGGGGGTCAGGATCTTTACCTAGTGATGTAAGACAAGACTTGAAGATTGGCTCACTGGAAACACAGGTACAGAAACTCAATGATAAGATATTTAATGGTGGTGGTAGAAAATGAATAACATTAAATTAAATTATGCACTGATATTTGCTATGGTTCTACAAGCTATAGGATTGATATGGTATGTCTCCAAGCTGGATAGCAAAGTAGAAACAGTATATAAATTCTATGAACAGGAATCACAAAAGTCTGTTGTTGTTACTCAAGCCAAGATGCAGTTTGATTTAGAACGTGTCATGCAAGATATGAAAGATATAAAGAAAGAGCTTGCAAAAGGTAGAAACAAATCAAAGAAGATAATAAAACAACATGATAGAATTTTTAAGATGTTAAGAAATAAAAAAGGAAGTCGATCTCCTCAACAGTATGGATATTAGAATGACTACCTTTGCTAAAATAGAAGACATCTTAGCTGATGTAGTCTCTCCTGCCATAGCTCAACATGGTGGCATTATACAATTATTATCTTATGATGAAGAAAAAAAGAATGTTCATGTTAAATTAACAGGATCATGTGCAGGGTGTGCTGCTAGTTCATTTACTCTTAAACTAGGAGTAGAAGAAACTCTTAAAGAATATCTACCAAATGACGTTGAAAGCGTATCACATGAGGAAGGCGAGGTAATTAACCCATATTACTGAAAAAAACAGGCCCGTAGAGCCTCACTGAGTAGCCTTCTAAGGGGTCGCTGCACCTACCCCACCCCAAGACTACCAATGTTGCTGTACGGGCCTCCTACCCCACCTAGCGTTGATTTACTCTATTTCAACAGTATTTTCCTCCTCTTCTTCTGTATCCTCCATAAAGTTACACTTTTCTAGTAAAGCATAGACCTTATCTGCACCTAAAATGTTAAGGCATTGTACTATCCCATCCTCTAAAGATTTCTCATCTAGGTTTGTATCTAGCTCTGAATTGTTACCACGTACTCTTGATAATAATTCAAGAGCTTTTAATGCGCTATTGGTGTGACCATTGTTTCTGGCTACAGTATACTGACTTTCTATTTCTGAAATAACATCTACATTAGTTTCCAGTTCATTCTCTAGTTCTCTGACACGTTCAGCTATTTCATCATTGTTAATAAGTCTGTAACCTTGATTGGCTGCTGAAGCCGCAGCATATCCTGCAGCCCTTGCAGCCTCAGTTGCATTCCTATGAAGGATATAGGACTGTGCAAACTTTTCTTGTTTCTCGTTGAGAGCCATTAGCGATGCTTCATATTATTCCTGTGTGTACCATTTCTTTTCTCAAAGGTACGCATACCACCAAGACCCAATAATGCAAGCGTTAGAGACATCAAGCCTTCAGTCTCAATTTCTGGTAGTGGTATGGGTTGTCCTGTTATAGCTATATACCATGCAGCTACAGGTAGAAAAACGAACTGCCATCCCAAGCCAAAGGCACATATCCACATGATGCTGGGCCTAGCCCCTGCAACAAACAGGCTAGGATGTTTCGCTTGTTCTTTATTAACATCTATCTGAGCAAGGTTGGCATCAGCATATGCCTTACGTAGCTCAAAGTCTAACTTGGCTTTCAGGTCTTTGTCTGCTACAAACTTATCAAGTACCTTACCTGCTACTCCTACTATTGAATCTGCTATTCCTAATACCATTATTCTTCTCCTTTATGCAGCTTTAGATATTTGTTTAAATTTATTTATAATTTTTTTATTAATAGATTTTCTTTTAAAAAGTTGTTTATCACTTAGTTTTCTTTTAGACATTGTATCTAATAAAAAATTAAATTCCCAATTATTAATAAAATTTTTATCAACACAATACTCTATTGTATACGCATTAAAAGATTTTGATATATCTTTTAGTACTCTTTTTAAACTTGCAAAAATTAAGTTAGATGGTATTTCAAGAAAGTTATTTACACATACATTTCCTACTAAAAGTGTATTGTTATTAAATTTATTTGATATATAACATAATTCACATATTGGATGTCCACATAAACAATGTTCACCATCTTGTAAAGTAGCCCAATCAATCCAACTTAACTTCCATTCTTCTTTAGCTAAATGCCACGTATTGTTTTCTGAATGTTTTATTATTTCTTCAGGGAAACTCCAAGACATTATTCTTCTCCTATCAATGAGTTTCCTGTTTCTTCATCTACTCTTGTTAAAGGTACAATATTAATTCGCCTATGAATTTTAAATCCTTGTGTAATTAATTCTTCTTTATCATTAAAGACATCAAAGAAAACGTAAACTATTATATCTTTATTACTCTTATCTATAATCTCAGCAATAAACTGTAACCAATCTTCAGGACTGTGTAATGATATATGTACATTACTACCATCTTTGAGCTTCTTCAAGGCTGGCATACAGGCTATGTTGAGAAAGACCATCTTCTGTGCAAAGCCACATATCTCTTTAATAACCCAATGAAGGTCATCAGTAGGTACATGTTCTAATACATCAGTGCATATAGCTGCATCATATAGACCCATAGGAAGTTCACTATGTTCTTCATGTGCAGGGTCATATAAACGATGTCTTGTTAGGTTCCAATACTCATGTAAAGGTTTATCAAGATTTTTATATAAAGGTTTCTTCTCAGTTACCAGTTCATAGTCATCTGTATAGAGAAGTCCTTTACCACAACCATAATCAATGAGGGTTTTACATTCATTCTTCTCCAGATAATTTTTAATTATATCAATATACTTTACAAGACTACGGCCATTGAACATACCCTTTGAACTTTTGTGCATCTCCTTGTACTCTTCAAGAAGATCAGTATATCTAGGTGAAGGAGAATACCTACTAAAAAATCTATTTGATTCAATCATAATAACCCTCAAATTGTGGACGTTTCTCTTGAGATTCTTTTATTTCCCATAGGTCAGCTACCATAGTATCTTCTCCATGATATGTTAAAACACCTTCAAGACCTTCATCAGAGAATATCTTCTCACAGTCTTGTGCCATAGCAAGTAGCTCTCCTGTAGTCCAGTATGTATTATCACCTACTGTTACCTGAAAGTATTTAGGTCTAGGTGTTTCACCACCCTCTAAATCTCCTGTAGTTTCTGTCTTCTGTTCTTTGGTAGGTTCTTCCATACAGCAATCAAAACCAAAGAGATGTACATCCCTGAAGCCCATTGTATGTAGCATACCAATGCTTCTCATGGCAGCACATGTACCACCAGTAATGAGAGTAGCACCCTTGGGTATGTTTAACTCTTCCATTATCTTGACTTGCTGGTTCTTTATTGATTTACCTTGTTCATCTTCTTGTCTAAGGCCATCAGTAAAAGCATGCCATCCCCATATCTCACAGTCTTTTTCAATCAAGAACTCTGTAACAGAAGGGTCTGTCATGGATGCCAGCATAAACTTGGTACTCTTATCTATCTTCTTAAATAAATCTTTACGTATAATACCATGTGTACTCGTACCTGTAATTGGTCGAGGGTCTAGGATAACACAACACCAAGGCTTGATACCATTCTTGATGAGGGTAGGATAAGAATGTTTAACACAGACTACCTTTGGATTACCTAAATCTTTAATGGTCTGTTTTAATTGTTTGATATCAAGATAGGGACCAGCAGAAACAAGTATTGCTGATTCTTTATGAATAGGATGCTTATGTATCCACTTATCCTTATCAATAAGTTCCATATTGGCTTTAATATTATCTTGAATAAAGTCTTGTGGTACACAATCTCTTGGATGTACAACAATAGGAACTCTCTTTAGTTCATCAGGACAGTCAACAAGTTTTTCATCATGAAGAACTAAACACAGATGAGTATGCCCACCACCAATAACAGTATCACCAGAAGGTAGAACATGCTTGCGAGTGGCAACAGACTCATCGAATACAGTCCAACCATCCTCAGTAGTTTCTTCAGCATTAACCTTCTTCGTGGGTATCTTATCAAATGCAAGTTTAACTCCATGATATTGTTCAGGTGGTATTTTTTCATCATCTTCTGTGAAGTAATGGTCCATAACTACTAGTGGTATGTCTTTCAACATACTGTATTCATGTTTGACAGTCTTGAGACTATTGCCACTACCAATCATAGCAAGGTCAGCTTCATCAACATACTTATTATCTAGTATATCTCGTACATTACCTTTATGTAATTTCCAAGTAAATGTTTTACCATCTCTTTCTTTTATTACATTGGCAAATTCTTCAAACCTTTTTTCAACGGCTGCTAATGTATTATGTGGTTTAACATTGAACTCTTCTTCATCTGTCTCCATAGTCGCATCTTCAAACAGATCATAGCCTATGTAATGTACTGAGTCGCTGTTCTCCAATGCAGCCAAAGACATTTCAATAGCACGTCCACCATTCCATGTACCTGTCTCAAGAATAGTCTTTGGTTTATACAGTCGTATGATATCAGCAAGCTGCTTGTATCTGTTGGGAAGTATATCAGGTGATACTTCTTCATCAGATAATTCAAACATACGATTGCCATCCATGTCACGCAGAGCTACATTAGTACTACCCTGCAGGTGAATAAACATATCACCAGCTATGGAGTTTTCATAGCTAACCTCATGTACTCTCATGCCGTGAGCCATGTAGATAGTCATCAATCTGTTTATAAGAAAACCATCATGCCATTCACGATAGTTTAAAAACTCCTTGGATATGTAGGCACCTCTTAGATCACCAAGCATATCCACTGGTGTTTGACGTGACAGATTGAAACCCTGTAAGAAAAATTCATAGCCACCTTCTTCATTGGTCAAGGTTACTATGTCACACTTCTCTTGTTTCTCTGGTAAAAGTTTATCAAGGTCTACTGTTTTAATAAGCTTCTTGGACATTGTGTCTGCATCTATCCAGAACAACCAAGAGTTACCATTATTAAATGCAGTCTCTGTCAGAGCTATGACCTTTGGTACAAAGTTATAGGCATCTATTGCAGTATTGTATTGTACTGCTCCACCTTCTGTACCATCGTGCTTCTTGCAAATCTCTCTACAGGCTTTGAAGTCTTCTATCTCTTCAAGATTATGATAATGAATGTTCTTGGCTTTGGGTAAAGAATAATTCTTTATATCAATATCATAGTAATAGCAATGAATATCAATAGAAGATTGCCAAGAACTACTCATAAGCTTGAGTAGCTGAGAAGTCATCTTCTGTAGATACTCCTCATTAAAACATGTTACAAATTTATATCTCATTTTTCCCATTCTAAAGGCTGTATCTTACCATGACCAGCGAGGTAAGTGTAATCTCCATTCCACTCTGCGGCATACATACCATCAATATCCCTACCACATTTCCATTCTTTAAACCAAGGGCCACCTGTTGTAAAGTGTACGTTCTTGGCTTTAATATCTTTTGGTGAATGATTATCTAACCAGTTCCACTCTTGATGTATCGTACCAATATCACCTTCTTTATCAGGCAACCATTCAAAGCCATGTAGCCAACCACCTGTTTGCGTATTAACAATATCTGGTGTTAGTTGTTTATTTAATTCATGACCACAGTTAAAGAGCATGAGACTAGACCAGTTCTTTCTACGGTAGTTCTCTTGCTTACGTCCATCCATCTTATAACCATCACCAGGTGCGTAGTCATGCTTGACGCAATACAATGGATAATAATCTGTGTTATATTCTTCAAACAGTTCATTGATATCTGTTCTGAGATACATATCACAGTCCATATATAATGCCCAACCCTCATACATATTCATAGCTGGAACTAGAAAGCGAGTAAAACTAAACTCACTGGAAAAAGGTTTAGCATCAACAGTGTCAATCATTTGACCATTGACTGTGCTGTATGTTCTTGTGTACATGCCCATGCGTCTAAGTACATCACGCTTGATAGGGACAATACGTACATTATCTACAGCTATTCTTTCAATCGTAAACTTTAAAACCTCATAGGCTACATCTTCCTTTGGGTCATAGCCTATGTAAACTGTGTTTGGGGATTTCTTCATCTATCTCTCTCTGATATCATTTCTCTTTGTATTTCGTTCACCCTTTGTTCTAAGGTATTAATTGTTGTATGAATATGCCCTGTATCATGAGGCTGTATTCTTTCCCTCAATATTCTTATTTCATGTAAAAGAAAGTTCATGTAATTCATTTTACTTTCCAATGTATTTTG
>VTLG01000156.1_pt1 | contig 21882 bp, 36 predicted proteins | sample 4694571 | NCBI WGS metagenome assembly VTLG01 (sample SAMN12604809, study PRJNA352737) | marine metagenome | biome: ENVO:00000447; feature: ENVO:00000209|ENVO:00000569|ENVO:01000036; material: ENVO:00002151; isolation source: viral sequences binned using virsorter ... | reverse complement strand
ATATAGCATTGGCAATTACCGATTTTATTACAAACTTATTTACAAGAACAAATAAAAAAAAGGAAGAAAGGGGATTATCTTTTGATTCTATTTTTCCAAATAGCACTACAATTGATAATGACAAAGCTTTAACGCTTACTGCTGTTTGGTGTGCAATTAGATTACTTTCAGAGAGCGTATCTTCTTTGCCTTGTTCGGTATATACCAAACAACCTAATGGCGATAAATTAGAAGATTCTAAAAATAGAATTTATGATTTAATAAAATACCGCCCTAACAATTACCAGAACAAAATAACTTTTTTTGAGTATATAATGATGAGCATTTGTACTGATGGAAATAGTTATGTACAAATTGTAAGAGATGGAAGCGGTAGGCCATCTCAATTAATACCTATTAGCCCTGATACTGTTGATGTGGTTATTAATGATGGAGAGTTATTTTACCAAATAGATAGCGTGGGGATTTTGGATTCAGCTGATGTTTTGCATTTCAAAACGCTAACTGATGATGGCATTAATGGAATAAGCCCAATTGATCAATGTAAAAAAGCTTTAAGCTGGGGGCTTAATGTGGAAGAGTTTGGAGATACCTTTTTCAAAAATGGCGCAAAGCCAAGCTCGGTACTTTCTACAGATAGAGCATTAAGTGAGCAAGCGATTGAAAGATTAAAAAACTCTTTTAAGAATACATACTCACAATTAAAAAATAGCAACTCTACAATAATATTGGAAGAGGGCCTAAACTTTAAGCCAATAAGTATTAGCCCAGAACAAGCACAATTTTTAGCATCTCGGAAATTCTCAATTGAAGAGGTGGCCAGATGCTGGAACATCCCCCCACACATGCTCAAAGATTTAAGCAAATCCAGCTTTAATAATATAGAAATGCAAAGCCAGGAATTTGTTACCTATACTCTTATGCCTTACATTACAAGGATAGAGAATGAAATGAATTACAAGTTATTTAGAACGAATGAGGTAGGTAAAACATTTATTGAATTTAATGTCAATGCTTTATTAAGAGGTGATGTAAAAAGTAGAAATGAAGCTTACAAAACAGCCATAACGAATGGGTATATGAGTATCAATGAAGTAAGACAAAAAGAAAATCTAAACTCTATTGAGGGTGGAGATAAACATTTTATGCAAATGAATATGACAACAATAGAAAAAATTGGGGAAGATGCCAGCTAAAGAATGTAATAACGGAAAATGGAAATGGGGCGAAACTGGAGCTTGTATTTATGATTCAAAGGAAGCTGCAGAAAAAGACAATGAGGGCTATTATGAAAATGCAATAAATGATGAGGTGGATTTTACAATGAATTTTACCAAAGAGCAAATGGAAGAATTGCATAGCAAAGGAGAGGTATTAATTGAAGTTGAGGGAGATGATGGAGAAAAAATGAATATTCTTTTTACTTATGCAAGTGATGAAATAGAAGATGATAAAGATGAAGAAATTGATAATGAGGAAGATGAGAGAGATGAATCATTTGATCCAATTGGCCCTCAAAAAGATGAGGAAAAAAAAGAAGAAGTAAAAGAGGAAAAGCATGAAAGCTTTTACGACACAGAAAGGAATAAACCTTTTACAAGAAAGGTTGAAAATATATGGGAAAAAACTATAACTATGGAAAAAAGATATTTTAACATTGAAACCAGAACTGAAAAAAGAGAAGATGGAACAACTACTATTACTGGCCATGCTGCAGTATTTAATCAGCTTTCAAGAGATCTTGGTGGCTTTAGAGAAATCATAGCTCCTAATGCGTTTGAAAATGTATTAAATGATGATGTAAGAGCATTGGTAAATCATGATCCAAACTTATTGCTTGCAAGAACAACAAGTGGAACTCTTAATCTAAAGCAAACAGATGAGGGATTGCAATATTCATTTGATGTGCCAGATACTACTTACGGTAGAGATTTAATAGTATCTATGGAGCGAGGCGATATAACTCAAAGCTCATTTGCATTTACAATTGAGGAAGATAGTTGGGAAACTACAGCTGATGGAGAAATAAGAACTATTAACAAGGTAAAATCTTTATTTGATGTATCTCCAGTTTCGTTTCCAGCGTATGAATCGGCTAATGATTTAACTTTAGCAAAACGCTCATTGGCTATACATAAGGAAAAAGAGGAAAATAAAAAACAAGAAAAAGATTTAGTGCAGCGATCTCTGGTTGCATTAAAGATAGAATTGAAAAAGAGAAAATAATAATTAAAATTTTGAAAAATGAAAAATAGTATTGAATTAAAAGAAATGCGTTCAGATATTATTGAAACTTTAGAGGGCATAAAAGAGCTTGCTACTAAAGAAGAAAGAGATTTAACGCAAGAGGAAAACAATCAAGTTGATGGTTTATTGACAGAAGTTGATGAGTTAGATGCAAAGATTGAAAGAGCAGAGAAAATGGAAACTATCAAGCGAAATGCTGCAGTAGTATCTGGCGTTTCTGCATCTACAAAGAAAGACAAAGATTTAGATAAATTTACTTTCCAAGGCGCTATGAGAGCTGCTTATACTGGTAGAATGGAGGGTATTATCAAAGAAATGGATCAAGAGGCAAGAAATGAATCAAGATATACTGGCCAAAGCTTTAGAGGAGTAGGTATTCCATCTTCTGTTTTGACAAGAGCTTGGAGCACAGATTCAACTAACAGCGAAACTACAATGAGTTTTACTGATCAGTTAGAAAGTAATCTCGTGTTAGTTTCAGCCGGGGCCCAATTTTACGGGGGTATAAATGATTTGAAATTCCCAGTATTTTCTGGCGTAACTTCATCTTGGATAGCTGAAACTGGTGGTAGTGCTGTTTCTTCTGCTGGAGATTTATCTGCAGTAACTTTAACTCCAAAGAAACTTATCTCTGTAGTAAATATGAGCCAGGAGTCAGTTGTACAGAATCCAGGATTGGAAGCTGCTTTACAAAGAAACATTGCTGCTACAATGGCTGCTTCTTTAGAAACTGCTTTGCTTGATACAGCTGATGTAACATCTGCTCCAGCTTCTATTTTTGCTGATGCTGCTGCAGGATCAACTGCTGCTTTTAGTGGAGCTTCTGCTTCTGTATTGGAAAATACTTATATTGGTAATGATGGTACTTATGAGGGTGCAAGAATGGCTTACTTAATGGATGCTGATGCTTATGCAGCTATCAAACAATCTGCAATGGTAAGTAATGTTTCTGCTGCTTATGATATGAGAGATAAAACAGTAAATGGATTTTATGCTTTTGTTTCTTCTAATGTAGCATCAAGCGGTGTAGCTGGAAAAGAGCATGTATTATTTGGAGATTTCTCTAAAGTACATATCGCTCAATTTGGTGGGCTTGACTTCCTTTACGATCCTTACTCTGGCGCTGATACTGGTGAGCCAAGAATGGTTGTAACTGGACTTTATGATGGTGATGCAGTACAAAATGCAACTGCATTTGCTAACTTGATTGAAGCTTAATAGTTAGGAATTAATAATTAGAAAAGGGGTGGTGGAATTACTGCCACTCCTTTTTTTTAACTAAAAGAAAATGGCGAAAAGTTTTGTAATAGATAGTGATGGTGGAACTGGAATAATAACTACAGCGGAAGCCAAAGAACATTTGAAAGTAGATACTACTGCAGATGATACTCTTATTGGTAACTTAATAGCTGCAGCTGTTCAATCAGCTCAAATTTATACAAATAGATTTTTTCTTACAACTCAAATTATCCAATATGGAGATAAGTGGGAAGATATAAAAGTTTTATTCAAAAGTAAAGTTATTAATGTGGTGAGTGTAAAATACTATGATAGCGATAACTCTTTGCAAACTCTTTCAACAGATGTATGGTTAGCAGATACAAAGCACCAACCAGCAAGAATAGGGCTAAAACCAAATAAAGATTTTCCTGCTTTAGCAGATAGAATAAATGCTGTTGAGGTTACATATAAAGTAGGTTATGGAGATACCGCTGCAGATGTGCCGCAAGGAATAAAACAAGCAGTACTTTTAACCATTGGAAATTGGTACCAAAATAGAGAAGAGGTTGTAGTTGGAAGAATAGCTACAGAGCTTCCAAAATCGGCTCAATATTTATTGGATCAATACAAAGTGCAAACAGTATGACAATTGGGGAGCTTGATAGAAGAGTGGTAATACAATACCCACAACCTGGCAATAATGACTATGGCGAATTTGTGGAGGGAGATTGGACAGATTTTAGAACTGTTTGGGCTAAAATAGATTGGACAGGAGGAAGTATTAAAAATCAAACTGATAAAATTACTGGAATAACAAAAGTGGATTTTTATATTAGGAATTTAGATTTGAAAGGATGGTTACAGGGTACTCAAGCTGATGCAGGGCCTACTTTAAGCTGGAGAATAAAATATACTCAAGATGATATTGTTAAATATTATTATGTTCATAACATTGAGCAAATAGAGGGCAGAGATGCTTTTCTAAAAATAACTACAGAACAAAAGGATTAATGGCAGATTTTGGCAAATATAATCAAGCAATGAAAGGCTCGGTAAAATTACTGGGAGCAAAAGAAATTGCAGATATGTTTGGAGCATTACCTAAACAGATAAATCAATATACTTTATGGAAAGCGCTTTGGAGAAAGATAGGGAAACAAGCATTAAATGATGCTAAAAGTTTAGCGCCAAAATTAGGAGATAGCGGCAAAACAGATGAGGTAACGGAAGCAAGAGGAGTTGTATATCCGCCTGATCACAGCAAAAGAATTGCCAAAGGAACGCTTAAAAAAAGTATTGGATTTTTTACAACAAGAGATAGTAAAAGCCATTTAGGGCTTTATTTAGGCCCAAGAGTAAAAAGAGCTTATGCTAAAAACAAGGGGGGATATTATGGAGCATGGCTTGAATATGGAAATGAGGTAATGCATTTTGGAAAATATAAAAGTAGAGCAACCAAATTTATGGCTCCAGCTTGGAATAAAAATAGAGTTAAAATGACAACCAGCGCTTTTAAGGGTGCTGAAGATATTGCTGCAAAAGCAATAAAAAGATTTGAGAAAAGAATGAAAAAATTCGGAACTTTAGGATACTAAAAATGAAAATAGGGTACTCAATATATAGTATTTTGATTAATGATTCTGATGTTTCTGCATTAGTAAGCACAAGAGTTTATCCTAATGTAGCAAAGCAAGGGAGTGAATGGCCATTTATCGTTTATACAACAAACTCAGTTGATCCTACAGACACAAAAGATGGAGTAAGCCCAATGGATACAAATATAGTGGAAATTTTATGCTTATCAGATACTTATTCTCAAGCTGTAGATTTAGCACAAAAAGTAAGAATTGCTTTGGATAGAAAAACTCCTGGGACTTATCCAAATACAATATGGGGCAATAAAGTGCAAAGCATTAAATTTAATAGTGTGGATGAAGATTTTGAGATTGATGGAAAAGGGATGGGAGTTTATGTGCAAACGCTCTCATTTAATATAAGACAAGTAAATCCCACAAACCTATAAAAAAGAAAAAAATGGAAAAATATTTATTGAAAAAAGATTGGTTTAGCAAAAGGCATGGTAAAACAATTGGAAAAGGAGCTTATGTAATTATAAAAATAAAAGAAGAATTGGAAGAACTTATTGAGGGAGAATATATTGAAAGCCCTAAAAAAATGGCTAATCCAAAAAGAACAAGAAAAGAAATCAGAGAATCAATAAAAAAAATAAAAGAAGATGGCGGAACTAACGATACAACAGATAACTGAAGCAGGGGGGAGCGTAACATATAGCGCTGCAACTGCTGATGGAGATACTGCTGATAATGGTGGCGGAACTTTTTTACATATAAAAAATGGCGGTGGTAGTGAAATAACTGTTACTATTACAGCCCAAACTACCAGTGTAGATTCCAGCATTTATGGAGATTTAACAAAAGCGAATGCAAGTATAGCAGTTGCTGCAAGTGGGGAAGCATTTATTGGCCCTTTCAAGCAATCCGCTTTTAATAATACGGATGGGGAAATAGCAATTACCTATTCAGCAGTAACAAGCGTAACAATCGCTGCATTGTATATGACCCCAAGTCAAATGATGTAGCATAATAATAAACAAAAAATTAATTAATTAAAATAGTAGAAAAATGGCAAATTTAACGACAGCAATAAACGGAACGGATATAAAAGTTTATGACAGTTCAGGCGTTTTAGTTGCTTATGCTCAAAGTGGCACATTAAATGTAAATCACAGCACCAGAGATATAAGTAATAAGGAAAGCTCTGGCTGGGCAGAAGCAATGGAAGGACAAAGAAACTGGGATATAAGTGTAGATGGCGCTTATGCATGGACAGTACCAGCAGGAACGGGCATAACTAATGGAGCGGATGATGTACTTAATAGTTATATTATTACAAGAACATCTTTTACCATTAAGTTTGGGAATACTGGTGCAGCAACTGGAGATGTAGTATATGAGGGAACTGCATGGATGACTTCTTTTAGTGTTTCTGCTCCAACTGAAGATACTGCAACTTATTCTTTATCTTTTACTGGAACTGGTGCTTTAACTCAAACTGTATCTTAATAACCAAAATACTCAATACCCCATTCGCATTCCTTTTTTCAAGTGGGTTGCGTTTGGGTGCGAGTATTATTAAAACTTGAAAAAATGGAAAATTATACTTTTGTAGAAATAGGAGAAAAAAAATATCCAATTAAATTTGGATTCAATTCGCTTCGCAAATACTCAATGAAAACAGGAACAACTTTAGCTCAATTAAATCAAATAGGAGATAATATGGGGCTAAATGATGCGCTTGTTTTAATACATTGTGGAATAGAAGATGGATATAGAGCAGCAAAACAAGAATGTGAATTATCTATTGATGATTTAGCTGATGCAATGGATGGAGATATGGAAGCTATCTCCAGATGTATGGAAGTATTAGCGCAAATGATGGGGGGGAATAACGAAAAAAAGCTAAAGCCCAAGAAAGCGAAAAAGAGCTGACTTGGGATGATTTAGAGAAAATTGCTTTTGGGCAAATGGGGATGAGTGTTGAAGATTTTTACAATATGATCCCAAGGCACTTTTTTAATAAAATGGAGGGCTTTTATGAATTAGAGCAAGCAAGGGATAGAAGCGCATGGGAAAAAACAAGATGGCAAACTTGTTATTTGTTAAATATTCACTTGCCTAAAGGAAAACAAATTAAATTAAAAGATTTAGTTGAGTTTGATTGGGATAAAAAAACAAACAAAACAAATTATCAAAAATTGAAAGATAGAGCTGAATACATTAAAAAATTAGAAGAACATGGCAAGTAAATCAATCGGAATGCTCAATATCGTATTTGGGGCTGACTTACGCGGTTTTGATAGGGCAATGAAAAAAGCCCAAAAGAATATAAAAAAGTTTGGGAATAATCTTAAAAAAACAGGAAAAAATTTAACACAAAACCTAACTCTGCCACTGGTAGCTGTAGGGGTTGCTGGAGTGAGAGCATTTGATAAACAGGAAAAGGCAATTGCTCAAGTAGAAGCTGGCTTAAAATCTACAGGAAACCAGGTAGGGATTACATCTGAAGAATTGCAGAAAATGGCTGCTGATTTGCAAAAAACAACTCTTTTTGGAGATGAGGAGATTTTGCAAGGGGCTACTGCTCAACTTTTAACTTTTACAAATATAGCAGGGGAGCAATTTGTAAGAACGCAAGAAGTGGCTTTGGATTTAGCAACCAGATTGGATGGAGATTTGAAAAGTGCATCTATTATGCTGGGTAAAGCATTAAATGATCCCGTTGCAAATTTATCAGCATTAAGTAGAGCAGGGATACAATTTTCCACAGAGCAAAAAGATTTAGTTAAATCATTAGTAGAAACTAATAGGTTGGCAGATGCTCAAACTATTATATTAAATGAATTGGAAAAGCAATATGGAGGTAGTGCAGAAGCAGCTGCCAAAGCTGGTTTGGGGCCAATTCAACAATTAGGTAATGTATTAAGTGACATAAGTGAAGATATTGGAGCTATATTATTACCAATGATACAAGAGTTAGCACTTTGGGTAACGAATATTGCGGAAAAGTTTAGAGGTTTAGATGAGCCAACTAAAAAAATAGTAGTTACTATGGGATTGTTAGCTGCAGCACTTGGGCCTGTAATGGTAATATTAGGCTCACTTACGCTTACAATAACAGCTCTTTCTGGGCCTATTGGCGTTATTGTAGTAGCGATTGGAGCATTAGTTACAGCATTAACTTGGCTTGTTACAAGCTCTTCAGATACTGCTATAAATATAAGAAATGCTTTTACTGCAATGGCAAATACAGTAATAAAATCAATCAATTCAATTATTTCAGCAATCAACTTAATCAATCCATTTAAGCAAATAAAACCTATCAAAGAATTTAGCTACGAAACTAAAACAGAATTAGAAGAGGTAGCAGATACAGCAGAAAATACTGCATCAGCTTTAACAGGAATAGGAAATAGCATTGATGATGTAGTTGGTAAAATGCCAGAGCTAACTGAAAAAACGCAACAATATTCCGATGCTTTAGAGGTTATTCAAACTGATTGGCTTCTAAACATGAGCCCTATCGAGGAGCAATTTGAAAATATTTTAATTTGGACAGGGGATTTACGAACTGAAGCAGAAAAAAATGCAGATGCATTAAAAGCTACTTTTGAATCTCTTATGGAAGATTTGGGGCAAAATTTATCTAAAGGGGCTGATGATTTCAAAGAGTTTGGTAATATGGTAAAAAATGGAGTGAGAGGTGTAATTAAAGCATTAATTGCAGAGGGAATTGCAACTGCTATTGCTACTGCATTAAAATCCTCCTTAAAAACAGGGCAGTTTTGGACTATTCCCGTATTTACAGGAGCTGCTGTAGGTTTAGCCAATACCGCTTTTGAATCTCTTGTTCCTAAATTTGCAGATGGTGGATTAGTTAGAGGAGCGACATTTGCCCAAGTTGGAGAGGGTAGTGGAACAAGTGCATTTAATCCAGAGGTAATTGCTCCATTAGATAAATTAATGAGCATGATGGGAGGAGATAGAGTTACAGTTAGTGGAAGAATCCAGGGAGATGATATAGTTTTAATATCAGATAAAGCAACAATTTCAAGAGAAAGATTTATTTAATATGCCAACTCACAAAGCCAGATTCAAAGGAAGTTTTTTTAGCGAAAATGGGAGATACCATTTATTTCGCATTTATCAGAAAGGATATACTGGAGTAACTGTTCCATTAAAAGTAGGAGGTGGAGGAGTAAAAATTCAATACGATACTTCTGGGCAAGAAAAATTTAGCCCAATTATGAGCTCTAAATGCAGTATCTCTCTAATTGTGGAAAATAATGCCTTTGGCTTAAATCTTGAAAATTTTATTTATGATTTACAAACTACTTTTGAAGAGGGAGATGTCAATTTAGTAATTTGGAACACAGGTAGTTTATCTGATGATCCTTTATGGAGTGGAAATATTTTAATAGATTTAGGAGCTAAAGAGGATGTTTCAAAGCCTTATGAAGTTGAATTAACAGCTACAGATGGATTAGGGTTATTGAAAAACTATGATATGGTAAAAACGCAAGGAACAAATCCTTATGCTTCTGCCGATACTTACATTTCCGATGGTTACCAAACTTTCATTTATTGGATAAAAGAAATTCTGGCTTTATGTAATGTGCCAGATAATGATAGTACGGATGGAGTAGTATCGGATTATAAATTTTCTACAGCCGTAAATTGGTGGTATGAAGAGCATCCAGCAGTAGCTCAATCAGTAAGCCCTTTGGCTTATACAAAAATGCAAATGATAGGCAGCTATTCAGTTACAGAAGATGGGCTTTACAAAGTAAAAAATGCTTATGAGGTATTAGAATCTATTTGCAAGATGTGGGGAATGAAAGTAGTTTTTTGGAAAAATAAGTTTTATTTTACACAAATTGAATTATATAACACAACAGATACAGGAACTTTTGCTGCTCCAGATAATATTGACACTCAAATTTGGGAAAAAGATGGTACTGCTTTTGGCTCACAGCCTTACATAGGAAACACATTTTACACATTATACACTCAAGAAATTCAAACAAATGTAGGAGGTTTTGATGGGGGGTTGCAAAAATTAGCTGGCAGCAAATGGGATTACTATCCAAAACTAAAAGAAGTGGTAGTGGATTTTGCTTCTATTTCAAATGTAAATTACTTTCAAACATTTCCACAACCTACAACATCCACTACTGCAGGAATTGATTTAATAACATCCTCTCCTATTGGAACATTTACAGGGGCAAGTGGCTTTTCTGGCTTTAATGTTCTGGTAGTATTGGATTTTGATAATACCTCTGGAGGCCCTCAAGATTATTGGTTTAATTTTGGTGTGAGAGCAAAGCCTTCAGCTGATGCTAATTTTGCTAATGGATATTATCTTTCTAATATGGGGGGCGCTTCTCCTACTTGGACAGCTTGGCCAGGAACATCATCTACAGCTTTTTTATCTCAATGGAGTGCTTCAAATTATTGGATAGATGCAAGAACAAATTTAACATTTCCTTTTGGCACTTTTCCAATATTGCCAGGCGTTTCTCAACAAACATTATTTTCGGGAGTAATTCCATCAGATAGTAATTTTACTGGGGATTGGGATTTTGAATTTTTCACTTATGCGACAATTCAAACACTATCTGGGCAAGGGCATTTTTACGGGCATCATGGGCAACCAATTGGAGGGCAACACGCTCCTGATCCTAACTTAACAACAAAGGGCGTTACTTATAATGATGTTTTTGATGCCTCTGGTAATCCTGTTTCTCAATTTAATCCTGTTTTGAATAGTGTAATTGGAGGAATTAACCGAACTACATCTGTTTTTTCAGCAAGAAGTGAAACAGAAAAACAAGAAGTAAATAATATATGGTGGGGGGATACTCCAACAAATGGAGAGCCATCATCCTTAATGTGGGATAATGGAGTTGGTGGAAGTGGATATACAGATAAGAATGGGCTTTGGAGAAATGGAACAAGTGGCACATTTAATAAATTAATCTCTGAATTAATGGGAGAGGCCCGCTTATATAATCAACAATCATCTGACTACAAATGGAGTTTAGTTACAGCTATAAGCTCAATAAATTCCTGGTTTAATGATGGAACGGGTGCAAGGCCTTTTTATGTCAATCCAGTTGGAAGAATATATGATCAAGAGGAAGAGATAATGTATTACATGTTGAGAGGTACTTTTTACTTAACAAAAGATGAATGGGATGCAGAATGGTTGCAAATTTCTTATGACAATTCTATTTCCACAACAACTACCACTATTGATACAGGAGGTTTTGAGCCAACTCAAAATGTAATAAATGCAAGATTAGCTGGGCCATCTTCAGGAGAGCAAGATCAAGCATTAAGATTAACAAATTTAAGTGCAGATGTAGAGGTTGGAACTGTTACATCTTTAAGTATTACTCCATTAAATAGGGTGGTTTATGAAGAAACAAAATTGTATGAACAAAACACTATCATAAAATCAGGAGATAAATTTATTTTAGAGGGTAATGGCTATTTCCATGAATTTACAGCAAGTGCAGATGTAGGAGATACTGACACTACTATTAGTGTGGAATCCACTACTACTATTGCCCCCTTTTATACAGGAAATCAAATAAAAGTAAATCATAGAGATTTATACCAGCAATACCAACACAAAACAAGAGGAACAATTGGGGGGATGGCAGTTACATCTACAAGTATTGATGGAGCTGGAACAATAGGGAGAGAAACTATAAGCTTTAGATGTGAGGGAAATAGCATAACTACTGGAAATTATTATGTAAGTGAGGGGGAAGATAACGCAAGGAGTGGCAGATGGAGTGAATTGCAACCAGATGCTCCAAGCCAAATAGGAACGCAAAAATCAATGAAAGCGGCAAGAGGTTTAATTGTAAATACAGCCATTCTTGAAAAAGGGAGAGTTGTTATTAGTGCAAGCTCATCTACTATTACTGTTGAATTGTATAAAGTAACTCCAGTTGATAATGCCAGCGCAAAATTATCTCAAACATTAATGGCAACTTGCACTATTACTGGAACTGGTAATGCCAAGCCAAGAGTGGCAGAATTTACTATTGAGAGCGAGGAACAGATTAGCTCTGGAGATTTAATAATTCCGACAATTTCAACTGCTGGAGAGGAAATAGCGTTTAGAGGAGTAATTAGTTACACATTAAAATATACATAAAAAAAATGAAAAAAGAAATTGGCGATAGCTTACAAGTAATGACAGCAAATGGAAGCGCAATAGGATTAAATTTAACCAGCTGCAATGAGATTTTAACATTTATCTCATTAGTGCTTGCTATTGCATTTACTATTTATAAATTTACAAAAGATGCCCAAAAAGAAAAAAATAAATAAAGGAGCAAGCCATCCTAAATGGGGAAAGGTGGAAGATGCAAAAGAAATAAAAGAAAGGCGATTTATTGCCAATGTAAAAGGTGCAAAAATATCCGCAATCTTTCTCAAATAAAAAGAGATTAGGTGCTTTGCCGATTATTAAAAAAAAGATTCATAAAAGCGAAAAGCATTATGAAAAAGCCAAAAGCAAATTTATTGCTGATAAGAGATACTTTTACAGATAAATCTACACTTGGAAAACTATACTTTGATGGAGAGTTTTATGGGCATACTTTAGAGCTGGCTTGGAAAGATAACGAAAAAAGAGTATCTTGCATTCCTAAAGGAGTTTATGAAGTTAAAAAAAGGCATACAGAAGAAAGCAAATATAAATACGAGCATCTGCATATTTTAGATGTAGAAAATAGAGAATTGATTTTAATGCATGTTGGTAATTATCCTAAAAATAGCAAGGGTTGTATATTATTAGGAAATACAAGAGCATTAAATTTTGTAGGCGAAAGCCGAAAAGCATTTTACAAATTGATGTATGATTTAGGAAGTTTTGAGAAAATTGAATTAATAATTAAAAATAGATAAAATGAAAAAGTGGATCATAACCCAAACTATTAAAAAGATTTTGGGAAGCAAGAAAGCAATTTATACCATAGCAGCAATTTTAATAACACTTCTTAGCGATACGCTTGGGATTGATAAAGAAACTGCTACAACTTTGGTGTATTCTATAATGGCTCTTGTATTAGGGCAATCAGTTGCAGATATAAACAAGAAGTAGTTAGTAAGTAAAAAATCCCACTTGAAAGTAAAGGTTTTTTATTTCTAATTTTACCAAATGGCTAAAAAATATGGTAGAAGATTACGGCTCTCAAAAGAAGAGGAAGAATTAATCTACCAACATAGAGCAGCTCCACTTAAAAACATTAATGGGAATACAGCCCTTGATTTACATATTAAGGAAAGGGGTATAAAAAAAGATGATATTGTAAGTGTAAAGCATTGGCAAGCATCTAATGGAGAGTACCGCTTTTCCATTGTTACAAAAGACAACATTGATAGCAGCAAAGTTTTTGATGCTGTAAATAATCTGATAAAAGATTACGCTCCTACATATAATGAAATAGAATATAAAAAAGGGGAATGCCTTTTAGTAATAAATCCAGCTGATATACATATTGGAAAATATGCAGCCGAAAAAGAAACTGGAGATGCTTATAATAATAAAATAGCATTTCAAAGGGTAATAGAGGGCGTTTTAGGGCTTATTGATAAAGCCAAGGGGTTTAGTATAGATAGAGTATTATTTTGCATAGGAAATGATGTATTGCATATTGACAATGTATATGGCAGCACTACTAAAGGCACTTATCAAGATACAGATGGTAAATGGTGGGAGCATTATGAAATAGCTTTACAACTATATGTAAAATGCATTGAGATATTAAGAGAATTAGCTCCAGTTGATGTAATACATTCAATGAGCAATCATGACTACCAAAGTGGATTCCATTTAGCTCACAGCTTAAAAGCGTGGTTTAGAAACTGCAAAGATATTAAAGTAGATGCTGGAGTAAGCCATCGTAAATATTACAGATTTGGAAATTCATTAATAGGCCTTGAGCATGGAGATGGAGCTAAAATGGCTAATTTACCACTATTAATGGCACAAGAGCAGCCAGAACTTTGGGCAGAAACTAAATATAGATACTGGTATTTGCATCATCTTCATCACAAAGTAAAGCATAAATGGTTAGATGGTAAAGATTATATTGGAGTTTGCGTGGAGTATTTAAGAAGCCCAAGTGGATCAGATTCCTGGCATAGCCGTAAAGGTTATTGTAGCCAAAAGGCAGTCGAGGGATTTATACATGAAAAAGAAAGTGGGCAGGTTGCAAGATTAGTGCATTATTTTTAGTATTATTGCCACTCTTCAAGATACATTGTTTTGTTTTTTAGTTGAGATTAGTCACTTTTCGGAGTGGCTTTTCTTTTGTTAACAACTTTGTGAATAAAGTTTATTTAAGTTTTCAGCAACTGTTAAAAATATTTTGATATTTGCCTTGTATTAATCAAAACTAAAAAAACAATGGAAAAAACAAGATTAAATGAATTAAAAAACCAAATGCACGAAATGCGCCAAAAGGATTTGCAGATAAGTGCTAAAGTAGATGCTAAAGCAATTAATCCAAATGAGCTAAAATATCAGCAAAAGAGCTATAAAAAGTTAAACTATGCTGATTTGCCTATTTATCGCAAATGGAATGTAGGAGAAAGCACATATTATTATAGAGGAAGAATTGTAGAGGGTAGATTAGTGTGTGATAAAATATATGATGGAGAGCATAAAATTGAATATTCAACAACACATTTAAGCAGCGTAATGGATCAAGATAATAAGGAAAGTAATGAGGAAGAATTTAATAATGCAATTTGCAAATTAATAACATACCTGGAAAAATGAAAGATTTAATGAATAAGATTTACAAGGATAATGACTTGGATAAAAATGATGTCTATAAAGATAAAAGAGGCTTTGCTATAATTACAAGAAGTGGAATAGAAAAAATCCAAGCAAGAAATGAAATATCTGTTAGCTATGATGTAATAAAAGCCGAGCTTGATAATTGCATTGTAAAAGCAACCAGCTTAATTAGAGAGGGGGATGAGTGGATTCCTAAAATAGAAACTTTTGGCTCTGCCACTAAAGACAATTGCCGCCAGCCATTTAGAATGGAGATTGCCGAAAAAAGAGCTTTAGCCAGAGTAATTATTAAGACAATGAATTACACTAATGTTTTAGGGGAAGATGAAATTAGCTACCAAAAAACAGCTGCAAAGGATTGGAATAATGATTTAGATGCACTTAATAAATTGACAAATGGAGGAAAATAGCGAATTTTTTAGAATTGTCAGAATTGATAGGGCAAGAAATATTTTATGCCAAATGTTTGATGTAGATAAATTTTACCTTGAAAATAACACTTGCCGCAAAAGAAATGTAATTGATGCCAGGCGATTTCTTGTTTATTATATGAACAGAGAGCTGGAGATCCCTTACAATAGATTGCAAGATTACATCAAAGGAATGCATCATGCAACTGGCATACATTTATGCCGAACATTTGAGGATTTTACTATTGGCAGAGCAGCTGATGTAGAAATGCGAAATAACTACCATAAATTTATAGTATTAGCAAATGATTTTGATATTCTGGAAACAATGCTCAAAATTAAAAGAGGGCAAGCCAAACATCTTAATCAAGAAATCAAAGAAATTAATAACCAAATAAAAGAAAAAAGAAATGAAAATAATAGCGAGAGTTGATAAACTCCTGGAGCTGCAAAGCGGCACAACAAAAGCAGGAAAGCAATGGAAAAAGCAACCTATCTTGGTAAGCCAAAAGGATGAGTTTCATAGTGAGCTTCTAATTGAAATGTGGAATGATAATATCATTGAGTTAAGTGAGGGCAATAATTATGAATTTGAAATTGCTATAAAAAGCAGAGAATGGAATGGAAAATATTATACTAATGTAAGCTGCAATAATGTGGGAAAAGTAATGGAAGATGATGCAGATGATAAACCTTTTTAATTATGATAAATGATTTTGAAGATATTACTTATGAGCTTACTGAAGATGAGCTTAATAAAGTGCCTTTAATTATTAAAGGTATATCAATGCGAAAAGGAAAAGCAATGGCTGTTTCTGGCTCTTTAATTTGCGAAAAAATGAATCTAAAAGGCCCAAGATTGAGAAAGATTATAAATTACATTAGAGTAAAAAACTTGCATTACGGGCTTTGTAGTTGCGGTAAAGGGTACTATACTGCAAACACATTAAAAGAGCTTGAGGATTGCGTAATTAGCTTAAAACAAAGGATTGCAAGCCAAGTTAAGGTATTAAATGCTTTAGAGGGCCAAACTATGATGTTTGGAGGTGTAGGGCAATTATCTATATTTGAATGAAAAATAGAAACTTAAATAATATTGATCATTGGGCTACTCCAAATTACATTTTAGAGCCTTTAATTAAAGAATTTGGAGATTTATTTGATCCTTGCCCTCTTAATCATAATGTAGATATATGGGATGGATTAAAAATTGAGTGGCATAAAAATAATTTTATAAATCCCCCTTACTCAAGAAAATTAAAAGAAGCATTTGTAATTAAGGCAATTGAAGAAAGTAAAAAGGGGAAAAATTGTATTTGTCTTTTACCCGTTTCTACATCTACAAAGTTATTTCATCATCATATTTTACCAAATAAAAAGGAAATAAGATTTGTTTATAAAAGAATAAAATTTATTGGATATAATACTTATGGAATTAAAGTAAGTGATAAATGTGGAATGCATGACTCAATGATTGTAATATTTTGAATAATGGAAGTAATAAGAGTAATAAAAAATAAGAACTACACTACAATAAGCAACCAGCTCTTTAAGAATAAAGGGATCAGCTTAAAAGCAAAAGGATTAATGGGCTATCTTTTAAGTTTGCCAAGTGATTGGAATTTAAGCATCAATGGAATAGTATCTTGCTCAAAAGAGGGTAGGAGAGCGATAGGAAATATCATAAACGAATTAATAGATGCTGGCTATATTGAAAGAAACCAAGTAAGAAAAAATGGAAAGTTTATAGGATATGATTATTTTGTTTTCGAGCAACCGAAACGCCCTTTTGCAGATACGACTAATGAAGATACGCAAAACAGCATACAAATAAGTAAAGAAGTAATAAAAGAAAGAATAAACAAAAATACTCTCTCTAAAAGCGAAAAATTCAAAAGTGAGGTTTTTTCTTATGATTATCCAAAAAGTATGTTAGAAAGCTTTTATGACTATTGGAGCGAGCCAAATAAAAGCAAAACTAAAGAAAGATGGGAATTGCAGCCAACTTTTGAAATAAGCAGAAGATTAAAAACATGGGCAAAAAGAGAAAAAAGCTTTGCACCTAAAAAAAATGGAATGAGCAAAATAGATATGCATTTACAAAGTCATAAAGAAGCTTTAGAGATATTAAGAAATTCAAAAAAATGATTATAAAAGAAAACAATTTAGAAGAAAAATGTTTGCACTTAATTAGCAAAACATTAGTTGATCTTGGGCAAGTAAAACCAGCTGATGAGAAAGTTATTTTAGCTAAAAGATTAAGCCAGATTCTTATTACAAGATATCCTAAATTTAGCTGGCAAGCTGTAGAGCAAGCTTTTGATGATGGAGTGCTTGAATCAGAGGAATTTCATTTGTGCGCCAAAACTATGAACAAATGGCTCTACAGAATTAAAACAATGATTTGGGAGGGATGGTATAATGATAGGAATGGAGCAAAGCATTTAATAGATAGTAAAACCAGAGCTTTATTAAGCAATCAAAAACTAATAGAATAGATGTTTAAGTTTAGAATAGGGAGATTTATTATTCAATTGATCCCCCCAAAAATAAAATATAAGATATGAAAATATTAAATCTTTACGCTTGTTTAGGTGGTAATAGATATAAATGGAATGAGGTTAAAAATGATATTGAAGTAACAGCAGTAGAATTAGACGAAGAATGTGCAAGATTATATCAAGAAAGATTTCCTCATGATAAAGTTATAGTTTCAGATGCACATGAGTATTTATTAAATCATTACAAAGAATTTGATTTTATTTGGAGTAGCCCGCCTTGTCCTACACATTCAAAAGTACGGGTATCACAAAAAAACCAACCTTTTTACATACCGAAATATCCGGCTATGGAATTATACCAAGAAATAATATTTTTACAAGAACATTGTAAAGGTAAATATGTTGTAGAAAATGTTATTCCATATTATCAGCTACTAATACCAGCACAAAAAAGAGGAAGGCACTTATATTGGGCTAACTTTAACCTACCTAACAATGTAGATAGAAAAGAGGGGAAAGGTATTATGTGTGGGCAACAAAATGAAGAAGTAAATAAATTATGTAAATTTCATAGTATTGATAGGAAGTTCTTAAACTCTTATAAAGGGAAACAAAGTAAGTTAAAAATTATTAGAAATTTAGTAGATTATGAAGTAGGCAAAACAATATTTGAAACTGCATTAGGAATAATAAATAAAAAAAACAATAAACAAACTCAATTATTTTAATATGAGATTACCAATAACATTTGATTTAACGCCAAAAGGAAAAATAGTAGATAGAAAATATCCAGGAGAAAAAGGATATGCCGAAAATGTGCAATATACACTCCAATTTAATATCCAGGAAGATGGAGTTTATATTTCTTACTATGGAGATGATGATACTTATTTTGATCAAGATAAAATACATAAATTAATAAAAAAGAGCTTATGAAAATAGCATTAGCAATTTATTTAATAGTAATAGTGGCCTGCATTGTGGAAGCATATTTTTGCACAAAAGAAATGGAAGAAATAGAGGATGAAATAGAGGATGAGATGAGTTTGTGTTGTGGAGCTACTTTTATGGATGATTCTGATATTTGTCCTAAATGCCTTGAGCATACTGGCAGAGAAATATAAAAAGATGAGTAAAATACCAAAATATTATATAGGCAAACACTATAAATATGAAGCCAGGAAAGTAGTAGAAGATTTTGAGCTTTCATACAATATAGGCACAGCTGTTAGCTATTTATTAAGAGCAGAAAGAAAACATAAAACTCCAGTTGATTGCATTAAAAAGGCGATTGCTCATTTAGAATTTGAATTGGATAAAATAAATAATCAGAAAAAAATAAATAATGAAAACAGTAAATAGTTTATCTGGAGGCAAAACTTCAAGTTATATTGCAATAAATTATCCTGCTGATTTTAATGTTTTTTCTTTAGTTAGAACAAATGATAAACTTTGCAAATATCCAGATAAAAAAGTTAGGCAAATAGTATCTGATCTAATTGGAACTGAATTTGTAGGCACAACAGAACAAGATAATATCATAAAAATAATGCTTAATCTATCTGAAAAAATCGATATTACTTGGGTAAGTGGCAAGCCGTTTGAAGATATAATAAGAGGAGGTGCAAATAATAATAAGGGGAAAAATGGAAAATACTATTTACCTAATATTATGGTAAGGTATTGCACTACTCACTTAAAAATGAAACCTATATTTGAATGGTGGCAAAAAGAAATAAATGAAGTATGCGAAATGAGAATAGGGTTTAGAAAAGGAGAGGAAAAAAGAGCAAATAGAATGATAGATAAACTTAATAAAAAAGGAAATGAGGAAATAAAAATTGTAGTAGGTAAAAGAGGAACGAAAAACAAATGGGGAATGGTTGAATGGAGAAAGCCAAAATTTCCTTTGATTGAAGATGGATTAAAAGCAATAGATATTGAAAATTATTGGAATAAAAATAATTGGATAGGATTTGAAAAAGGATATTATAATAATTGTGTGGGGTGCTTTCATAGAAGCCCTTTGTTTCTAAATAAAATGAGCCAAGAGCATAAAAATAAAATGGAATGGTTTGCCAGAATTGAAGAGCAAAACTATCCAAATACATTTAGAAAAGATTGCACTTATAGAGATATTATGAATTGGAATAAACAAACTGAATTATCTTTTGATGATTTTAGCGAATGTGATAGTGGTTATTGTGGAATATAAATTAAAAACAAAACTATGAATTTTTTAGCACTACTTAAAAAAACGCAAGGCGTAAAAGACAAATGGGGGATTGCTCGTAAATGGGTGATCTATTATGACAAAGATCATAAAATAAGAGAAATAAAATCATTATTTCAGCCGAATGAGTATAATGGAGCAAGGCCAGCTTATAATGATAAAGAGCTTATTCAGGTATTAACAAAACAATCTTAATATGTTAGAAACAATAATTATAATTTTATTATCTTTTTTACTAATATTGTCGCATCTGAAACGCAACAAACTTGAAAAGGAGCGAAACTATTGGAGAAATATTTTTACCAATAAATATTGCAATGACAATTAATAATTTTTTTCAAATACTCTTATGAAGCACTATGGCAAAATAAAGAATCTTAAAATAGATTTTTTAGATGAAGAAAGATTTGTGGAAGATTTAGTTAAGCTGGAGGGAAAAGATATTGTCTTTACATTAAAAGAAAATAAAGATTACAGAACTAATCAGCAAAATAAGTTATGGTGGAAATATATGCAAATTATGGGAGATGAGTTAGGATATGAAAAAGATGAAATGCATGATATTTGCAAGCTTAAATTCCTAAAGCGTGAAAGATATGAAGATGGAATAAAAGTAGAATATCTCAAATCTACTGCTCAACTTACAAAGAAAGAATTTAAGAAGTTAGTAGATGAGGTAATTATTTGGGCTGCCAAAACCTTTAGCATAAATTTGCCAAATGAGTGAAGATAAATTACAAACATCAGTAATAAGATACTTAAAACTAAAGCATCCAAAAGTTAAGTATTGCTCAAGCATTGCTGGTGCTTATATTAGTAGTGCTGCTCAAAGAAGAAAGATAGTAAGAAATGGATATGTAAGAGGCAAGAATGATTTAGATATTTATGAAGCAAGAGGAGGATATTTTGGATTATTCCTGGAGCTAAAGGAAAAGGCTTATCCAACTCAAGCACAAAAGGAATGGATAGCAGCTATGAATGAAAGAGGTTATCTTGCTGTAATTACAAGAGGATTTACTGAAACAATAAGCGTAATAGATGAGTATTTAAGTAAAGATAAAACCAGAGCAATATGATAGTAATATGGCCAAGCTAAACAAAATAAATCTTTATCCATTAGTGCTTTTATTAATAATGATTTTGATAATACTTATTGCAATATGAAAAAGATAAGCACTAAACAAAAAGAAATAAAAAGAAAGCTAAACAAAGTATATAAAGAGATAGCAGAAGAAAGAGCGCATTATTGCGAGGGATGTGGAAAGAGTGATGTACCTTTAAGCCATAGCCATATAATACCAAGGAGCAGAAGATTTGATTTAGTATGCGATAAAAAGAACATTCAATACTTATGCTTATCAATGGGAGAGCGTAAAGGATGCCATGAGATATGGGAAAGCAGAAATAAAGATAAACTATTATGCTATCATAAGAACTTGGAATACATATTGGAAGTAGATACAGAGTATTATTTTTTAATTACAGAACTCAATGCCTAAACTACCAGAAAGCAAAAGGCGGCCATGGCAGCCAAAGAAAGAGCAGCAAGCAAGGTTGAATCCTAATAGCAGCTTTTACCATAGTAAGCAATGGAGGAGCTTGAGGAACTATTATATCCAAAGGAATCCTTTATGTGAAGCATGCTTAAGAAGAAAAAAAACTACAGCTGGGCAAGTGGTTGATCACATTAAACCAATTAATATGGGTGGGCATAAAACAGATTTAAGCAATTTGCAAACAATGTGCCATCCATGCCATAACAGTAAGAGCGGGAAAGAGGGATGGGAGTACAGAAAAAAAAATAAAACTAAAAATGATTTATAAGGGAGGGGGCATAAACATCTTATTTACTATTTCTCTGGTAATC
>VTLG01008889.1_pt1 | contig 21890 bp, 29 predicted proteins | sample 4694571 | NCBI WGS metagenome assembly VTLG01 (sample SAMN12604809, study PRJNA352737) | marine metagenome | biome: ENVO:00000447; feature: ENVO:00000209|ENVO:00000569|ENVO:01000036; material: ENVO:00002151; isolation source: viral sequences binned using virsorter ... | reverse complement strand
GCCCACCCGCTTGATATGCCTATGCCTATCGTGATGGACGGACAGCCTTCAGCTTTAAGCTCCTCGTTCAACACCTTCATGTCCTCAATCATCTCTCTTGCACACGCGACAGCAGCTTCTTCGTGATGCTCCATCTCAATCGGAATTGAAAACGCGCCCATCAGGGCATCACCGATGTACTTGTCCACCATACCGCCGTGCTTCTGTACGCAAGCCTGTTGAACCGTGAGCGCACGATTCATTATGTAAGTGACTTTTTCAGCGGGAAGTTGCTCACTCATGGATGTGAAGCCTCTGACGTCTGTGAAAATCCAAGTGGCGTACCGCTTCTCGCCACCAAGAACCAAGAGGTCAGGATTGTCCTGTAACTTCTTCACCTGTCTGGGATCAAGATAATGCTCAAACTGCTCTTTGATCTGCTGCCGCAGCTTGAACTGCGTCCTGAAGTTGAGATAGAAAGCTACCCCCGCAGCAAGCACCTGACTGATGAGCGACCAGCTTACATCTATCAGAATACCCCGCTGAATCAAATAAGCACCAGAAACGGCTGTGAGAGCCACAACTAATCCAGCTAGGGTTATGCCCCACGTTATCCCCAAAAGGCTCGTCAGCGCCCATATCAGCGCCACAGTGAGCGCATATATTGCTACCTCTGCTGCTATGGCCCAATCAGGAATGTACGGGCTGTCTGGTCTGAGCATGGACTCCGCTAGACTTGCTTGGACGTAGTGAGGCTCTAATAGACCAACCGGAGTGGCTAATTGTGGCATCACGCCCTCAGCGGTAACACCCACGATAACGAAGGTATCCTGCACCCTCATTTCGGACAGAGAAGTTTCCCGTGGCTGTATCCAACTGATCCACTTCCTGCCCTGTGAGTCCACTGGTACGGGGGGAAGCCCTTGGACAGCAATTTCCTCGATGCCGTTGTCGTTGGTTCGTATCATGTAGGTATCAGCTTGGGCGATGACCTTCAGCACCTGAGTGCCGAACGCTGCCAGCCATCCATCGGGGGTTCTGTAGAGCAACGGGATACGGCGCACCAGATTGTCCACCTCTACTGGAGCAGTAGCGATTCCTTGAGCAGCAGCACCAGCCAGAACAGGGATGTTCTCAATGACACCCGATGCCATATAGCCTCCTGCCTCACCCGTTCCCAGAATCACAGTGCCTTCAGTAGCAGGATATTCGCCGTTCGGGTTTTCAAACAGAGGCAGCACGCTTGGAGCCACACCAAGAATCTCAGCAAAGGCTTGATCCCCGCCCTGTCTGTCTGCATGAGGGAACCCGATACCCCAACCAACCCCGATAGCACCACGCTCTAATAATTCTCTCTGGATTTCAGCTAGTCGCTGCCGAGGTAATGGGTAGCCGCCTTCATTATCTACGTCCTGCTCAGTGATGTTGAGTATGGTAAATAACCCAGAGGGTTCTGGCGTTACAACCAGCGCATCGAAAGTTCTTAGCTTGATGACCTGATAAAAGTCAGCACCAAAGATAATTGGTAAGGATAAAACAGCAAGAATTATTGCGCCTATTCTATGCACTCGTATATCCACCACTCAACGACACAACCCCACGGGATTACCATTGGAGTATTCACGAAGTCTGAAGCGTTGTCATATTTATCTGTAGAAAGAATAATGCACTTTGAATTTTTAGAAACAAAATAACCAACCGTCCTTCTGACAACGGGAATAAGATTAGCCACATCCTTCGTCTCATAGTCATTGCAATCAACCCACGCATCTTCCCATAACACTTCAGCAATTCTGTTCTTGGTTTTTTCCATTCTGAAATTATAAATGTTTTGTTATCTGCCATGCCTCTTGTTTTCTAGCTGAAAACGCTATTTCTGGTTGGCATTTTTTGATGAATAACTGTAAGTCTTTGATATTCAAAGATATTTAGTTGTTGATTAACCATTCGTATGTTTGTTATTATAAACATCTTGATAACTGAGACTAGGTAGGAGAAAAGAAATGGAAGCACCAAGATGTCGTTTATGCGATTCTTCTGAGGATGTTGCAGAGTATCTTCAAGATGCTGGTTGCGGGGCATTTGATGAGGTCTACTATTGCGATCAATGTTACTGCGATTACGAGGGATTTGATGGTCAGGTTAAAAAAGTTGTTACTCAGAGTTTAACTTACAGAATTAGGATTAAAGACTGCGACTGCTAAGACCAGCATGATTGCCTTCATAAGGTACAAACAAATGTCAAAAAAAATACACCATCCGGTTAAATCGTTAAGCCGCTCGCTAACAAAAAAACTAAAAAAAGTTCGCGAAACCAAACAGCGCAAAGCATCTAAAAAAATGATACGCGCCTACTTTGATAAAACATAACTTGAACAGGAGAAACATATGTGTACCAACGAAGTAGAAGTAACCGTGCCTCGTGGATGGGACTACAGGGTTGTCCTATATCCTTGCGGCAGCACGGGGCCAGAAGGCGAGATGATCCTGTGCGAACAATGCGAACCGCAACGCGAGAACAGGCAAGCAAACGCCGATGCGGATAATGCTTGGTTACGATCCGCCGGATGGGGCGAGATTTAAGGGGGGGGCAATGAAAACCTTGTACATAATTCGCGGTCTCCCCGGTTCTGGAAAAAGCACACTGGCTAGAAAACTAGCTCCTCATATGCACTTTGAAACAGATGATTATTTCGTTGGCTCTGATGGGGTTTATCGCTGGAATCCAAAGCATCTAAAACAAGCGCATCTGTGGTGTCAGAAAAGAGTAGAAGAAGCAATGTACTTTCTGGAACAAAAACTCAACCACCGCAATCAAGACCGACTTACCTATATTCACCCTGTCATAGCTGTATCTAATACATTCTCAACTCAGTGGGAAGTAGACCCGTATCTGAACATTGCTAAATGCTACGGATACAACCCCAACCTGATAGAGTGCCAGAACAGCTATGGGTCTATACACAGCGTTCCTGAGAAAACCATTAACTCCATGAGAGAAAGATGGGAGACTGTGATTGTAGACCCTAGATTCAATCAAACTGTTTGAGAGGGTCATGAATCTGTGGAAATCACCCTCAAATAACCAAGAAACTTTTTAACGGCTAAAGAGTTTGAAAATTTAACAGCACACCCTAAGTTCAAGCAAAAACACCATAAACTTTCAAAAAACGATGCAAAAGGAATTAGCTCCCACAGCCCAATGACTACGCGGCCTGTAGAGGAGGTGTTTTGATTTTCATTTTTAGAGGCGCGCAAAAACGCTCTGAAATAATTAGTTAAATATTTGACGGTGTTTTTAGGCTGTCAGAAATTTATAAAATTTTGAGAGGCCGAAAACAGCGCGAAAAAAAGAAGTTAGTATTTGACGGGGTTTTGGAGGGGCAGAAAATTTGTAATTTTTTAGAGTCGCTTATAATCCGCTAAAAAAGCGTCCGAAAAACGAAAAAACTTTTAAGAGCAAAAGAGTTGGTCAGAATTTTAGCCGATCTCTGAATCCGTTAGAAATGCGCCCGAAAAACGAAAAAAACTTTTTAAGCGAAAAAGAGTTGCAAGAATTTCACGCCCCCTATCAAATAAATTTATTTTCGCCCAAACTTTCAAAAACCGATGCAAAACGAAAACGGTTACTGAAATTTATAAGCGATAACTAATTCGTTAAGAAAACACTGAAAACTCACAAAAAGTGATGCAAAACAAATTAGACTCCACAGGCCGCATGGTTATTGGGCTGTAGAGGGGGTGTTTTCATTTTCATTTTTGCGGACGCGAGAAAACACGTTCAAATAATGAGTTCAACATTTGAAGGGGGTTTTAAGCTCTCTGGAATTTATAATTTTTTCCGCGCCCAAAAACCCCTCGAAAAAAAGAAGTCAGGATTTGAAGGGATTTTAGACCCCTCAGAGATTTATATAATTTTATGATCTCGAAAATCGCTCAAAAAAAACAAGTCATAATTTGAGGCGGATTTCATCCCTTAAAAAGTTTGTAAATTTTTCGGGTCATGTTTTTGGCTTTTTTTGATATCAATCAAACTGGTTGACAGTGACGGTTTTGTTGCAATTAGCCGCACAATCCAGCACTACTGTGTAGCTCTTAGCCGTGGCCCCTGTCTGCGTGGCATTGACAGTGTAATCCCCTTGTTTCACTAGAATGTTCCCACCGTGCGCACCGTCCCCTGATTGAGTCAGATTGACTGTTGAGTTGTCAGAAGGATTGTTGCGGAATTCAATGTCTGCATCCTTGTTACCCGATCCAGACTGCGTGATGGTGACATTATTTGCATTACAATTTGTGCATGCCTTAGCGTATGCGTTGTGGTTACCTGATCCTGATTGCGTAGCCGTCCAAGTTGAGTCATCTCCAAAGGCGTAGAATTTCGCGTAATGAGATCCGCTTCCGGTCTGACTAATCGTATATACGTTATCATCTCCGCTCATGTATATCTCTGCATACATATCGGAGCCTGTTTGGGTGATTGTCATCTCATTTGAGTCCTGATCCGCATCAATGTAGCCAGTATTTCCATTTCCTAGTTGTTGGATTTCATACTCATTAGACTGATGATTTGTGTATTGTGAATATGCTTTAGCCAGATTGTCATCACCATTCTGGTCAATATCGATAGTCGCACTACTACAAGTATGGGTAGCATAGGTTCCATTTGATAGCCCACACCATACGCGAGCCGTATTGCCAGTTCCTCCTATTTGGTCAATGTAGATACTGGTATTAGTGCCTTTTGTGTCTATCTCTACCGAGTTGTCAGCCCCGAAAACAGGGGATACCAAGGTATAGGCCACTATGAGAACTGCCGAGAGAATGGCCCTCATGCAGCCTAATCTACTGAGATTGGTTGATGTAGATGACATTATCACCCCCGCCGTTTATTTCAGCGCCTATCTTGATTCCAGCGGTAACGATGTCGATGTTGTAAGCTGCGCTCTTGTCTAGCTCCAGATCAACCGTATTTTCTACCTCGCGAACCATGTACAAAGATGCGCCCTCAGTAAAGGTGTAGACCTGAAGCTGCGGATCAAAAGGCACTACGATATTTCCCTCAATCTGAACTCCATCTAGCTCTGCTGACTTGGCTTGCTTTCCTGTGTCTGAAACTTGCACCAATAGATCGCTCAGAAAGTCAGCAGCTAAGAGATCTATATCTAACCTACCCATATCCTCCTCAAGCGAATCCTCATCTAAGGGATCTTCATCCAGTGCATCTTCCTCAAGCAAGTCTACGTCCAGAATGTTAGACGCTGTGCCGCTTTGTTCATCAACCGCTTCTTGGATTTCATCGGGAGGGTTCACAATCAACAGATTGTTAAGGAAGTTCATGCTCATCCCTTGGAGAATGACCGGCGGGGTAGGGGGAGACTCAGAGACAGTGACCGCCGTAGCTTGCCACGGCTCATTCATAACTACCTCGCCAGCCATAGAAGTGACTACAATTTCTCCAGAAGAATCTCCATTTTCATCAGGCAGAAGAATGACCATCGTTTCGCCAATCTCAGACACATGTGTGGTGAACTCCGTCCCACGAATTGCCACTGAGGCTACTGGAGTTACGATGGAAACGTTTTCTCGGTTGATTCGGCCTAGCGCACCCGTCAGGAACCGCGCCGTACCAGAAGCCATATTGAGAGCTAGACGAGACTGTGATGGGTCAGGATTAAAAACGTACTCGTCTATGACAACACTTGAACGCTCAGTGAGGCTTACGGTGCTGTCATCTAGGAATGTAATAGAAAGCCGACCATTGCCAGTTCGCACGTTGTCCATGCTGGCAATACTCAGTTCTAACTCAGCGACTAGAGAATCATCAGAGTCCTCACGAAGTATCTCACCGATACCGCGTAGCTCAGATATAGAGCCAACTTGAGCGTTAGCCACCAGAGGAAATAGAGCTAACAGCCACTTGTGCATTGGTCAATATCAATCACGCCGCCTGTACTAATTGCGACCAAATCTACAATCCCGCTAGTTGATCCAGTGGCATTAGTCTGATCTATGTCGATATTGTTCGTTGACCCTGTGATATCAGCAGTAATGGAGTGGTTCGCGTTTCCGGTCTGCGTCGTGTCGATGTCATTTGAGCTTCCGTCAACATCCCAATTATTGACCCCACCGACAACCTCAGAAGTAATGTTCAGATTGTTGCTTGTTCCGGTCACCACGATGTCTGTGTTGCCGCTCGTTGCCGTAGCTGCTGCGCCCTGTGTGTATAGAAGGACATTTGAGTCCCCTGTCGCAGTGAAATCAAAGTCGGTAGACTGCACATCACCAGACGCACCTAGCGCCAATGTCTGAGTATTTGAGTCCCCGGTACTTCTCAAAGTGAAACTGGCAGAGTTGGATTGTGCCGCCGTTATCGCGATACTATTGCTATCGCCTATCTGATCAATGTCTGCCGTGATGGAAGTACCAGAGAGCGTTGCTCTTGCGCTAGTGGTTCCAACGATATTTGAGTTACCGATCTGGTCTATGTTCAGCGTTAGGGCTGTAGACCCGCCGTTACTTTGGGTTAAATATATACTGTTATTGGCGCTTTGCGCTGATATCATGTAAGCAAGTGAATACAAAAGAAACAAGTAAACAAAGCAGCTTTTAATCAAGATTCTCATTCTGAACCTCCTTGTGGGGTGTAGTCCCACATATCTTGTTCAATGCCTTGATGAATTAGCTCTAATACAGCCGCTTCAATGGCACTTCGGACTGCATAGGTAGCAGTCTCATTTCTGGCAGCACCTGCTTCAATCTCCACAAGCTCAGTTCCGCCAGTTTCTGTAAAGATGAATGTATCAAAGTTGGTAGCAGTTGAATATACTTGTTTGCTAGTAATCACATTCAACAACACCTGTCCCGTTTGCACTAGAACAGCCCTAAGCGCCACTGTAACCTCATCAACCCGATATTGGGTGCTAGTGCCTATCCCCAAATAACGCGCCCCTACACCGCCACTAAGCAGATTAGTGTCGTAACCAATGATGCCACCAGCCAAGATCAATCCAGAAAATAGCAGAGGCTCTAACTGATTAGCGCCCTCACCATCGTAATTATTTCGGGTTGAGATGATTAACTGACGTTCTCTGGTCAAAACATCAAGATTTGCGCGCTCTGCAATGAGAAACCACTTGCCCCTTCCAGCCGCCATTAGCGCGTCAATCAGAAAGCTGTCTGCCCCCTGAGTTACGGCAGTTGAAAACAGCGCCATGTTATCAGCCGTAGCGCGTTGTCCGGTTTGATCTGCAAAAGAATACACGGATACCACAGCTTTTTGCCTTGGCATAGCAAGGTTTTGCAACTCAGTCAGAGTTGGTCTTTCTACCCTTGGCTCTGGTGAACAGTAATTGCTTAAAGTTCCACAGCGATAGGGGTCAACACTCACGCACCCTGAGATAGCGAGTGCCAGCAAACATGAGGCTAGAAACCGCACTCGTCTGTACTGCATACGCCAAATGATCCAACAGGGATGCGAATTTCTGTCGTAGACCCGTCTAGGTCTGTCACTATAAGGATAATTTCTGTGCCTGTGTTTACAAAAGAAACCTCACCAGCACCTTCCAGATAAACTACCCCACCAGTGCCTCCTGTCTCGCTGTTGAAGAGAGACGCTGCCAGATCTTGGCTTATTTGACTCATCACCCTGCTAGACAAATTTCGCAAAAATTTGTTCAGTGTTGTGTTTTCTTGCGCCCTTAAAGCCTCCTCCGCTCTGGCTTCTATCTCGTCCAGAATGGCAGCTTTGCGAGTTCTTTCCTGCTCATCAATAGTTAGATAGTGTGCTGACTGACCGAAACCATTGAACGAAGGATTACTGAAGGTGAAAACCAGATCGGTTGCTTTGGCAGGAACCGCAAACAAGCTAATCGTTATCAACCACTTTTTCATCTTTCTGCTCCCTAAGCTCAATCACCGTGTCAAGTTTCTGCTGTAACCGTATGATGTCATTATCAAGCATACGACATCTGTCTATGAGTTTAATCAACGTGACGTTAGCCTCTGCCAGTTTTGTCTTGATATTATTGGTTATAAAGTTCCAGATGAAATGGATCATGTACAGCAGACCGACAGTCGCTACTATCGGAAAGCCATACTCGCTTACCGCTGCCGCTATGCCTTCCATCAGTCTCGCCTAGCATCTTCTTTCCCATCTGCCCTTGCTATCCGGTTCAGGTCAGGGCGAATCCCTAACACGCTACACATCGTTGCATCAAGCCTAACAATATCATGGTTCATGGTTTTGACCCTATTATCAAGGGCTTGGACAATGCCATGTATGCCGTTGACCTGACCGATAACGCTCTCAAGAATGTATTTAATAGTCAGAAAGATAAAAAACCCTGCAATCAACGCAATAGCAATCGGAAACCCAACGTCCCCTATCAATGAGAAGGCTTCATTCATTCTTCCTCGCCCTTGAACTTCTTAGACTGCCCAGAGGTTCCAGCGTAAATTCCAAAGACTGCCGCCATAGCACCAACTACGACTGAGACCAAACCAGCTTGCTCAATGTTTGGCTCATCCAATGTCATGAACCACATCACTACCGCATATAATAAATAGATATATACACCAACAAACACTCGCGGAAAGATACGCCATGCGTCTATCGTTTTAGCCAAATGAACCCATTTGTGATAAGGGTTTACGCCTATATTGTTAGGAGTGACTTCAACTTCTAGGTCTATCTTCCTCTTAACTGGCTCGTTGTCCATGATTCCTCCGGTATTCTTCATGATCGGTTAGCCTGAACCCGCCTGTCCTTACTGGCGCATTGCCGTTAGCTCTGAATGACATAGCGTATTGTGACCAGTTCAAAGACATAACCCTTAGCCACTCATCAAATGAGATAACCGCTATCTTTTCATTGTCTTTTTGCCATCCGGTATTGATGGCGTACATAGGGATCACCACCCTAGTCGGAACACGGTTGTACTTAAACACTAGAACAGGGATTCTGCCTGATGCAGCATTGACCGCCTGATTCCACCACTGTTGCTTGAACCAATGGAAGCTGGCTTGCTTGTAGTGCTTGCACTCTATGGAGTGAAACGGGATCAGAATATCGCATTGGTTTCCCGTTCTGACTTGCTCTAGGTTTCTCTCACATACAAAGTCAATGCCTGACTTCTCAAAAAAATCATTGAGGACGGAAACCACTTGCCTCTCAAACGCCGCGCCTTTTGCCCTTGCGTTAATCAATGCACTCGCTCCCCCATTAAAGCCTCGCCCGATAATACCAGAACATGATATGGCGCTTGCTCATAACCAAGACTTATAAGGCGGCATTGAAATTTTAGCGCCTCCATAGGCTCCATATCACGAACCATCTCAATGTCTCCGGTTGGATTGTTCATTAGCTCAATGACGCTTATATCATCTCCATCCTTACTGAACTGCACGAAATGACCCTCATTAACGAACAAACCCAAGCAGAGTATGTTGTCTCTAGTCATGGTTCGTAGATGTCCAAGAGTGTCCATACCTGAAGTCGGCATGACACTTGATAGCGGTGATTTCGTCTTTCGCTGTGGTTGATCCGGTTTGCTCACAAGATGCTACCTGAAGATAGAACGTATCGCCTCTCTCAACTGTGATATTTGTCCATAACCTAGTGATTGATGCCCCGCCAAATAGTTGTTGAGCCTCCCCGCTCCCAGCGGATACTGCCGGAGTTCCTACCACATCATCAGCCCCACCAGCCGATTGGGTTGTTCCGTTATTCTTTGTTATTCTCACCGCCATATCTTCTGATGCGCTTCCGTCATAGCCCTCACCAGTAACGGCTACAGCCATAATTCCTGTGCCATTCATTTGCCATGACTTAACGGTTGTAAAAACTGTTCCGCTTAATTGTCCCTGATACTCAGGTAGCCCCGTATACCTTTTAGGCAGGTCGGTATCGGTGGCAACTACTGCGGCCTCTGGTAACTGACCTGTTCCGACTGATTGGCTATTGTCATAGACATCGTTTCTACCGAATACTTCCTTCGTAGATAGCATCCCGTGAATGACAATAGTGCCGTCATCCTCTATGTCTGCGGTTTGAAGTTTTGCCAACCTACCAGCCTGATTACCCGCTAGGAAAGAAGCTGACTCTCTCTCGTTGTGATTGATTGTTTTCAGCCAGAAGTAATAATTTGGTTTCAAGACATGTTCTTGAGACGATGACGGGATTGAGGTTAGATTTATAGCAGTTTCAGATGAGGCGTTACCCGCTGAGGTGGCTAACTTTATATTATTGCTACCCGCCTTGATGATGTAATACTCAGTGCCATCCGTTAACCCGCCAATAGCAGTACCGCCACCATCATCGTAAGTAACCGAGTCGGCAGCAGTTAGCTTGGCATATTGTGCTGCGGGTATGGCTATCGTTTCACTGCCCACAACTACTGTCAGCTTATTCCCTGCATCAAACCTTACAGGCCCAACCAAGCCATCATCGGCCCCTGTAGTCCATTGCATTTTCTTACTAGGTTCAGCGGCAATAGTGGCAACCAGATAAGTGTCATCCGTTGGGGTGGTGCTTATATTCCTGCGATGAATCTTGACCGACCTTAGACCTGTGGATGCGGCAGTAGGATTAGTCCACTTTAGAATCACCCCCAAAGGCTTGTCGTTTGATACTGTAAAGCTGGAACACGCCGCTGGCGCACTAGGATTGGCTGTGTTGGCGTTAGCTGTGCTGGTATAGACAGAATAGACGCTGTTAAAGCTGAAGTGCCTGACCTTAACTACATAGTTCTTGGCAGATGCCCCATAATCCGCTACCAAAAGCCCAGAGATTATGAACCTAGCTGTTTTCTTGCCAACAACTCCCGTCTGAAAGTTGGTTCCATCAGCAGACCACGCTATCTCTGTTCCAAGAACCGCCTCATCAGCGTTGTTAGCCCACGTTACTAGGATTTCCACCTTATTAGTGTTCGCCCCTTCAACTACGGTAGTCGGGGTGATTGACAAACTGGTAGGCGCAGACACACTCAAGCTGCCCGTAGCTAGATTGGACGCTGTTGCTAGGGGCGCAACGTGTTCGTTATAGGTAAAGTTAGTTATCGCAGCAGCGGTTTCTTTCAGGTTTAACCTGACCGCCAAATAGGGAATGTCTGATCCTTCTGATGAAATAACATCCAGATTCATGCTCTGCACTTCAAATAGCTTATTGGTATATGAGAGCCTTGAGTTTGTGACCTGCACCCAATCTTTAGGTTGTAGCTTCATAAAATTAAGCCCAACCAGACAGGTCATCGTAGTGTTGTATCTCTGATTTTTTAGGGATATTTTTGCAAGACGCTGTGATCTTGTGTGGGTAGTAGTGAACGGGTGCTGCATCTCCAGTATCTTTTTATAGTTAGCTGTGGATTCACCTGATGGCGTATCGTCCGACAGGTAACTTCCAGACTGAGGCGAAGCAATAGAGCCAGAACCTATGTCCACATAGATCGGGGTATCTGCGGCTTGAAAGCTGTTTGCAGAGTCAACGAACATCCCCTTGACCCCATTGTAGAGATCGTTTTTCGATGAGGCGGTTGTTACGGTTACAGGCTCCAGCAAGTCATCATCGGTTATTGTTAATGAAGCGGTTTGTGCAGCAGCAGGGAAGCAGTTAAACATTCCATTGGTATAGGTCAGCGATCCCGCGCAGGATGATAAAAGACCTTCCAAAAGACCCGAACCACTTGCTGAAAACTTGCTGAATCCATTAGCCGTGTATCGTTTCTCGGTTGTGCTGTTGTCTGCCAGCGTTACATCCTGATCGCATACGTTGGCGGCTTGAGCAAACCCGCCCCCGCTAGTGGTGTCATTAACTTCGTCAGAGGTTGCCTTGATCCCGTAGGTTGTATCAGTCAGGTAGTCTCTGACGCAGAGGGCGCTGTTAGCACTGAACGTGCTGACTGTGAACTTATGGGTTTCAGAAGATGGCTTGCTCGTCAGGCTGATAGCGGTTCCCGCGTTGGCATTAGCGGCTGTCGTTGCCAGTTTTATAGTGGTCGCTGATACATAGATGACGTAATAAGTTGTGCCATTGGTTAGTCCCCCTATAGCAGTTCCACTATTAGTATCGTAGACAAAAGCATCATTGGTGCTTAAATCGGGCGATGCTCCAGAGCTTGCCTTGTAGGTAATGACGTTAGTTGTTGTATTGACTGCGGTGTTGGCATTGAAATCAAAACTGCGCGGGTCATAGACCTTCTTGCCTTTAACCTGAAACGAGAGGGCTGGCATTTGAGACAACTTCTCAGGACTATAGTGCATCTCGATATAGACATACGCGCAATTAGTAAATTTATGAGTATCAGGAACCTCATCAGAGCCAAGAGTTGCCCTTGCTAAACCGTCATGGGCGGTCTGGGTTCCATCGTGGAAGGTGTACTGTATTAGTTTTCCGTTGCCATGTCCGGTGATTCCGCTATCAGTGAAGTTCGCATTATCTACTGTGTAAACCGTCTCCCCTGATACTTCCGCTCCTGCATTGTCCACAAGAGTAGCGTCCTCATCGTTAAGGCGAATCTTCACAAGGCTGTGTACTGGATGTCCCGAAAGAACCACATACATACAAAGGTTCTGATTCACCGTTCCCTTAGTGGCTAACTGCGTGATAGTGCCACCAACGCGACACTCACCGTAGATAATTTGTCGGGGAGCTATTGCGCTTCTGCTGGCAAACTTTGACCCAGATGAGAAGTTCTCTCTGGATGCTTCCATCCCTCTGCTGCTTAGTTTAGCCGCTACTGTGCTGACCAGAACGACTGTAGCTGCTGCGGCTGCTATTGCTGTCATTCCTGTTAATCCCGCGAAACCAGAAAGACCTATCGCAGTCGCACCGCCAGCAGCAGCGGCTCCTGCACCTGCTCCCATAGGGGCGGTAAATGGCAGGGCATACCACGCCACCATGACAGCGGCAGTTACGACTACAGCTTTAACTACATCAGACAATTCGCCACGCCCTCACAGCCAGTTCGTTATTGCAGCACTCAATTCCATCAACGCTTGGAGCTAACAGTGAATAGCCATCACAGATTCCCGCTATGTTTCTGCCGCTGTTTTTGAATATGGCAAGATCGCCAGCAGAAATGAATGAGGTAGGAATTGAAACCAACCCACTGGCTTTGGCTATGTTTTCTACCGCCTCATGTATTGAACTGCCATAGTTCCGTATGGTTTTGATAGCGGTTTTCTTATCATCCCATACTGCATCCTTCGGAATTAAATCCTTGCCCGTCATCACCTTAATTGCTGCGTTTGAGAACACACAACAATCCCACTCTCCCCATTTGAACGGCTTGCTTCTCACCTCGTCAATGAAGGCGAATAACGCTATATTCCAATCCGTTTTCTTTCTCATCATTGTTCACGATCTTCAGGTAGCCAGATGTCATCATGCGGCATCGGGTCTCCCATACCCGCTGAACCATGCTGACCATGCTGGCCCCAGATAACCTCAATATCCTGCATCTGCTGCACATAACGGAAACTGGTGTCCCCGGTTGCCACATGAATCTGGCTTTCATTGGTGTATCTAAGGTTGCTTGGTCGGTTAAGGTCAATGAGTCTATTTTCTGCGTTGACCGTAATGATAGATCCATTAGGATCGTCTTTTATTGAGATACTCGTCATCCTGCCCTTGAACAAAGTCATCTTTCCAACCACTTCGTTGGTAGATGCGTAGACGAATATCATATACAGCGTCAACGGCCTGTTCTGATAGTTATCAGTCAGGGCGTAATTCATCACCGTAGTATCCATTCCAGACAGACTGACAACCAAGTTAGTGCTTTTTAGCTCTGAGGTATCTTCAGTCTCAGAGAGGGTCAGCAAAGTACCCGCGCCTGTATAGGCTTCGCTATCTATAGTAATGTCATCTATTCCAGACCATAAGCGAACATCATCAGTATTAAACTCAGCCTTGACCGCGCAAGCTAGATGTTGATTGTCGTCATCTAGGCGGCTATTGATCGCAGCATCTATTCCGCTGCGCGTAGACATGGCTAAATCACCTCAAGGCAGGTGAACGACATGCTGTAAATACTGTTCTTGTTTGCCGACCACTCAACCATGTTGCCGCCTAATCTGAACCTCCCTCTGGGGCTGGCGAACTTTACATAGGCCGCGCTGGTGATGTTAGAGCGCAGCTTCGGCTCTACAGCCACCGATATGTAGTCTTTGGCGCTACCCCCTGCGCTGGTAACAGTCGCGTTCTCTGTGACCAGTAGAAGCTGCTGTGGTACGCCGCTGGTAGAAGCCGAGTCCAGTACCGCCAGATAATCTCCCTTCAGGATTGTTCCCGTTGCGCTGTTGCTGTTAGCCAGCAGGGATAAAGCTGTCGCGCCCTTAACATTCTGCTGAACCTTGCAGTTAGCCGTACCACTCTCTGAGGTAAAACTGGAGGTGGTGACTATGGTGGTGTCGTTGGTTCTTGAGGAAATCTTGTGCGTTCCATTATTTTCCTCATTGGTTGCGCCTGTGACATGAATATAATCACCGCCCCTTGTGACGCTGGTGGTGAATATGTTTTCTGTTGCGGTAATGTTCGCCCCGCTGAATGTCAGCGTTGCCGTTGTGTCTACAATCCTGTCATCCTCAATTAAATCATCACCGTTATAAGTTCCACGATTAGTCTTAGCGTCTGGGTCACAGAACTGGAAATAGTTACTCGTACCCTTACACAAAGCCATCCACGCTTGCCAATCTGCTGCGGTTGCCCTGTTCATAAGGGGCAGAGACACATCAGCAGACCAACCTACAAAATCAAACTCCTGAGTTTTTTGTTTACCCGTGAACGGGCTAACCGAAACGCTGACTGCACGACTAAGCGTGAACGTGCTGCTCACAAAATTCGGTGAGGCTGGCATAGTTACTTCACGCACCGGCTAACCCCTTTCTGAATGACCCGCCCCGTCTAGCTGCATCCAAAACCGCCACCTTAGAGACTTCGGCTATTTGTGGAAGCATCCTAGTCACCTCAGCCCTGACTGTGGGGATGATTCCAGTTGAGAAGTTTACGCTCTGATTAACCACTACAGTAGTTCCTCCCATTGCGCCGACAGAATCCGCGTTATTCATAATGCGACCCGCTGAATTTGGCATGAATATCTCTGGCCCCCTTTCTCCAACCAGCATTGGCCGTCTAGGGTGCGCCACACCCCCTCCTGCACTCCCTGATCCCCCACCACGAAGGTTAGCCATTATGTCGCTAGGGCTTGCAGTATCTAGCTGGTTAGGGGTTCCGGTCAGTCCAAATACCATATTCAGGATTTTATTAACCACCATCATTTGCACAAATGTCGCTATTATTTGAGACACTATATTTTTTGCGAAGTTTTTGAAACTTTCCAGCGCGTTCCTACCGTCCAGCAATGAATTAACAAATTCATTTGTAAATGAGTGCGATGTCTGGATTATGGCCTCTCTTAATTCGCCCCCTATAGTAGTCTTGAACTGTTCTGCCACTTGACCAGAACTACTCATGTTTTGAGCAAACGCTTCAATCTCAGCGTTTAGTGCCTCCAAGTCTTGAGTGTTGCCCTCTGGCAACTGGAATAACTCATCAAAACCAAGCCCCTCAGTAACTTGAGATATGACTTGTTTCATTTTTTCAATCAGATTATCCAGTGCCCCTGTAAAATGCCCAACAGCTATGGCTGCAACTAATAAAATGTTCGCCCTGCCCACTTTATTTAGGGCAATCATAGCCAGCCTTGCTACGCCGACTGCTTTGGCATATTTTATAAAGGCTATAGAGGCCGTTACAGCAGCAATAGCTACCTTCAAAGATAGAAATATAGCTATAGCGTTGGCTAAATAAATGAATTGATTTGAAACCGCTCTCAGGACAACCCCTAGCTGCCTGAAAGCAGCTAAAACTACCTGACCTACAACAAATCCAACCTGTTTAGCAGTCTCGCTCATTTCTAAGAGCGAACGACCAGACTCAAGCAGCACCGTATTTAACCCGCCCTCTCCTATGGCGTTCGCTACCTCAGACGCAGCATCCCCCAGATTACTGAAAACACCTGAAACTGTATTCGCCCTTTCTTCTAGTGCTGTGCTGAAATTTTCTTGGGCAATGTTCCTTAAATACTCAACAATTTCTGTTGAGTTTCTTCCTATTTCAGTCTCCTGCTCTCGGAAGATCATGCTGATCTTATCGCCCTCAAGTTTTGCTTTTATACCAAACTGCTTCAGCATCTCCATTTCGCCAGTTGTGGCATTAAACGTAGCTTGAGCTATTTGAGTTATATCTTTTCCGAAGGCGGCGGCTATATTACCGAAATCCGTAAGAACATCTGATGTCGGGGTTATCCCCGCATTTAGCAAAGTGACAAATGCCTTGGATACGTTTTCTAGCTGAAATGTAGTTCCTGAAGTGAACTTGCGAATCAAATCAAAGCTAACGGCTGCTGCCTCGGCAGAGCCAGTGATTGCTTTTAGGGTAGCCCCTAAGTCCTCAAAGGTTCTTGAAGTATTAACTACATTAGCCGCTAATCGGGCAACCCCTATAGCAGCAAATACTTTAGCTAGGTTTCCAAACGTAGCAATAGATGATCTTGCGGTTTTATTTGATGTGGCTAAACGGCGGTTTAGACCATCCAGCCCTTTTCTTAGGCCAGCGGTTTCTGCCTTTATCTCTACAACTAATTGGTCAACAGTGGTAGCCATCAGTCTGGGTTCAACTCCATAAGTTCCTCAAGCTCGGCTCTGTCCATTGGCGTGGTGTCTGATCCGCTACTATTGAACTCTGTAAACCCTTCTATAGCTGCGTTTACCTCTGATACGGAACAGTCCCAAAACTCACTAGGAGCCATGCCCATCATCCCAATGCACACCTCCATATATCTTTTGATTGGGAGGCTATCTTCAATTACTAATCTTCCTTTTTTTTTGCAGATTCGCTGTCCTCTGAAGAATCATCGCTAGAGCTAACAACAGCGGCAAGCAACTCTGAAACAACCTGTGTAGTCTGCATGAGGCCAGCCTTAGTCACTATTGCTTTAACCTCGGCATCTTTCACATCGTTGCCACCACCTCGTAACGCGGCAACAAGAATGGCAACTAAATCAGTTATGCGAACATTGGCCTCGCTCATGTTCATCATTAACTTAACGATGCCCATTCCTAGTTGCTGCTCTAGGTTCATTATGGCATCAATGTTTAGTCTCGCCTTGTATTCCTCTCCTGCTAACTCAACAAGAACTTCACCCCTCAGAGGATTGGTCATCTGACGCTCCCTTTGACTTTCCTTTTGGAAGGTCTAGCTTGATTTGAATAATGTCATCCCGCTCATCTACGCTGAATGACTCCACTTTGATTGTCTTGCCATCAACAACAACGCTGGTTGGCTTGCCAATCTTATTGACTAACTGCAAATCGGCCCCCCGCTGCATAGCAGGAAGCTCCTTCTTGCCGTGAGTAACCGTCACTTCAACCCATGCCATGAGCTACCCCTTTATTAAGCTGCTGAGAACGAGACCGCACCACCACTCTCAAAGGTCGCTGAGAATGTCGCTTCTCCGTTGTATTCTCCAGCGTACTCTAATGACGCAATGTGGAAGTTTCCACTGAATGTTCCCAGATCAGGCACGATGAAACTCATAGCCGAGAGAGCCGCACCGCCTATATTTGTGCGCAACTGCTGCTCTGAGGTTGAATCCGTGAATACACCGCTGCCTGAGATGCTAACAGAAGTGACACCCGCATCTGGCAGAAGTATCCTGTTTCCCGAACTGTCCTTATTTGTAATGTCAACCGCCTCATCATTGATAGTGATGGAAGATGAGCGCAAGCCGCCCACGGTTGTCTGAGAACCTGATACGGCAATCTTAATGAGTACCGCATTACCCTTTTGTGCTGCCATAACTGGCCTCCTATGAAGTCCCTAGTATCGTTGCACGAAATCTCATGACTCCGTGTCTAGTCACCCCATCTGGGTCTCGTAAAATATCACTGAACTCAAACCTTAAATTCACCAAATTGAATCCAGATACACTTAGACTGCTATTGTGCAGTAGAGTATGAACTCTGTCCATTATATCTTTAGCTTGCTTGGCCCCTTTGTATTGAGACCATACATGAATGTTGACTGTATTGTCTGATCCATCGGCATCCTTTACCCCATAATCTGTTGCGCTGATCTCTCCCATAGTGATGTACGGAAACGCGCTATCCTCTGGAACTTCATCATACACCCCTGCCCCTAATGTGCTGGTCAGGTTGCTGTCTCCATTCAAGGTTGAATACAGAGTGGTCTGCAATGCAAAAGCTCCGATGGTCATTTGGTTATACTTCTCTGGGAAAGGATGCCTCGTATTTTTTTGGCATTTTTATCAAGGGCTGGCTGCATGAATGGTCGCGCTGCCATCTGCGTAGTCCCGAACTCTAGGTGCTTTGCGTAATTGTCACCGCTGCCATCTGCTGCGTAAGCCATTATTCTGCCAACAACCGCACCCCGCTCTACGTCCACATCTATAGTGATTCCGCTTCTCAGTACCCCCAAATCTGATGCTGGTGGCTGTCCAGCAACTGACGCGGTATGAGTCCTTCTGGGGTTGTACTTTTGATAGGTTTCGCCAGTTCCAGCCCGACTAACACTGTCAACCACCTCTCCCCTGACCAGAGTAACGGCTCTGCCCATTGCGGTCTTGAGGTTTTCTTGAGGATTATCTATGAGTCTGTCGTGCATCCTTTTCTTGAACGCTGGCAGGTTCTTAAATCCTAGTCTAGCCATCAGGTCGCAACCCCCTCCACACAAGTCAAGAGAAGGTATCGGTTTCGTTCCTCTACGTTCTTGATGTGCTTGATGTTAAATGCGCGAGTGCCAAATAGGATGCGGTATTTTGTATAGATGTCTGAGCGATAACGGATAATGACTTCGTGCGTGGTGCTTTCCTGAACCTGACCCTGCCTGAATGACTCTGTGCCGGTTACTGGCTTGATATCTGCCCACATATTAGCTACCAAGGCCCATACCTGAGAGATTCCACCGCCAGCATCAGTGGTATTAGTGGGTGATTGCAGCTTCACCCGATACCGCATTTTCCCTACGCTACTCATCCAGCCGCCAAGAGTGTAGCTGTTCCAAACCCGCTATGAACCACATAGGGCTGATACAGCCTTTTGACCATTGGGGGCATAGGGGCAACCGCCTCGTACATATCGCCGCGATGCTCATACAAGTACGCTATATGCTGAAGCATCCCCATACGGATAGGCTCTGGCACTGAGTAGGCGTTTGTGTATCCAGCCACATAGACGACCTTTATGGCGTTGGCTACCCTTAATGCTGTAGGCCATACCTCACCTGTCCTTAAAACCACCCTAGCTGGCTCTCGTACCGTGTCAACGTAATACTTGCTGGCAGCAAAGGTTGTCTCCGTATCCGCATCATTGAAAGTTGATACAGATGTGACGCTTGTGACAGGGGGCTTTGGCAGCGGGAGGTGGTTACGGTAGAAGTTCATGTCTATTCCGGTTCTCGTTCCTTCCCATAAGGGATCATAGGACTCGTTGAACCCATCTAAGAACATAGTGAACGTCTGACTCATCAATGCCCTGTTCATGTGTTCTTCAGCTATATTAGTCACCGCCTCAATGAACGGCCTGACTATTCTTTCATCAGCAGAATCATCCAGCCTGAGATATTCCTTCACCTCTTGCAATGATAAGGCTTGCGCTGTGGGGGCTGTTGTGACTTGTATACCAGCCATTATCTTACGATCTCAGCTATTACACTTGAAGCGATCAACAGAACATAGATTCCCCAGATCATCTGTTCTATCTTTCCGAACCGCTGATCCCCTCTATCTAGCCGCTTCTCAAGGTTTTCATACCTTACAGCGCACTCACGTTCATGTGAGCCAAGCTCGTTAGCTACCTGACTAACCGTTGTCTGCTTCGGCTTGTCCACTATCTTCCCCTTCATTGTCTGATTGCGCCTTTTCCTGCTCATTTTTATCTATTACCTGCTGTAGAGCGTTGATATATCCAGCTTCTGCGAAGGATATTTTTTCAAGCTCAAAGTTAATTCGTTGCTTATCACCTGACACAAGAGATATTTTGCCAAGTATGTTCTTCGCTTCATCACTAAGGCTATCAATCTCATAATCTTTGCCATTTAGATTCAGAACTTTATCTGCTGTGGCATCTGCCATAATCTTTCTCCGTTGGTTTAGTTGTTACTTTCTAAGTCCTCTTAACTGCTACTTTCTAAAACTGCTATCCGTGCTTCTAGTTCTTGTATAGTCTTAACCATCATTGGGATCAACTTTGAGGCATCTAACATTTGATATTTTGGATCACCCGCTGATACCGTATCTGTTGTTTCTGCATATACTCCATCTTTCTCACCAGTTACAGCTTCAGGACAGCTTGCAGAAACTTCGTGTGCCAAGAAACCATCTTGTGCTGTATTAGTTTCATCTGCAATCCAGTTAAACCTACAAGGTTTAAGTTGTTTTAATCTTGAGGTTGCATCATATGTATATGATACGTTTTCCTTCTTTCTGTAGTCCGACAGATTGCTGAATAGACAAGTGGTACCCTGTAGATTGATTGTCCCTATTTCACCGTTGGGATTTCGGAATGAATGAACATCTCTGCTGAGTGCGGAGTTTGTGCCAACAGTTACCGAAGCACTAGTGCCTATATATACGAAGCCGCCATTGCTCACATCCGCGTCATAGGCATTGAAGAAGGTAGTGTTTTCACTAGCAAAGGTCACGGTCTCTACATAGGTAGTAGCTCCAGTTCTTTGAATAATGCTGAATTGACCCGTGTTATCGCCTGTTCTTTTGTAGTTGATAAAGCCCTGAGAAGTAGCTCCATCGGCTACAGCAAATCCAAGGCAAGCATAGTTATTAACTCCGCTTCCGTCTGATCCGTTAGTATTTTGAATAATGGCGCTTTCAATACATTCCGCATCATCATCATAAGCTGTACTAGAGCTATGAGCCACATGTAAAGCTGCTCCGGGGCCACTAGCTCCTATACCAACAGCAGAAGAATTGATAACTAGAGGCTTTTCTGCTGACCCTGCAATTTGAGAGGTGATATAAGATTTATCTGCCGTTGTATCAAACCCCATTATCAGTTGTTTATTGGTATTTGTTGCCCCTCTCAAAGTAAGTTGCAGGTTATTTGAAGTTGTTTTGTCTCCAGTTACCTCTAATGTGGAATGATTAGGCGCTGCTCCTATGCCTACCAATCCACCAGAAGTGATGCGCATAGTTTCGCCAGCATTGGTATAAAAATTCATGCCCCAACCTGAAATGGCATAAATCCCCAAGAGGCTTGTCGTATTATCAGCCCATATTGCAGCTTTTTGTGTACCGGCTTGTTCAAAATCAACTTGCGCAAACCTGCCGCCACTATCTACATCAACCTTAAGCTGTGTGCCGCTTGCGCCCTTAACGTGTAGAGGGGAATCCGGTGAAGCTTCTCCTATCCCTACGTTGCCGCTTGAATCAAGACGCATCTTTTCAGAGCCACCGACTTCCCAAATATGATCGCCCGAAGCCGAGTTATAACTTAAAGCAGTTCCATTGCCTCTAATCCAGTTTGAATCGTTAGTCCCTGCTGTACCTTGAGTTCCAAGAGTAACTCGTACATCAGCAGCGCCTAAAAAGTGAGCATAGCCAGTATTTACTAGGTGCAATAAGGGTTCATTACCGCCAGTTTTACCTACTGCAAAATCAGCGGCAGCCCCACCATTTAGTGAGATGATTTCTAAACCACCAGCACCTACACCGGTCAATACGGGGGAATTTCCAATGGAGATAGCGTGTTCCGAAATTCCACCTCTGGTTAATTGAATCTTGGTTCCATCAGCCGCTTCTGAGATATGAAGTGGGTGGCCCGGAGTCGCAGTTCCTATGCCAACCTTACCGTCACCAAGAACGACAAGATAATCACCTGTC
>VTLG01014911.1_pt1 | contig 21898 bp, 21 predicted proteins | sample 4694571 | NCBI WGS metagenome assembly VTLG01 (sample SAMN12604809, study PRJNA352737) | marine metagenome | biome: ENVO:00000447; feature: ENVO:00000209|ENVO:00000569|ENVO:01000036; material: ENVO:00002151; isolation source: viral sequences binned using virsorter ... | reverse complement strand
ATTAGTTATGGGAGTCACTATCACAATTTTAGGACTAAAAAATGGTGCTAAAATATATAATAAAGCAGTCACTGATATTACACAGCCTCCAGAATTTCAGACCGAGGACAGAACTCAAACTACTCCCTATAACTACGAAGACTATACAAACCACTTTAATTCACTAAAAGAAAGAGATGATGTCAGCTAAAAAACCATCACTGAAATCCAGAATAATAATATGGTTCTACACAAGGTCTAAAACAATCCAAAATTTAATAGACATAGGAATTGGAGAGGCTTACGATTTAGGTTTTGAACGAGGAATGGAGGAAGGTTCAAAAATACCTCCTACTAAACATCAATTAAAAAAAATGAGACAGAATAAATATAAAAAGATACCTAAGAATTATGGATAAAATTAAGTCAAAATTAATCAAATTAAACGATACCGATGAAAAGATGGTCGAGACTATCGAAGAGGAAAAAACCTCCGAAAATAACGATATTTCAACGGAGAGAGAGCAAAATTTGGACTCTGGTCGAGATAATCGAGGGAGATTTACTGCTGGAAACTCATTTTCTAAAGGGAGACCAAAAAAAGAACAGACATTAGTCGAGAAATTTAGGTCTAACCCTAAAGCATTAGATTTACTCCAGAATATATTTGATATAGCATCAACATTAGGTAAGAAGGGTCAACATAAAGATGCTATGAACTGCACAAAATTAATAGTTGAGAGGATAGTACCCTCATTAAAATCATCAGACCTTCAAATAAGGTCAAATGATGATAGTGGATTTGTATATTTACCACCACAAAAAGAAGTAGAATCAGAGTAATTATTTTAATGACAATAAGTCATTATTTGTTTTTTGACATAAAGTTTGGTAGTTTTCACGAAGAGAATGCTGATAATATATATTATGTCTAATAATGGCTATATTTTAATGTTTTGTCGAAGAGAAATGATAAGGAATTAATGGACAATTTAACCACAGAATCAAAGGCAATATGGACTCCCCATAAAGGACAACAAACACTGGCTCTAAGTATTAATGAATCAGTGTATGAGATATTGTATGGTGGAGCAAGAGGTGGAGGTAAGACAGATGCTGGTATTGTATGGTTATTAAAGGGTGTTAATGACCCTAACTATATAGGTCTATGTATCAGAAGGAACTATAGCGATTTAAGGAACTGGTTGGATAGGGCAAAGCAGTTATTCACTACAGCAACTTGTTCTGGTAATCCAGCAGTATTTAAGTTTCCTTCTGGAGCAAAGATATACACTGGACATCTCAGCCAAGAGAACTCATATGAGGTATATCAAGGTTGGAATATATCGAGGTTATTAATAGAGGAGTTAGGTCAGATACCGAATGAGGAGTCATACCTTAAGCTGGTATCATCAGTAAGGTCAACAACAAGTATTAAACCTCAAGTGTTCACAACAGCAAATCCGGGAGGCTCTGGACATCAGTGGATTAAGAAGAGATGGAATATAGGTAGGAAGAAACCTAATGTAGCATTCAAGGATACCATCAGTAATAGGAAGAGGATATATATTCCAGCAACTATTGATGATAATCCTACACTGAAGGACTCAGACCCAGAATATGTAAGGTTCTTAGATGCTCTACCAGAACCATTAAGGAGTGCTTGGAGATATGGAGATTGGGATGTATTTGCTGGTCAGTACTTTAAGGAGTTTGACCCAAGGGTACACTGCATTAGTACTAAGAGGGCAGAGAAATTAGGATATGGGAAGGAATACAACAATAGGTATATAGGTATTGACTGGGGATATTCAGCACCATTTGGTGCAATATGGTTAGAGGTCACACCTCAGAATAGGGTTTTTTGTTATAAGGAGTTATATGGTAAAGAGAAGCATCCTATGGAATGGGCAGAGATAATCAATAAGATGACACCAGAGGCAATAACAATGTCATTAGGTGACCCTTCAATGTGGACTCGCAATCCTATGAGTTGGAATAATCCAGCAACACAGATGTATAGTGATAGGAGTATAGCGAATGCTTTAATAGGAGATGTTTCAAGACCTTTAGTACCGAACCTTCAACCAGCCAACAACGATAGAGTGAATGGATGGAGGAATATAGCACAACTGATGCATTTCGATGATAAGGTTATACCTAACTTTTATATAATTGAAGGTAGTTGTCCTAACTTAATAAGGACTATACCAGATATGATATGTGATAGTAAGAAACCAGAGGATATAGATACAACTCTGGAAGACCATATATGTGATGCTTTAAGGTATGCTTTGACTCACATTCAAGCACCGAATAAGCCTCGAAAGAAACTAACTGCTGACCAGTTAAAATATAAGCAGTTAACAGCAGAGCCAAGTAGAGGTTCATTTAATTGGAAGTTTAAATAAAGAAGGGGAAAAGATGTCTGTAAAAAAGAATGGTAAAGCAAAACCACCAGCAGTAAAAGTAACAGATTTTGAACAAGTTCTGTTGGATATGGGAGTTCAAAGAGGTTCTTTTGATTTATATGATAGACCTCATTTTAAAAAAACTGGTAAAATTAAAAAGAAGGACAAAAAACGATTAAGTGATATGCTTTAAGGAGGCAAAATGGCTGATAATTGGGATAACGAAAGTACTCATCAAATGTTTCGCAATAAAGATGAGATAACAAAGTCACGTAGAGGTGTTTTAATGAACATAGCTCAAAAACTTATGTCTATGGCTGGGAAAAAGCAAGAGCCTAAGACAGAATTTGGTAGTTATGAAAATGTCAAAGTGGAGGAATAATGGCTATAAGTATAACAAAATACCCTTCAAATGCTGAAATACAGCTTTTAATAAAAAAGAGAAAAATAAAGAACAAACAAAAAAACCAACAGACTGGTGATAGGGCAAGAGTTTATGTTGGAGAAGGACCTCCATCTGGTGGTGGTCATCAAGGACCACAATAATGGGTCAATTAAATAGCAAAATAGAATTTGATATTTTAAGGAATAGAAGAAAGAAAAAGAAAAGAACTAAAGGTCGACAATGGGGATTACCAGCTACTCCTCGTACTGGTCAAGATGAACAAAGTGGACAAGGAGGTCCTCTATGAGAAAAGATTATCCGGATACTGATGCCTCTGCGATAGCTGGTTATAACCCAGATTCTGAAGAAACAAAATGTTTAAAATGGTTACAGAAAAAATTTGAATCAGCAAAGTTATCTAAGAAAAACAAAACACCTCGCTGGAGAAGAAACGAAGAATTATATAATGGTCAATTTTTAAAGCCATTTAATTTACCTAAATATAAATCTCGTATTGAACCTAATGTTATACACTCTATAGTTGAAACTATTTACTCTATATTAACTGATAGGAATCCTAAAGTTGATATAATGCCTAAAAGAGAAGACCAAATTGATTCAGCCAGAGAGTCTCAAGAACTTGTTGAAGCTGAAATGGAAAAAAGAAAAATGCATAAGGCTGTGGCTGGAATGAAACGAGATGGTCTTGTTTATGGAAATGGATTTGTTAAACCAACAATCGTAGATGGAGCTTTAGAGTATGTTGTACCAGACCCTTTTACAGTATTTTTCGACCCTCTTGCGACAAGTATTAATAATGCTAAATGTGTTATCTTTGCAACCCCAACATATATTAGCGATATTCGTGAGGATTTTGAGAATGGTAAATATGTAACAGCAGAAGGCAAATTGAATGAATTTAGGTCTTTTGTTAAATTTAAAGAGGAATATGCAACAGATAAAACCAGAGGAGTGCAATTAAATGTAGATGAACAGTCTCCAGCATATTCAGAGGAAACTGGAGACCAATATGGTCTTGGACAAGCATTATTAAAAGAGGCTTGGTATTGGGATGAAGGGCAATTATATGTGTCTACTTGGTGTGGTAATGTACTCTTACAAAAAGAGGTAGCACCTTATGAGTTTGTTCCATTAGTTACCTTCCAAAATTATAAAACAGCTCACTCGATATGGGGAAAAGGTGAGCCAGAGATAGTTGAATCATTAGCAGTTGGTTCATCAATATCTCTATCTCAAGCTATGGATAATTTAATATATCACGGAAACCCATCTGTAGTTATGAGTAAATCAATGATGAAGACAGTAGGGAATAGACCTACAGATAAACCCGGACAAATTTATTTTACAAATGGACCACACGAGAATGTTACGAGATTACCGGCTGGTAATATAAGTGGTTCAAGTTTACCTATGACACAAGCTATGATGCAGATGATAGACCAAGTTAGTGGGGTACACGATATAACACAAGGAAGAAACCCAGCCGGAGTTACATCTGGAACAGCCATCAATCAATTACAAGAGGCATCTCAACAAGTTATTCGTACTAAAGAGAGAGAGGTTGGACAAGATGCTGTTGTTGATTTATATAAATTTACATTAAGTATGCTTAAAAACAATTATGAACAACCTATAGAGGTTAGGAATTTTTCAGATACGAATGGTGCATATGAGTTTAGGAAAGTAAACCCTTATGACATTGAAGATGATTTAGATTTTAAATATATTCCCGGCTCAAGTCTTCCAGAAAATAGAGCAAGTAGGTTTGACCAAGCATTACAGTTGGCTCAAATGGGATTATTAACTCCAGAACAATTCTGGAGATGGACACAGAAAGATATTTCTAAAGAAATTCTTGATGAGCTTATGGAACAAAAAAGAATGGCTCAAGAGGATTTAGAGGCAGACCAAGAAATATTAACAGAGTCTACTGATAAAGAAGAAATAATGAATGCTTTGCTAAAACAAAAAGCAAGAGCTGGAGCATTAGAAGAACCTCAACAACAATAAAGGAGAAAAAGGTGGCGAGAAAAGAAAAGCTAAAAAACTTAGCGAAAAATAGAGGAACAGAAGACTACTCTGCAAAAGCTGAATATATTGATAAAGGTGGTATGATGGGCAAAGGTGAGGTTTTTGAAGATGAAAAAGTAACTACATCTTCCAGAGGCTCTGTTACCACACACACCACAAGAGATACAGAGACTGTTGGTAAAGGAAAGCCTACTGCTAAATATAGCACTGCGAATGATTGGCTACAACTTATAAGCGGGGGAACAACAACTCCCGGAATAAATGATGGACATAGAGGTTTTAAATTCCACGGAAAAGTTTATTCTATAGCTACTGCTACTAAAGGTGGAGGAAAAACTGCCTCTACATTAGCAGAAACAGTATAAGATTTTTTAAAATAAGAGCAACTCAAAAAAGGAGACTCTAAATGAGCAACAGTAAAGATGCTTACAACAATGTCGAAATCTCTGAAGAAGAAGAATTAGCTTTAGATGGTATTGACGAACAGACTACACAGTCTGAAAGTGAACCAAAGGATGAGACTCAAGAAAATTCTGTTTTAGAGGATTCTGAAGAATCTTCTGAACCGTCAGATGAAGGAGCAACAAATCCAGAGGTAATAAGTAGTACTCAATTTGAGATGGATGGTTATATTTATGATAGAGAGACCATCAATCAGTGGAAGAAGGATGCTGATAATAAAAGTCAGTGGAATAAATCCAATACTGAAAAATCTCAAAAGATTGCTAAAGTGGGAAAATTCTTACAGAGGTTAGAATCTGATAAAGAGTTTAGTGAACATATTAAAGATTATTTTTATGACAATCCAGAAGAGTATGGTAAGCTGGGGTTGAATGAAAATTTATCTGAGATTGTTCCAACTGAAGAAACTCCTAAAGAACAAACATCTGAGACCCCCTTAGAAGGTCGTTTGAATAAACTTGAACAAGCTGAGTATAACAGAACTATAGATACTCGTGTCGATTCTATGGACAATACATTGACTCAACTTGAAAATGAGAATCCTAATACATTAGGAGACCCAAATAAAGTTGATAGATTTTTGCAGTTTGCAGAGGCTAACTCTGAAAGATACAGAGATAATGATGGAACTGTTAATCTTCGTGAAGTTTATAAGGCTTATTCATATGATACAATGAGGGAAGAACTTAACCACTATAAAAAGTTGGATGACAACAAAAGCAAAAACTCTAAGGTTAAAGTAGGAACATCCGAGATAGGAGCAAAGGAAACTGTAGCTCCAAAGAAGTTTGATTCTTGGAAAGATGTTTCTATTGATGACCCAGAGATTGCTAAATACTTTGAATAAATAAAAACCACATAGTGGTTGCTGTCAAAATGAAGGTTCGCAAGAACAGTTGAAAGACAGTTAACGAGTAAAGGAGAAACGAATGGCTTTATCAGATTCAGTTTCAGCTTTAACCCGTGAAAAATTTATTCCAGTGTTGGTTGATAATATTTATAATTCCAATATCCTCTGTTTGAAGTTATTGAAAAATGCTGAATTATTGGATGGTGGAAAAAATATTGTAACCCCAGTCGAGTATGCTAAGTTAAGTGGTTCTACATCTGGTTGGATTACAGATGGTGGAGACACTGCAACTGCGAGTGAGGAAACTTACCAAAAAGCTACTTGGGATTGGGCAACAGCATATACTGGATTAAAAGTTCCGGGTTCAGAAGACCTTGTAAACCGAGGTTCTTCGCAAGTTCTTTCGATGTTAAAGAGCAAATTAAAATCAGCAGAGAAAACAATCAGAGACCAATTTGGTACTGGTTTATTTAATGCTGGTCAAGTAAGTAATGGGTTAGTATCACTAAATGGAGGTGGAACAATCGCAACTGCTGATTATGAAGCCTTCGACAATGGTATAGCTCTCATAGAAACAATGCCGGATGATAGTACTTTTCACTTTCCGGGTAATGTAGATAATACAGTCTGTGGTTATCGTAGGTCATTAGGTGGAATCAATTCTGATTCTTTAACTTGGTGGAATGCAAAACTTGGTCAATTCAATCTATCTGGTGGTATTGATGATGATGCATCGTCAACAGCAGATTGTACTTGGAGTGAGTTAGTAACTACTGCAAATGGTGTATCTGCTATATCAAGAGCTATGACGAGGATGTATGGTGCTTGTACTGTTGATAATGACCAACCCGACTTAATAGTAACTACTCAAGCAATTTATGATGCTTATGAAACATCATTACAAGCAAACAAAAGATTCGCTGGTGGAGATGACATTGCTAATGCTGGTTTTGATTCTTTGAGATTTAAAGGTGCATCAGTGGTTGTGGATTCACATTGTCCGGCTGGACAAATGTATTTCCTAAACACTAACTACCTTGATTTTAAAGTTCATAAAGACAGAAACTTTGCTTTTGAGGATTTCAAAAGATTAGAAGGTTCTGATAACATTCAAGCAAGATTGTTTTGGATGGGTCAGTTAACTTGTACTAATCCAAGAATGCAAGGTGTATTAGGTGGTGGTCCAAGCGACTATGCTTAAATAGTTAATTGGTTAATCGAGTTATGGGGGTATTCATTTACCCCCTTGACTCACTAAATAGGAGATTTTAATGACTGGAGCAGAATTAGTAGATGCTTTAGGTAAAAGAGTAGAAGATGAAGGTGATGTAAACTTTCCAGTTGCACATAAACTACAAGCATTAAATACAGCACAAAAAACTTTAGTAAATTTATTGCACAATTATTATTTAACACCTTTGAAGAGCAGAGCAAATGCAAAAACATTATCAGTTAATGCTACCAGTGGATATGCAGTTCAAGATTTTACAACTTTATTTGGTTCTTACCCCGACAATTTTCCTATAAGAAATGGAATTACAAGGTTATATGACAATGTTAATAAAAGATTTGCAAAGCTAATTCCAGAATCAGATTTTATGCCGAGTACAACCTATTCATATGGTACAGTTTTTTGTGTAGAAGGAAATCAAATAGCAGTTGCACCAGCAACTTGCCTTAGTGTGGATGTTTATTATTTAAAGAACCCAACAGAATTAGCAGATGGTTCAACCGAGTGTGAATTTGGAGAATCTGTTGAGCCTATATTATTAGATTTAGCAGAATCAGAAATATTTTTTGCTGACAATCGTCAGAACAGAGGTAACTTAGCTTACCAAAGAGCATTCCAACAAATACAAATTTTAAACGAGAGGTTAGCAGAACTTGAGTAAAATAATTAAAATACCATTAGAAGGAGGTTTTGATAATCAAAACGAACCCTCTTCTGTTGGAGTTAGTTTAACTGCAATGGAAAACCTACATAATTTAAGTAGGGGTGCATTAGTGCAAAGAGAGGGATATGGTACTCCAACTGAAATAGGTGGTGGCTCAAACGATAAACTCATTTTAGATATAGAGTATTGGCTTAAAGATACAACTTTATGGTGGTTAGCATACGATAGAATTTTAGGTCAAATAAACAGACTTTCAGACGATTTTACAACTGCAACCAATTTAAGTACAATACACCAAACAACAGCAACTCAAACTGTAGGAACTGGAAATACTTTAATTGTTGAGGCTCACGAATGGACTGGAACAGAGCCTACTAAATATTATTTTAAAATAACAACAGCCGGAACACCAGACAAATACTCAATCTCTGTAGATGATGATACTTATACAAACGAAGAAGATGTAGTAACCTCATCAACAGCAGTTCCCGGTGCGAGTAGTTTAAAAGCATATTGGGGTTCAACAACAAGTTCAGCATTGAATGATAAGTGGGAGGTCACTGTTTATCCTATTCCAAAAAGAATAGGTGTTTCAAATTGGGGTAATGCAGTTAGGTTTGCTTATGGACTGTATCACGACCCCTCTATTTACCAATATATAGATAGAAAATTTTTCCACGATGGAACAGTTTTTATGTATGAACCATCTGCTGATTATCATTATGATATAGCTTACCCAATATTACCTACTACTTGGGCATATGAGCCTTTAGATGGCTCAACTGGAATAAGTGGAAGTTTGCAGTCTGGAGGAAATTTAACAGCAAGTAGAGATTATTATTATAAAATAACAGCAGTATTTGATGGTTCTCAAGAGACTATTATTCCAGATGAAAAGTTTGGACCACTAACCACAGATGGTTCAAATAAAACTTGTTTATTGAAGTTGAAACTTGACACTAATAATTACAACAAAAGAATTACTGCTATTAATATATATAGAGCATCAACTACTGGAGCAACTCCAAGTAAGACTGCATATAGATTAATTAGGACACTTTCTCTTACAGATACTCAGTCTTCTTGGATTAATTCATCACAAGGATATTTAGGTAGAAAAATATATGCATATGGGTTAGACTGGAATCCAGCTTCAGTTGTTGCATCAACTGGATTTAACCTTGCTACTGAATCTTCAGCAAATGGTTCTTCTCCGGGAACAGCTTTTACAATACCAACTGATGCAAAATTTTTATGGTTAAGCAATGAGTTTAATGATGTTAGTGGTGTTGGTGGTACAGATTATTGGAATACGGCAACCCCAGTACTTTATTATTGGTATCAGTCTGCTAATTTAAAAAATATGTCTGGAAGTTTTACTGATTGGGATGATGATATAAAAAGTAGTACTATTACTATACCCGAAGAAGTATCTGCTACAGCTAATACTTTAAGTGTAAAATTAGGAGCAGATTGTGATGGGGAGACGTGTTACTTTAGTGGTGGTTTTTGTTTTTTATTTTGTATTTTATTAAGGGTTATAAATGCCGACACAGAAGCTGAAATATCTCCATATCAAAGGGTATGGTCTGCTCAATGTAGTAGGGCTGATGCCGGTTGTTGTGATGCCGATGAAAATTACACCAGTAGTGCATATGACTTTGACATTGGAACAGAATCAAGTATAAAATTACAAGCTAAAATAGTTAGCGGTCATCCTACAGACAATGGAGGTCTTTGTTCTGGTGGTGGTTGAAGTCATCAAAGTACATCGTGGGGCGCGATGGGAACTACAGATTTAGATTTAACAGAGGTATTTCTTAGAAAAACATATACTACAGATAATAATGCCTATTCACACGGTTCTGCATTTACAGTAGTAAACAATGGAGTAGGAACTGGTGAGGCAGTAGGTAGAATTGTAAAAATTAATGGTACTGATTTTACAGTGACCCAAAATCAAGGAGATTTCTTTTTAACGAGTGGTACTCAAAATTGGGATGAGGGAACAAGTACATCTGGAAATTTAATAGGTGGTGCTGATGTCCAGTGGGAAGATAGTGGAGATACTGGGGAGTTATCATCAACAGAAAAAAGAATAGTTTTTACAGATGTAGGTGAGATAGAGGGGTCATACCATTCGTTTGCTGGAGTTGAGTCTATAAAAACAAGATTTAAATATTCAACATCAGTGGGAGGTAGACAGTATGTTGCGAATGTTTTGATAGAAGATAAATTAGGAAAACAAGAAAAATACAATGATATGGTTTTGTTCTCAGAAATCAACCAGCCAGATGTTATACCAGTTTCTAATTTTATAAAATTAAACGACCAACAAGGTGGTGCTATAACTGGTATAAAAGGTCTTTTTTCTGATGTGGTTGTTTTTGCAGAGAGGGGAATATTTAGAATTTCTGTTCCATCTGAAGACCCATTAAGTTGGTCTATGGTTGAGGCAGAAAAGAACTTAGGATGCAATCAGCCTCGTAGTATAGTAGAATATAGAGGTGGAATCTTTTTTGCTGGGTTGGACAACATATGGTATATATCCCCTAATTTTCAATTTGTTCCAATATCCGAGCCTTTTAAAGACGAATATCAAGGTTATTTAGCATCAACAACAGAGATAAATGATACTCAAATAAGAGTTGATATTACAAATGATAGGCTTGTTTGTAAAATAGGTACAAATGAAGACCATTTATATATAATGGATTTAGGTGCTTTTGATAATAAAAAATTAATATGGTATAAAAATACTCCATCAGATGAATCTGCAAATGAAGGACCAATAAACTCATTTACTATTAAAAACGATAATACTTTTTATCTTTTAAATAAAATGACTGGTTCAGATTCTACAAAAATAAGACCAATAAGTGGAGGTTATGGAAATAATAAACCTCTAATAAGAACTGGAGTTATTTTTTTTAGGAGTTTAACAGATAAGTCAACATCTTTTATAAGAAGAATAAATTTTAATATGATGGGTGGACACGAAACAGATAGAGTTTTTAGAGTAAGGTGTTTTATAGACCATTCAGAACAAGAGTCAGACAAATTAGGTTCAGAATATGTAATTGACAAAACCCTTACGATAACAGAAGATTCCAGCACTGGAAGAGATAATTATCATAGTATAAGAATTGGTCAAAGGGCAAAAAGTTTACAGTTGGAATTATATGAAACAACTGTACATCTGCACGAGGTAGAATCCCCTTTAAAAATAAGAGAGATAGAAATTGAAATCGACTAATACTGGAAGAAAACCACAAGACAAAGTTACAGCTCAAGCTATAAGAAAATTAGAAGAGTTAATAAGAGAATTAGATATAAGACTTAAAAAAGGAGGATTATAGATGGAAAAATCGTGGAGTCAATTAGCAGATAGATGTAGCCTCTTTTTTGATGCACCAGATGGACTGTATAAGGAATTACTTAAAGAGGCAGAATGTGAATTGGCTAATAAATGTAATTTATTAACAATGAAATATTCATATAATTTATCAGCATCATCAAATTACACCAATGCTTTAAGTTCATTAAAATTGCCGAGCAATTATAAAGAAATGATAGCAGTTTGGGTTAATGGAGATTTAATTGTTATGCAAGATGATAGAGACTGGTCTTTTAGTCAAGGGTCAAATGGAATGGTTAAAGATTCTGGAACTCCAGATGCTTATACAGTTTATAGTGGTTTTATATCTTTTGATACAATGTTAAAGTCAACTGATGTTGTTGATATTAAATATAAAGCAAATCTACCGAATGATACAGAAATAGCAAAAACTGTTTTAATGAGAGTGAGGGAAGGAAGTAGTGCCGATTATGATAGGATTTTTATAGATACAACACTGGGAGCAGAATTAAATGGGGCATATGGTTATATGCCTATGAACAATACAGAGTCAGCCACGGGAGTTTTGGCTCTTGAAGATATTCAATATCAAGGTCCAGTAGGAATAAGTGTAAATCCATCTATGATTGGAAATTTAAACGACAACACAGACCCTCACCCTTCTTTAAAAAACTCTGATTTGAGAAATTTGGATGAAGATTTAGAAGGTTCTATTTGTCAAGAGTATAAACCCGGAGCATCGGGATATAGGTCATTCTTTCACGGAGGTAACTCAGTAGATTTGACAGCTAATGAGGAATTGAATTGGACCAAAGGAGTGATACTAAAATACAGAAATTATGCTCCAGTTATTGAAAACGATTATCATTTGGCTTTATGTGATTATGCTTTATATATAGCGAGTGCTAAAACTAAACCAGATTTATCTATGAAACACCAACAGATTTGGGAAAAAAGAATAAGAGAAACATTAAATGATAATCTCGATAAAGAATTGTCATATAGAATTAAGGAGGAAATCTAATGGGGTGGTTTTTAGGTGCTGTAGGTCAGACTGTTCTTGGAAATATTATGGGTGGGAGGAGTGCAAAAAGGCAAAACCAACAACTTGATGCTTGGTATCAACAAGCAATACAAGAGACTCCGGCAGAAAAAGAATATAGAGAAAAACTTGAAAAGGGAAAAAAGTTTGGAGACCCAGACTTAGAACAAAAAAGACAAGGGGTCTACAGACCTATTTTTTCTTACGGAAAAGAGGCTAAAGCAGATGCTACTGGTGTTTCTATAAGACAAGGATTAGAAAATTCTATTATAGCATCTGAAATTAAGAACAAAATTGATGCTAAAACTTATCAAATGATAAATGAACAAGCAGATAAAATTCTTGCATATAACACACAATACAAAAAAGATGCTGAAGATAAACTTTTGGGATACAAACTAAAAAGAGATGAAAGACTTAGAAATTTAGCAATGCAATATCAACAAGGTAGAGTTAGTTCTCCAGATATTATGGATGACTTAATGGGTATGGGTCAAACTATGTTAGGCTCTTATGTTTCTGCAAATTTACCTTGGAATCAACCAGCACCACAGCCTAACATTAATATAAACATACCTCTATATCCGGGGCAAGAGGAGAGTGGCTAATGGGAAATAAGCAAATAGATGTTGGAAAAATTTACAAGTATAGAACTGAGTTGGATGCATTATTCTTAGACCCAGATACAGACCCAAAAATTAAAGATTGGTTAAGCAATAATTGGTTGAAATACGAGGGAAAAGATATTTGGGAACATCCACAACCAATCCAATTTGCTTTAACTGAACAAGCATATGATATAATTTCATCAATGATTAATCCTAAACTTAGACCTAAATCAAAAAAAGAAGAAAAGAAGAAAGACACCTTTAGGTATATTATTCCTAAAAGTATGGTTGACCCAAAATATTTAAAGCATATAAATGTTGCTGGGGATACACTTTTTTTTAATAAAAGTGAGAAGAATGAATTAGAAAAATTAGTTGGTAGAAGATGGGATGGCGAAAAATTCACCCTTAAACCAGATGACAAAATAAAATATAACCAAGCTCTTGTTAATTTCAAAGATAACCTTGAAAACGAATTGTGGGATGATGTAGAAATACATAAAAATACTTTAACAGCAATTAGACCAGAGATTTCAGACTCTTTAAATAGTGTAATAAGTGTTGCAAAAAATCCTAAAATACCTCAAGCAAAGAAAAATAGTTGGCTTACAAAGGCTTGGGGTAATTTGAAATGGGTTAAAGATAAGGTAAAAGATAAGTGGATGGAAAATGTTGAAAATACCAACAAACCAATTAAATAAAATAAACAATGGCTAACGACCCCTACCAATCTCCTAATATAGGATTTAAAATTCCAGAGTATAAAAACACCTTTGCAGAAAAACTGCGAAGATACCAACTGACAGAGGAGTTTGCTACTGACGAAAAGAAAAAAGAAGATAAAGAAAAGAAACCTTGGTGGAAAGAATTAATCCCAGATATGTCAACCTTTTCGGCATTAGGTAGAGGAACTACAAGTGCTTTTAAAACTGTAACGGCAGATATACCACAATCTATAGGTGAAATGTATTTAACAGACCCTTATGGGTTTTCTATGGGTGATTTAAATTTAGTTACTGATGACCCTAACCATCAAGAATATAAAAAAGCATTTGAATTTATAGAAGATTATAAAAAAACAACAAACCCTTACATTGGAGGAGAAGAGGCTGATAAACTTTTAAAGGACCACGGATTTGAAAATTCATTTTGGGGAGCTAATGGACTTTATACAGAAAGGTCTCATCAGACACAAGCAAAAATAATACAAGAAAGTTCATTTTCAGAATACACTGAAAATTTTAAAAACTGGTATGTTGACAATCCTTATTTTGGAATAGAGAGTTTTGATGAGCCAACAGATATATGGATAAATAAATTAGTAGAGACAATTCCACAATTTGCAACTCAAATTGGACTAACTGTATATGGTGGACCTATTGCTGGAATGACATATGGTGGTGGTTTGATGTTTTCAGACACATATCAGACTGCAAGACCTTATGTTTTAGATGGGGAACTATCTGTTAATGAGGCTCACAGATTAGCTACAATCGTGGGTTTGGTTAGTTGGGGAGTTAATTATGCACCCTCTTCAGTATATTCATCTATTAAACAGCCAAAGGTTTTTAAGGATTTACTTTTCAATAAAATTTTACAAAAAGGCTTACATAAAAATTTAACTACTGAAACATTTAAAGGTATATTTGCAGAGGGAGTACAAGAATCAATAGACGAATACACCTCCCTTACAGCAGAATCAACATATAGAGAAATTACCTCTGATGAGTGGAGGGAAAGAATTATAACAGCCGGTACTATTGGAATGGCTCTTGGTGGAGGTGCATCCTCATCCCTTACACATTTCAATAATAAAGAAAATAGAAATGTTTTAAATAAAGTAGTAGAGGCTCAAAATTTAATATTACCAGATGTTATGACAACAGACACTGAGGGAAATGTAAAGTATGAGGTTAAAGAAGAAAACTTTTCTACAACTGAAGATTATGAAAATGCTAAAAAAATTGTAGAAGACCCAGAGTTTATAAATAAAACTGACCCATTTAAAGTAGCAGAAAAAAATAGAAAAAAGAACAATGATATAGAGGATGAAGTACCTCTTAATGTGATGATATTTGACGAACTTAATACTGAAAACCCAAACACAGATGATGTTAAAATAAAATATAATTCTAAGATAGTAACATCTTTAATGACAGACCAAGAACTCATAGATGCAAATTATGACCCAGAAGAATTTATTTCATCAGAACTTAAAGAAGGAGAGGCTGGATATGAAGAAGGTAAAAGAAAATTCAAAGTATGGACAATCGGCTCAAACATATATAATAATTCCGGAGGGAGCATCGTACTCTCTGAAGGAGCAAACCAAGATGTATTTGTCGAAGAAATTGTCGAGGTCCTCTTTAAAAAACTTAGCACAACAAATCCAAAGCTCAAACGAAAAATAGATAGATGGATTAAAAGAACAGAAAAAATATTAGATAAAAATAAGATTGGTGGTGTTAGGGGTATAGAACTATTTTCTAAATGGTACACCTTTAATTATTTAGGATATGCAAATACAGAGGTTGACTTAAAAAATGTAGTAGCATTACCAGAAAAAATTGTTAAAGAGTTTGATGCTATTATGGGAGAGCAAAGAGATGGTACTAATGTAGCTTTCTTATTTAAAGGTGGTAATGATACAAAAGTAATTGCTCCAAAGGAAACAAAAGTAGAAGAAACAACAACAGAAGAAACAACAACCCCAGAAGAATCTTTTAGGCTGTCACCAGAAAAGTTTTCTTCAATGGAAATTGAACTTATAGAAACCTTGATAAAAGAAAATTCTGTACCTTTTGATTCTGAACTTGAAAAATATTGGTCAAAATCTTGGATAGGAAATGTTAATGTTACCAATGAACTTGAAAGGTTGCATAATTTATATTTAAGGTCGCAAAGAAAAAATCTAAAAAAAGAACAGCAACAATTATTATATGAAATTAATAATTTACGAACAAGATTAAACCTTTCAGACCCATTAGGATATGATGATGTTGATGTTACTACTATTAGTGATGAGTTAGGACTAACATTATATGATGCATTTGATAAAGGAATTATTACAGAGGAAGAAAGAAAAAATTTAGCAAAGTTTGTTCAAGGAAAACCTATACCTAAAAAACTTGAAACTAACAATGAATTAAACAATATAGAAGATATAATAGTAGGACTGAAAGATAAATATGCTGACAAAACAGTTGAAGGACTTAGGTCTTGGGAACAGTCTCCAGAAGAATCTTTTAGGCTTACACCTCAACAAGAAGAGTTCTTTAAAGACTCTAAAGTTAGAGATGAGAATGGTGAGTTGTTAAAAGTGTATCACGGAACAAGCTCAGAAGATTTTGAGGTGTTTGACCCCATTGCTGAAGAGGGTGATAAAGTTTTAGGCGATGGAACTTATTTTTCTCGATTTCCTCAACAAGCAAACAATTATACTAAATATGATTATTTTAAAGATGGGAATAAACAATATAAAGAAGGTAATCCAAGAGTTGTTCCAGCATATCTTAATCTTAAAAATCCTTTTATAATTGAAGGATATAATATACTCGAAAACCAAAAACCAACAGAACCAACAACTGAAATGAAAAATCGTTTTCGTGAAGAACAAATAAAATATTCTGGAGGAGTTCAAGGCTTTAACAATCAGTTGCCCAAAAACGAAGAAGGTTACTGGTATAATAATTGGTATTATTTGCCTCCAGATGTTCAAACAAAAATTTTAATGGATTTTGGTTTTGATGGAGTTACAGATGGAGGTGTTTATGTTGCCTTTAATCCAGAACAAATTAAATCTCAATTCAATGTAGAACCTACAAGTGACCCAAGAATGTCTTATAGGCTAACTCCAGAACAACAAAAAGTTTTAGATGATGACTCTGATGTAGTTAAAAAAATATCTAATACAGATATTATAATAGATGAAGATTCTCCAGTTTTTGCAGACAACAAAGAAATAGCAAAATTTCTTATGGATAAAACCAACAAAGCACAAAAAGAGGGTAACATTAATTTAAAATTAAAAAACCCTAAAGATGGCTATACCTCAAAACAAGAAGACATTATAGCAGAAATTATATCAAGAGAGGCAGTGAATGAAATTCTATCAAACCCTAATGATAATGCTGGTGCTTGGTATTCAGAAAAGATGGAAAATGCTATAAAGTTAATTGGTGATTTGAACCCAGAGATACTTACAGATATAGACTCAAGAACAACTTTCACTATAGCTTTAGCTATAACAAGCAATGGTACAAACCCAAACTCTAACCTAAAATATGCCTTAGAGGTTTATGATGAATTTAAGAAAACTGGAAAATTTCCAGAAAATTTTAATAAAGCTGGTGCTGTCAGTGAATCTATGAGTAAAGCCTTTGAAAGATATAATGGCTTGGTTAACATTTATGGGCAAAAGAAAACAAACGAATTTTTAAACACATTATATACTGTTAAAGAGTTGAATGATTTAGGATTTAAGATTGTTGGAGAAAATGTAGACCAAAAAGTTCCGGGGTCAATAATATTTGGTCCAAAGATAGGGGGAGCTTTCTATCCAAACCTACAAGGAGACTATAGTTTTGTTACTTTTGATAGGTGGTATATGAGGACAATGGGGAGGATTACTGGGGAGCTTGTAAAAGATGCTAAATTTGAAAACCAATATAATAGGTTTAGAAAAGCAATGATGTTGAGTCCATCTCAATTAAATAAACTTAATGTCAACTTAGACTTATTTAAAACTGACAATGATTATGTCTTGTCTGTAGCATATGATATTGTTAGAGATTATGCAAAGGGTGGTTTTAAAAAGAAAACAAAAATAAATATGTCTGCTAATAATTTAATAAAACAATATGGATTAGTAGATAGACCTAAAGGTGGTGGACAGAGGAAATCATTTAGAAGTATAATGGAAAAAGCAACACAAAAAACTAATAATAAATTATTGACATTGAAAGAAAATATAACTACATTATACCCAGCAGATATACAAGCTATTATATGGTTTCCAGAAAAAAGATTATATAGTAAACTAAGAAAAACAAAAAGCATTTTAAAGGAAACAAGTTATGAAGACGAAGCAAAAGCAATACTTAAAGATAGGGGATACGATGATAAACGAATTACAACCATCTTATCTACCAATAAAGACTTTGATACAAAAGGTGGGGCTTTTGCTATCCAAAAAAGTCAAGAGGAAAAAGCTCCCCTCGGCAGAGTAAAGCTCGAAAAAACTTTCCGAATAACCTCTAAACCCTCTTTACATTTAGACCCCCCTACAGTTCTACAAAATATAGCAACTACATTGCAAGACCAAATGTTGCGACTTAAAGTAGTCCAAGAAAAAGTAGGAGATATACCAGAAGACCAAGATGCTTATATGCAATCAGAACTATTTATTGGTAAGGCAACTGAAAAGATAGATAATTTTAGAACCGAGGTATTAGAACCTTTGGTTAAAGAACTAACAGATGCTGGACTAACATTAGATGACTTAGGTGATTACTTATATGCAAAACACTCTGGTGAAAGAAATAAATTAATTTTAGAAAGAGACCCAGAAAAAGAAAATGGTTCTGGAATGTCACAAAAAGATGCAGATGTTATACTAAATAAATTTAAAGATACTAATATAGACCAATTTGCAGACAAAGTTTATGATATATTAAATCAAAGATTAGATATGCTTTATGATAATGGAATGATTACTAAAGAAGACTATGATTATTTTAAAGGTGACAAGTTATTTACAAACTATGTTCCTTTAAAAGGACTACCCGGAGATAATACCAACCCTCAAATAGGCAAAGGCTTTAGTATTTTAGGTAAGGATATTAAAAAAGCAAGAGGAAGAGGTTCAAGAGCAAATAACCCTTTTATACAATCTATAATGGATTTTGAAGAAACTATAATTCGTACAGAAAAAAACAAAGTTACTGAGGCTTTTTATAATTTAGTATTAGCAAATCCTTCAGATATATGGAGTGCTAAAGGTGTTAAACATATTCCTCGTTTTGATAAGAATGGAGAACTCCAATACTTAGACCCTATTGATTTAAAACAAAATGAAATAGAGGTTAAAATAAAAGGTAAGAGAAAAATAATAACTATTAATGACCCAGCTCTATTAAGGTCTATGCAAACATTAGGAGCTGGTAAGTCTATTTCTTGGTTAAACACTTTTAATACTTATTTTAGAAACATTAATACAATTTTCAATCCAGAATTTATTATCACGAACTTTACAAGAGACCTTCAAACTGGTTTGTTTAATTTAAGTGCTGACCATAAAAGTTTATCTAAACAAGTTCTGAAAAATATCGTTAAAGCTCAATTAGGAATAAGAAATAATATTAAAGGTAAAGATTCTGAATGGGCAAGGCTATATCAAGAATATAAAGATAATGGAGGTAAGGTTGGTTGGTTTGACCAAATGACATTAGAAGATAAAACTAAAAATTTAGAAAGTCTACTTAAAAAGTATAAGTCTAAAAGTATGATAGGCAACTCTCTGAGGGTTGTACAGAAGGCTGTTATGGATTGGAATGAAATGGTTGAGATGGGAGTAAGACTTTCTACCTATAAAGTTTTAATAGACAACGGAGTTTCCCCTAAAAAATCAGCACAATATTCTAAAAACCTAACTGTTAACTTTAATAAAAAGGGTGAGGCTGGTGCTGTTTTAAATAGTTTATATGTTTTTTCTAATGCTGGTATTCAAGGTCCAGCAAGACTTTTCCAAATGTCTAAAACAAAAAGAGGCAAACAAATAATAGCTGGTTTGGTAGCCTCTGGTTTTATACAGTCTTTTTTGAATAGACTTGTAGATGATGAAGAGTGGGAACGATTTAAACCTTACGATAAAGATAACTATTGGTTGTTTATGATGCCTAATGGAAAATGTATGTCTGTTAAGTTGCCTTATGGTTATAATGTTTTTAAAGCCTCTGGAGGTTTGCTCGAAGAAATGATATTTGGAAACCTAAGTTTTGCAGATGCTGGTAAAAGATTTTTAAATACTTTGGATGATGGATTTAATCCTTTTGGTGGAGGGAGTCTATTGCAAGTAGCCACCCCTACTATAGGAGACCCTTTTGTACAAATTCATCAAAACAAAAATTTCTTTGGTGGTCCAATTATGACGGAGCAACCACTATATTCGCCTAAAATTAGAGATAGTAAAAGATATTTTGAGAAAACTATTCGCACCCCATCAAAGAATGTAGCAGAATGGCTTAATGATGTAACTGGTGGTAGTGAAGATGTGTCTGGCTTAATAGATGTGAGTCCAGAAACATTAGACCATCTCTATGAAGCATACTCTGGTGGTGTGGGTAAATTTGTAGCCAATTTTATTGAAACTGGAACAACTTTAGCCACTGATGGAAAGTTCCCAGCACTAAATAATATTCCTATTGTTAGACAATTTGCAAAAGAGAGTAGTGAGTGGACCTCCTCTAAAATAGTTTGGGATATGATTGATGAATCTAAAAGAACAAGATTTAACAAAAACCAGAGACAGAAATTTGTAAGACATATAAACTATATGAAAAAAGGTGAATTTGATAGAGACAGATATACAAAGAGTGAGTGGCTTGAACATTTAAATGAATTAAAAACAGAGATGTCTACAAACCAAAGTAACTTAAAATGAAAAATCAAATGAAAGATATTATAGCAGAGGTTTTGGCTATGTTAGAAAACCAAACTGGTATACCTAAAACAAATGAGGCTGTTAATTTAATATATGAAACTGGTATGGCTGAATCTGGTTATAGAGCTTTGGTTCAAAAGGGTGGAGGTCCAGCTATAAGTTTTTTCCAGATAGAACCAGCAACTGGTAGAGACATCTTTAATAATTATGTTGAGTTTAGACAACCTCTTGTAGAGGCTTTAATTAATTTTGGGTTAGACCCAATGAACTTAGATTTCTGTATTAAAACTAACATAGCTATTGCTATTTGTATGTGCAGATTTCACTATAGAAGAGTTCCATCAGCAATACCCAAAACAAAAAGTGGTAGAGCTAAATACTGGAAGGTTCATTATAATACGATGAAAGGCAAAGGAACTACAGAACATTATATGGAGGCAAATAAATGAAATTATTAGAAAATAACAAGATAGAGGAGAGAAAAAAAATATGTTCCCTTTGTCCTTATTTATTTAAACCTACATTTACTTGTAAAAAATGTGGTTGTTTTATGAAAATTAAAACAAAACTTGCAAATGCTAAATGTCCAGAGGGCAAATGGGATAGTGTTGAAACCTAATGGATATAATATCTGTATTAGAAACATTTGGTGTTCCTATCGCTATGTGTTTTGCATTTGGAATTTTTATTTGGAAACAGAATAGGTGGATACAAGAAGACTTAAAAAAAGATTTAGAAGAGCAGAGCAAAAGGTTAGAGGATATTGTTATAGGATTAATCAATGCACAAAAAAAATTACAGACAGATTTTGGAACAGAGTTAGCAAGATTAGAAGGAAGCTACAGAGCTTTATCTAATATAATACAAAAATTAATTGGTAAAAATAACAAATAGGAGAACAAAATGTCAGACTCAAACCAAATAGCCAACCAGTTTACTGGACTGCCTATTGAAAACTTAATATCTGCACCTTTGTTAGCAACTTGCGAAGGACAGAAAGCTCTTGCACAATCTACTGCTCAGTTTATAACAGAGGTTGGAATGGATAAAAACGGAAAAACTAAATCTGTTTCTTTTAAATATGAAGATGGTACAGAAAGTGTTGCATTGGATGTTCCTCTTCTTTCTATTATAAATATTCCTTCTTTATGTGTAGATGAGATAGATATTAATTTTGATATGGAAGTTTCAACACA
>VTLG01012148.1_pt1 | contig 21900 bp, 40 predicted proteins | sample 4694571 | NCBI WGS metagenome assembly VTLG01 (sample SAMN12604809, study PRJNA352737) | marine metagenome | biome: ENVO:00000447; feature: ENVO:00000209|ENVO:00000569|ENVO:01000036; material: ENVO:00002151; isolation source: viral sequences binned using virsorter ... | reverse complement strand
GGCCCCACGCTTCCTCCTGCTTTTTTAAAAGCAGTTCCAAGTATACGTTTTAAAAATCCTTGGTCTATAGGTTTACCAGACATTCATTACCACCTATTTAAATAATCAAATTCGTCATCGATGCTCATTTGTTTTTTCTTCTTCTTTTTTGTGGCAGGGGAAAAGGTTGGGCCGGACATCGAACCAAGTAATGCCTTTCGTTCTTCGGGACTATTATATTCGTATCCCATTAGTTGTCTGTCTTGCTTGGCACGTTTTACTTTTGCTTTTGTTGTTTTTTTCTTGCCTTTACTGAAATCTTTGTATTCCATTATTTCTTTTTTCTCCTTTTGGGTTTTTTTCTTTTGGCTTTGGCTTCTTCCTTCTCCCACTTCTTAGCCATTTTTGGTTTGTTGGCGTGCATCCACTTTCTTTGTTTTTTTGATTTAAACGGCATTATCTTCTCCTTCGTGGTGTGTAGTAGCCAGCTTCATGTATACCTTCAAATACAAGGGCAAAGGTTAAAGAGATTGCTACGAGTACTAATACGATTTCCCATGCATCGGTTATGTAGCGAACGCCTGTGGTGCAAGCTGCCAACCCTGCTCCGTTTCCTAATTGACAGTTTACTGCCCCTAACATTGTTGGGATAAAACTATCGAATACAAGCCACCAGCCACCGAATAGAATAAAGCCCCCAATCCATTTCAGTACGGCTGTTGCACTCATTATACACCTTTTAATATGTCGTCAATGGCTTTATCAATATCTCTTACTACAGGGTTAAGAATGTCTACTTTTTCATATTTTGTTAACCAATCTACCCCGTAGTCGTCGAACTCTTCTATTTCTTCATCTGGGTACTCTGGTGGCTCCCATTCTATTTCTGTTTCGGGTTCTCTCTCACGTTCACGTTCTCTTTCTCTCTCACGTTCACGTTCTTGTTCTTGTTCAAATTCTCTTAACCCTTCACGTTCACGGTCGCGTTCTCTTTCTCTCTCACGTTCACGTTCTGTTTCGGGTTCTCTTTCTCGTTCTCTTTCCATTTCACTTTCAAATTCCCTTAATCCTTCACGTTCTACTTCAATGAAATAGTCTTCTAATTCTTGTTCCCCTTCCCATTCTAATGCTGTTTCTAAATTTTCTATTGTAAGCTCACGAATTTCACGCCCTCCTTCTCTTTCAAAATATATAAATTCAGATTCTATATCTATTTTATCTAATTCGTTTTCTGCTTCGGCTGCAATATTTTCTCGTTCTGAATCTTCTGCACGGAATCTTTTTCTTCCAGCCCAGTACGAACGTTTTCCTAAACCTATGTCGGGGTCATCAAGTCTATCCATCCACATTCCACGTTTAGGATCTTTTAAATCTCTAAATAGATTTTGCATAGAAGCATATGTCATTTCTTCCCAATCGACTTTTCCCCCTGCTGCTTTTTTAAAACCAGGAATTTTTTCTAATGTGAACGTTGCCAATTCTTCAAAGGGTTGCACTACTGTCACCAAAGGTTTGGTTAGTGCTTTTCCAACAACAGGGACTTTAGACAAAGCTGCCATCCCACCAGTGAAAAATATTAATTGCCCTCCTAATCGTCCGTATGCTTTGATTGGATCTTGTGCTTTTTGCCTTTCAAATTCTTGTATTGATTCATCGATAGCGGGGCTAAACCATACATTTTTTGTCAGGCTTCGTTCGTATTCGATTACCTCTTTACCCAAATCGCTATCGTAAAATTCGACTGTTTCCATTGCTTGGGTTGGCCCCATTCGTGCGGCTGCGCTTGGGAATTTGCCTTTTTCTCCATAGAGTTCTTCGGTTGTTTCTACGCCAAAGTCCCAGTCGACTATTTTTGTTTCTCCAAATTCATCCAGTATTTCTTTTTCTTGGCCTGCTTGCCAAAATACTGGATTTCCTCCTGCATCTTCTTTCCAATATCCCCGTGATTCATAAACAATATCTTCGAGATCTACTCCTTGAGCAATAAGTTGTAAATCATAATAAGAAGACCCGATCATATATCCAGTTCCTGCTACACCTTCTACCGCTAATTCTGGCACAAGAGTAGAGGTGGGTTCTGGTTCAAATTGATATGTAGGAATATTCCGATCCCTTTCTTGAAGATAGCCCAATACTGATTGTTCAATTTGATATGCTTCGGGATTAAATTCTGGGTCTGTGTCCAAGTCGGCTGTGTATACGGGTTTTGGGCGTGGCATTATATCGTCGAAGATATCACGTCCTTCTCTAACCATTTGGCGCATTTCCAACGCCCATGCATTAATAGGGTTTAAGAGTTCTTCTTGTTTTCTTTTTTCTAAAAGAGCTTTTGTTTGTGCTGTGCTTAACCGAGAGGGTACAAACTCTTGATATGGTTCTAATGTTTCTAAGTTGTACTTGGTAAGATCTGTTCGTTGGTCAGGAGAAGGTTGGCCACTTTCTAAAAAATGAAGAGGAGAATATTCAGACCAATGCTGTTCTATGTAAAAATCTTCTACCCCTGCGTTTTCTAATGGGTTCCCATACCACGGTTGGTTTATGCTTGGTCTTGTTTCGTATTCCGGTTGTAAACGTGCTTGTTCTTCTAAATAAGAAATGAAGGGAGCATCTGCCTCTCCAAATTCGAAATATTCTTGTCTATCGCTTGGACTAAGATATCGTTCTTGTGGGCCTGCAACTTCTCTTTGAAGTGCTTCCGAGCGTTCTTTAATTCGTCTGTCTTCTAACGCTTCGAGGTATGATTGATATCCAGGGGATGTTTCTTTAATATACGTTGCTGTGTCTGTTCCTGCATATCGTGGTCCAAAGTCTTGAGACATGACGCTTTGGGGATTAAACTCTGCTTCTGTTAATGCTTCATATAGTGTCACTTCGGGATATTGCACAGATTTTTTATATTCGTATGCGTCTTCACTATCGAAATCTTCTTGAAATGCTCGGACTGCACCGACATCACTTACTACATCTCCTTCTTCGGTTACGTATTGCCCCCCTCCATATTCTGCAAATTCTCGGTAGGGATCTGGTGGTGCTACATACAACACCCTTTGTTCTTCTACGCTTTGAGGTACTACAGTTGGTTCAAATTCTGCTTGGATTTCGGGGTCTGCATAAGTAGTAGTGGTTATAGTTCCTTCTATTAAATCCCCTCTTGCGATGGCTTCTTGTTGTTCTGCGTATGCTGCTTGTGCCGCTTCATATTCTGCGTGGTATGCTTCCCATTGAGCTTTTGTTTCTGGGCTTATTCCATCATCGTGTACTTTTTCCAGCCACGTTTTTTCTTTTGGTGGGGGAGGTGGGGGTGTTCCTCCTGCACGTGGATCTGCTTCTTGTTGTATTTGTTCACTTTCTTCTTCCGAATATCCCACAGACATTAGAAGCGTTGCTCCCTAATCTCGTCAATGAAGTCAAAGTTAAAGGCGTGTTGCAATAATCCTAAGAACATAATGACTGCCGCTAAGATTCCTAAGAGTGCTAAGGCAGGGTATGAATGCGTAACGCTTGTTCCCCCACCAACCGATACCTCAACGCTGTATGCCGAAAAGGCAAACATAACCCACATGACTAAAGAAAAGGTACCAGACATTAACGGATCGATATCAGTTCGAGAAGACATAGACATTCCACTGGCTACAATCGCTAACAGCCCAATGATCCAAAAGCTTAATACATCCATTAGGTTACTCTCCCTAACATTACTAATGCACCTATGACTGCTACTACAATTAAAAGTAGTGGAAGGATAGCACCAAGCGATTGAATAATTCCAGCTAACATAGTAAGTTGTGTAGACGCTGCTTTATTAGGCGCAACATATTTGTACGTAATAGATGCATCAGTTAGTCCATCTAACTTACCACCTGCTATGGCTTGGACTGTTCCGTTAGTATTATAAAACGTATAGTCCACCCCGTCTACCGCTAATATCTTTGGGGTTGTAGTTCCGTTTGTTTTTACAACTGGGTAGGGGTCGTAGATTACCCCTGCTAAATTAGATTGGACTAAGTTGGTTGCTGCTGCTGTATTCGGCACCCATGTTTCGTTTTCTATAATTTGTTGTTCTCCTGCTACTGAGCTTGCGCTGAGGATATAGGGAACAAAGATTAACAATAGTATAACGCATATAATCTTATAAGCGTCGGGCATATGCGTTAGTTAAACGCCGACAGATTTAAATCCATCTCATAGCCACGCAACTTTTTCTCGTTCTTTTGCTTGCCATTCGGGGTTGGCTACGTCTAAGTAGTGTTGTCTGAACACTTCCCATGACTCCCAGCCTCCCCATGCCATTACGATAGTAGGCTCGACGCCTGCTTGTAATAACAGTGTCCCCCACGTTCTGCGTAAATCATGAGGGCTAATGTGGTAGATGTCGTGGTTTTGATAAGATGGTTGAGAATTAGAGTGAGCTAAATATAACCAGTAATAGTTTTCTGCTGCTGTCTTAGACCATTTGCCTAATGTGCGTTGGTTGACTGTGCATGTTAAATCGACTAAGGATAGTTCTTTGGGGATTGGTACTTCTCGGTATTTGTTTCCCTTTCCTGTAATGCCTACCATCCATCCTCTGTCATCTTTAAAGCGCATTTCGTTTGTGAGGTTAACTACTTCGGATGCTCGAAGTCCACATGCGCACAGTGAAAGTGAAATCTTTGCCCGTTCGTGTGGAGCGCAATCTAAGAAGCGTTCTAACTCTGATTGCGTTAGCCATACCCTTGCGCCTTTTTCTGGTGCTTCGGGGTTAAACGGTTCCACTTTCAAGCTGTTCCTCCCGCATTTGGTGGACGTGTCTTCTTACCGTGCTTTTATTAATTCCTAACTTATGGGCAATGCCACGCATTCCATACGGGCCGTTAAAATACATTTCGTATATTTCGTTTCGGACTTCGTCCGATAGTTTATATCCTTTACCCACTCCGACTGGTCTTATTTTTCTTTTATCCATAATGATTGTAAAGTTGAGAACTGGGATAATTGCTGTGCAATTCTGATAGCATCCCAGCCTTCTTGTTAAATTATGACATTTAAACAACGTCTGGTGCATCTTATGGAATGTTCTTTGCACCGAAGAACTCAATCAGGAATATTAGCAACCTCTATCCATAATTAGTTGTACGATGGGCCTTAAAGGTTATAAAGGTTGCCCTCTGGATTAAAACCGTTATGGGGGAAAACCATACCCCATAACTTGTGTTTGGAAACTATTCTATCTGAATCTTTGTACAACAGCAATCACTATACTGGCAACAAGTACCAAAATGATAACAGGAGCTAATTCCATGGCCGACGCAAAGGTATTAGTTACGTTGGTCGTGGCATTAGAGAGAGCTGTAGCCGTAGGAGTGGGCAATGCGCCGCTGACCTGATCATATATAAGGATGATCAATAGTATGGCAATGCCTATCACACCAGCCGATATGACAGTTCTAACTTGCTCGTTTACTGCATGTAATGTTGGTAGTTTATACTCCATTACAGTTTACTGTAATAACGGCTAAGTATATATATCTCCAAAACACATCCTTATACATCCCAGTGAGATTCATTGAATTCGCTATACGTAGTCGATACAAAAATCTTGCGTGGAAAAAAGTTATGGCTGAATCAGAGAAAAAAACACAGATTTCAGTTCGGTTTACACCTGATCAACTTAAAGGTATCGAAGACTATCAACAGTCTCGTATCCTTTATTGTGAGCATCGAGCAGATGCAGTTCGGGAGTTAGTCGACATTGCATTGAACCATGATAAATTAATATCAATAGATAAAAAGATGGGGCTTAACCCAGAACATAAAGCGTTCTTTGAAGTGTTATCCATCCCCATGTTTTTTGCTACAGGGTTGGCTGGATTGTTATTAGCATTAAACCCTGAGTTAGATTTAGTTCGGTTGATGTTGTTATCGATGTCAATCGGTTTAATCTTTATTGGTGTTGCGTTTTTCGACCATTACCGAATAATATTAAGTGCTTACTATGGAACTGGAAAGTTATAAACCCCCAACGACAACGGTAGAAGATGTACAGCTCTATAAACAAATATATCGTATCCAGCAGGTGTTTGATATTGAAAAGCGTCTGTATACAGTATTAGAGAATATTGACGAAGCGATGATGGGCAACTATGATATTAATGACTATGAAGTCTGTACTATGTACCGAAAAGCATTGAATAAGTTGTTAATGGTATTAGAACACCCGATGAAACGCCAGGCTAAGACTATTGAGTATGATTATTGGAATGATACCCCTTTAGGCATGTTAGACTTCCCTGATGATGCAAAGGCTACTAATGTTTCTAAAGAATACATTAGAGAGGGACTGAAAGGATTAAAATGTTTATTGGAATTGCCAATGGTATTAACATATAGCCAAGATGTAGAGTTTTCAATGATAGGAAGGGGTTCAGAAACAAATGTAGTTGCCCAACAAACCCAGATACCATATGAGTCATTAGTGTTAGCCCATAGAGCCATACAAGAGTTTTATGGCAAAGTGGGATTGGATTTGTCTATGACAAACACCCAATTAATACAAATGCCCGTTGATTGGAAGAAAGAACGGAGGATGGAACAATTAGCGTAAGTATACCAGGAGTTATCGATATTTCCGAGTCGGATGTATGGAATGACATTATGGGCGATTATATCTACTCTAAGTCCAAATCTGGGTGCAAGATAGTAGTAGATGCAATCGATAGCAGATTGGGAGTAGGAAAGACAAGTTTTGCGTTAGCTCTTGCATTACGCCTCGGAGAAGAAATAGGGTACGAAATACAGCCCGAAGATGTGATGTTATCTGCTCAACAGTTCCTAAAGCGGTTTCGGGAGCATCCTGGTACTGAGCAGCCCAGTATCATTATATTGGATGAAATAGTCGGTGCTGGTGGTGCAGACAGCCGTAGAGCTATGTCTAATAAGAATGTGAACATGGCGAGGACTTTTGAGATAATGCGTAAAAAAAGGGTTGTTGTAATTATGACTACAGCGAACTACTTTGGTATGGACCCCCGTTTACGGAGATTAATGGATTATGTCTTTACGTGCCAAGTAAGTCCAAAGTTTCATGCCATAGGGTATAAGGTGGGAACTCGGTTTGGAAGTGGTGATCTTAGATTACGAAGAATGAGTGAACGGATTCAGTTTTACAGTTTAGATGGGCATCCGTTGTTGGTGGAGTTGGATAACCAGAAGGACAAACTGTTAGAGAGCGAACAGTTTGATATGGATAAAATAATAGAAAATGAACTATTGGAAGAAGGTGGCACAGAAGAAGAACGTAGGCTTTTAGCGGAACGGGGAGTGTATATGGCTGTAATTGCTTATAAGTACAAACCAGATAAGAATGGGAAAAAACCGACATGGGAGGATTGTTTAACGAAATGTGAAGAAGAAAGCGAATATTATTATCCATTCTATAATATACCAATACCTAAGCCTCACCCGACGGATGAGGCACTTAGACTATGGTGCTATAGAAAAAAGACTCTGTACGCAAATGTACAGATTCAAAAAGATAAAAATAGTAGAGGCAACGACCAATGAACAAAAACCGTACGTACGTACACTATAATATAGCTATATTACCCACGATAAAATGAAACCTGAAGAAATGCAATCACTTGCAATACAACAGAAGATGTCAGAAAATGCAGACATGTCGAGGTCTGCTAACCAGTTAGCATCTAACATCTTATTGAATAGAAAGAAGAAAGAGGACACTCACTTTGACCAAGTAGTTCAACCAGGCATTAGAACTTCTAAAGAGTTACAGAATTTACTGGCTCCTGATTTTGTATTAGGAAATCAAACAGATGCAGAGACTTCAGAATTTAAATGGATGGTTAAACTTCAAGAGTTAGAATATTTTTGTATACATCCCCAAGTAGAATCTTGCGTGCAAGGAGACTACCGTTCATTCTTATTAGATGATAAGACTGAGAAGATATCCAGTTTAACTTCTTCTGAAAAGATACAAATTAAACAGGCTATCCTTGCATCTGTTTCTCGTAGCTCACGGGCCAGAGATGGATGGCAACAAGAAATGAATGCGTCGGTGTTTGCTGTTTCTGAACGGAGAAATGTTAGTCAACCACAACCACAACGTCGTTCGTTGTTTAGGAGGTTACGATGATATTGTATATGTTAATAGCATTTGCTATAGGGGTAATAATATTTTTTACCCCTTCGTTAATCATACCATATATTCCCATTAAGCAACGGTTGAAAGTTGCAAACTTCTATTATAGATTAGCTACTCGATTCTACGACCGTCTATTGTTTTTACAACGTAAGCATGGATCGTTAGCATTGTATCCTTCACAGTTTGACCAACAGCTTCAAAGTGAATGGATTAAATTGGGTAAGAAAAGTAAAGCACACTTTGAAGATGTGTATGGGTGTATCGGTTATCTAAATGAAAAGCCCGTACTGTTTGCAGACGAACGAACTAACTGTTTATTTAATCCACCGTTAGCAGATGTGGCTACACGGTTTAAAGAAATGGTATATGATAAAAAGCACATACATGTCTTTGATCCCACGACAGATGATCCGATTACTGCATTCTGTTCTTACGTGGCAGTTCCAAATAGTTTTTCATTAGTTAACTTGCGCAACTGGATATCGTTAGTCCCTGGTTCTGCTTCTCCTTTTTTATGTTCGACTACAGATGAATATGTACGCTTGAGCCAACAGAAATATCATAGGAATAAAACGATAGAGGCAATGGTCGCATTGACATTTTTTGCCGCTGGTTTTGTTGCAGTCGTCGGGGTGTTATATTTAACTAAAGGACAATACACTCAGGCAGTCACCGAAGCGTTGCCAATATGGATAGGGGGTTGGTTATGATCTGGACGGTTGTGGGAATAATCGGTGCGTTGATAATAGGCATATTGTTTATTCCATTGTTAGGATATTCAGGTATGAAGTTTTCAGGAGTTACTCGAAAGATGTTAGGGGGTTTGTGTTTTACATTAGGTAACTTATCAAACAATGGAACTGCATTAATTTTGTATGGGAACCAATACCAGTTAGTTCCATTACGATATGAGAAACAAACATCTACGTGGCAGGTGTATATTGAAAATGTAGAAGAGTGGGTAAATGTAGAAGGAACGTTTACTAATATATTAGGGAAGCGTCCGTTTGGTATTATGTACGACTCCCATAAAGATAAACCATTTTCTGGTTTAGAGATGGATACCTATAGTTTGGGATTGAAAGAAACAAAAGGTGAGTATCTACTTATTAAACCCCGTGGAGGTTTATCGGGTTTTATTCCTTCTAACTATGTAGGAGAATGGGCTAAGAATAAAACGATTGTATCTATTGATAAGTTACTTGGGCGTTTGCGTTCTGCTGGTGGAACTGGGCAGATATCCCAAGCGTACCAAGCAGCTATTCAAAAGCATTCTGTTAAGAACTACCATCAAGGGTACATGGCCTTTATGTGTGTGGCTTGTTTGTTATTGGGATGTGCGTTTGGTTGGGTGGTGATGGGAGGATGATAGCAAAACACCGAATGTTACATGAACCTTTGCAGCAAGCTATTGGTGCTATGGCTCCTGGGTTGTGGCCATACTATAATCCATTAGAGTTTCAGTTTAAAGAAACTAAACTACGTGCTGTATGGAATCCTTCAATAACCCGACCGTTGATTGTCGAGTTCTATATCGACGATAGACTTATGGGTACTGAACAGTATCCCCCGTTGCGTGGTTTCTTTTTTGGTGGGCCACGTGTGAAGTGTAATCGGATAGTAGAGTATAGCCCAGGCTTATACTACTATTTGAAAAAAGGGTGTAACGTAACTATCGGTTAATCTTCTTTTAAAAATCCTGCGCGTTGTTCGGGGGTCATCTTTGCAAGTATCTTAGGTTCTATATGTTTATCATAATAGTGACCTATTGCTGGCTCTATCAAGTTCTCCCGTATTTGTTTAATAGAAATCATAGTCGGTTCCTTTATCCATCTCTTTCATGTCGTGCTTTTTCTTTAGTTTCTTTTTGTCTGCGTTGAGTGCATTACTCATTCGACTTTTCTTTTTCTTTTTGTACATGCTTGCGGGCATGAAAAAATCTTGCGCGTACAAAGGGAAAAATCTTGCGCGGAGCTGGGGGTTTAGTAGCCCATAAAAATTTTAGAAATTGAGAGGTAAAATTTTGGGTAATTTTTTGAGACCCTATACCTAGTCGCGGGGGGGTAGGGGGGGGTCGCGGTATGGGGTCGCGGTATGGGGTAAACTGTATTATATAGATGATTACAAGACCGACACATATATATATAGGCTGCTCCTAATAGAGGCATGGTAGAAAACCATAAATTAAAAATTAGTACAGAGAAAGAAGAACAGCCAACAGCCTTGGCGGTATATATAGAACCATGCACAGCGATAGAGGTTCGAAAATGATATCTTCAAAATATATAAATGAAATTGGTTATACTGTAGACTTTTCCGGTGGTCGCGGTCTGTCGCATATAGTATATATTAAAGGCGTACCTGTTGCCGCTATTGGTGGATATGCAGAAGCACCGTTTGTTATTGATCTTGAAACGTTACCGGAGTACCATAAAAAAACACTTAAAGGCGTAACTGCTGGAGAGGTCGCGGAGGTAGTTTTTCAATCTCACGGTTTCAGGAGTTTAAGAGATAGCCCTCTCTTAAATGAATGGGAAAAGGTCGAGTTGTTTAAGTGGTTTGATAATGTCGATAATGATGGATATCATCCACAAGTAAAACCTTGGACAGAATACGAATATCTCCGAAATTGTGTTAACGGGCCTTTTATGGTTAGACACTGGCGAAACTTTGAAACCGCAGGTTTTAAAGATGAAGTGTTGGAAAATTGGTTACATGATCAGATAGAAGAGAACAATACTTTTACGAGTGAGAAAGAAATAAGAGAGGGCATTTATGAAACTGGACAAAATGACCTCTACGAAATAGAAAACCTATTTTTGGAAAATGGGATTAATTCATATTATTACCGTTTAATGGATTGTGCTTTAGAGGAATGGCACAGTGATGCCGTAGATTATGACCGCATCGCGGCTAGTCTTTGGAGGGACTATGTGAACGAATACCCACAAGCGGAAGAGGTCGAAGAATGAACAAACCGAACCCCGAAAAGGTCACAGAGTTGATAAAGAAATTGACTGCGGAGACTATAGGGGGGGTTAGTAAAACCCGTGCGCAGATAACCCATAAACAGTTAGTGAGGGAAGCTATAGGACATGATATCGCACAATACTGCCCCTCTCCTATTCATTTAAGCTACTGGAGATACATAAAACGTGAAGAGAATAGAGATAAATTAATCGCAGAGCTTATCGAAGAACTCAACCTTGAATCAATCTATTTAAAAGAGGTCGAAGAATGAAAGACGAAGATTATTTTTTTGATCTCCTCTTCGAGTCTCCAGAGGGGTTGTCAATGGATGCAAACCCAAGAGGAACGGCAATTAATTTTCTACTTTCAGAAGTACAAGAGAAGATATTAAGAGAGTCGGAATATATGAACCTTTCTGAGTTGTTAGAGTTGGCGGTTTGTTATTTGGGAGAAGATTATAGATATATATATGACGGGGTCGCGGTATGAAAGACCAAAACAAGATTAACGAAAGGATGAAAGAATTAAAAAGGGTATGGGGAGAGATATATATTTTGGAAATTTTTCAGGAATGGGAAGAGCGACAGAAAGAAAATATATTAAGAGAATTTATAAAAGATTTTGAAGAGTCCCATTTACGATTTGAAAAAGACGGGGCATTAATGACGCAAGAGGGATTAAGTAAATTAAATCTCTAAGGGACGCAGGATTTTAAAAGGTCTCATAATACTATAAAGGAAGCCCTTATGTCTTCACCGTATAGCGCGATATATGGATATCATACCAGATATACGCAAGTTTTCCAAGTCTGTCTTGGTAGTAAGTCCTAAAGGTTTAATTATTGGCCTCTCAAGGTACGACGAAAGACTTAAGTTCAAAGACGGATAATAATATATTATGGTAATTGAAAACCATAAATCAAAAATTAGTACAGACGCAGGAATAAACGCGCAACATTTAGAAGCGCGAATGTGGAGCCTTTTAGTTCCACATGATGAGCAGGATTTTAATACGCAAGTTTTTTGTGGGTATTGTGAGCAGGAGATAAAAGTATGAGATTTAAAGGAGATATAGACAAGGTAGCGGAAAGTATACGGGAACAATTTACTAACCCTATGCAATCGTATCTGTTTGCTCGTATGTTGGCGGTTGCAGTTATTGTCTTATCAATAGCGCAAGAACTTTACGATAGTTACAAGATAGCAGGATACCACGTTCAGCAAAGTTGTATGAATGCAAATATTATTCGTTCGCATTTAATTGATGGACATGTGTGTACCTACTACGCAGGAAATTCACAGCACAGCGTTACGACTCATTACGGGTATGCGGCAGGCTGGGAATATGCGCTACCGTGGGGAACTGAAAGTACATATGCATTAGGCGCAGGAATTAGTTTAAATCATTACTTTATACTATTTGCTATCCTTGCTATCGTTTGGTTTAACCATTGTATAACAGATTTAAAGTTAGAATATTGTTTATCTGAACATGATAGCACGCACACTTTACAAGGGTATCACACAGAAGATATCTTTCGAATACTACGAATAATAAAAGGAGAAAAGGAAGAATAAATAAAATGACAATAAAAGAATTTACAGAACAAAACTTAAGAGAAGCAGTAAAGAGAAATACAGAAAAAGCAAAACGTTTAGAAGAACAAAAGGAAGGTCACGTAACCGTAGCAGATAACAGCAAGTTACGTAATCCCCATAAAAGCCCGTCTCGTTTAGCAGATGCTTACAAGGGTAAAAAAAGATCCATACGGGACTATATCGATTTGAGGAAGTACGAATGAGCGGAGAGGAGAGATGTTTTGAATACTCAGGACTGGTAAAACTGAATGAAGAATATAAAAAGAACATCCAAGAAGCCAAAGGTTATATCAGGGGCGATTTGATCTCTGAAACTTCTTGGTTCGATGATATGAGTGGTGAGATTGGTGATATGTATGGGAATCTGGGAGAAACACTACCCCAAGCAAAAATCTTAGTTGATTTTGTAGAAAAGGTTAGACGTGCTTTCTTTTTATTAACGGCTTATCATAGAGATGTTTTATACGACACTGAAATCACGATGGAAGATTTCCAGTGGGTATTAATTCGGGTGATGGAAGAGGAAATTGGGAGGTACAGCGATATTAACTTTCAGGAGGAGGTAGAAGAATGAGCAAAATTTCTATGGAGATTAATCTCCGGAAAATGAGTTTGTTGGAGAGAGATATCAAGGAGATTGATTTCAAAGAAGAATCAGATAGAGAGAAAGTCCTTTCTGCATTGCATCAGTTTTGTAATGAACATTCAGTGTTGAGCCAAACGCTTCGAGTAGACCCCGTTACAGATGTGAAAGGGTTAGTAGGTCAAGCTGTAGAATTGGTGGATAAAGTATTTCCTCCTGCTTCTGCAAAATCTAAGTCCTCGACCAGTACGCAGAAAAAAAAGAAGGAGGAAAAAGAAATTGATGTTGACGAGTATTTTTCCAATTTAGATGTGGAATTTGATGAAGGAGATTTCATTTAATGCTTCCTAACAGAAAAGACCGAGAAAAGAAAGCCAAGAAAAAACATTATTATCTCCATCGTGAAAAGATTTTAGAAAAGCAACGGGCTTATGATAGAGATCCGGCTAATAGGGAAAGAGCGAACGCCAGAAAAAGAGCCAGATATGCGGAGAATGCAGAAGAGGAGCGTCGACTTGCCAGAGAGAGAAGAGCAAATTGGACTCCTGAACGAAAGGCGCATGAAAAGGCTATGGCGGCAAAACGGTATGCAGAGAAGAAGAAGAAGAAGGAGAAGGTAGTTGTTGAATTGGTAGAGGTGGAAGAATGAAACATTTGGTAACGGAGGAAGAACAGAGTTTGGAGTTGGAGAGATTGATAAAGGAGTGTCAGCAGTTTTCGAGTAACGCTTTTGATGATAATATTCTGATACTCCTTGAGAGAGTTTCTAAGGATTGTATAGCTGAGTTATGTGATGGTGATGATTTTGGTTATGTTGCATTTGATAGGTTCGATGGGTGGGGAGGTGAGTAAAGAATGAAATATAAGTATAAGATAAGGAGTGAGGACGAATATATTGATGATTCAATCGAAGATATTCGGGATCAGGTCGTTTTTATCAAAACGATGATTGAATTTTTACATTGGAGAGTAGAAAGGACGTATGATTATCGCGTTAAATTGGCAGAACGGAGGAAAGAGGAGGTTGAAGAATGAAGAGAAAACTAACTAAAGCTGATTTGTCTCGTATTCTACGAGCCAGTTTAAATCGTGTGGAAGAGGAAGAATAATGGTGAAAATATACCGTGAAAACGTCGTTGACGTTTTACAGAGGAGGAATGTTTTAGAGTATCCTGTTTACACCAATTTGCTCATCCGAACACGATTAAGATACGGACGCTCGGCCATTAATCCAGTCGGAAATGCCACGGTTAATGATCTTTTGATGAAGATGAGAGAGGAGAATACAGATATTAACTGGGTAAAACTTGGAACTAATAATTATGCATACTGGCTACCCGATGAGCAGATGGTGAAGATTTCACAGAAGCCTCGAAGATTTGTGATAGGGTGGGAGTAAATGGGTGTTATGGAGATTAAAGGCATTTTGTACTTCATTATCATTGTATCAGGTTTATGGCTATTGAGTGGGGGGAATTTATAATGTCGTGGGCAGTTGAATTTACGCAGGATATTTTATCGTTGGTAGCGTTGGGTGTTGGTTTGGTTTCAGGTATCTATATGCAACTTTCAACAATACAATGGGGACATGTTTTACTTTTTGTGTTGGCAGGTGTGGGTACAGTGGGAATGTTACTTTGGTTTATATTAAGTATCCAGATATAAGACGGTGGTTCTAACTACCGTCATACTTATATAGGTAGTAACTCGTAAGGTAGGCTACCATGGAAAACCATGACAATCAAAATGATGAACGATGGGAACGAGTACAGAACACCTTAATTGATATTCGAGATGGTCAGCAATCGATCTACGAATACTTAAGAGGAATTGAGTTATGTGAGTGTAAAGATGACGAACAACCGAAAGCAGACTTGGGTTCGTTTATGTCCAGTAACGAAATTGAGACGGTGGATTTGGATCAAGTGATTGAGGATAAGAAATCATACATCCATGAGATTAAACAACTTCCAAAAGGTAAGTGGATTAATTTAACTGCGAAGTGTGTGATGATGCAAGAACATTCTACACTCCCAGATAATGCAAGAATGAAAGGGATGTTTCAAGACCACCTTACGCACATTTTATTTATAAATTGGAATAATTCCCCGTATGATGGGCCATTCGTTGAATCTGGTAAAACGTATAGAATCGAGGGTGCAGTCACTGAGGAATATAGAAATGAAATCTCACTCGTATTTAACAAGAATACCAAAATCAGAGAAATAGAGGTAAACGACGAATGAACCTAACCTACCTCCGGTTAATCTCATACGAGATAGATTCATGTTTCAAGGAGTATTATGTCTGAGACAATGAGATACATTGGATCTAAGAATGGAAAGACACAGTATCAAAAAGAATTACAAGATTATAAAAGTAAAGAATTAAATGATATCTGTGAATCATTCTTTCAAGTCATAGATTATAAAATCAAGCAGGATCGAAAGAAAATGGAAAAAAATATCGGTCGGCCTCTTGCCACGCAAGATTCCAGTGGAAATGAAGGGGAGGGGGGGTCTGTTTCCACTGGAACTGAGGATTCAGAGGAGAAACCGAACGACCCCAGTAAGATTCAACCGCTGTTTCCTGTCGAGGTGACTGAGGAATAATGACAAGTGAAGAAGATAGAATAACAGTTAGAGTGCCGATGGGTCTAAAACAACGATTAGATAAACAAATTGAAGATGAGAAATTATTTTATAGTAGGTCTGAACTTATTCGTCACTTGTTGCAGAATTTTTTAACTGATGAACGTCGTCGTAAAAGTAGATAGCTACGCCGACAACCATAAGTAAAATGCCAGCGGCTTGAAATGCACTTCCTACGTAATGTATGAACAGCTCTTGGCCATAGGTTGAAGTTTCCAGTCTTGCTATGCCCATGCTTAGGATGTGAATTAAAAATCCCGTAGCGGCTATTTTTAAGCTTCTGTGAAGGTCGTCTGTGAGGATCGTTTCTCCCAGTGCCTTCCTAATGGATAGGTCACTGGAACTGGTATTAATTACCAGACCGATTACTACCAACCAGATAAACAGGTTGTCAACGATACCCAAAGCAAACGTAGACGTTACAATTAAAATCGCTAACAGTAATGGACTTAAGGAAATCCATCTAATTCGCGCAACATTTTCTGTTGGCACATCATACTCTACACGAAGCCCAAATAAGCTCATAGAAACATTTTGTGCTAAAACCTTTCCAGCTATCCAATGACATAGTTCATGAAGGATGACACCCCCCATATAAGCCCCAAAAAACAGAATGAAGTCTAAAACCGTGTATTGTAGTAATTCCATTATTTAGCCGGAGGATTCCCCATTTTATTATATATCTTATACAATGCCCCTACGAAGGCAAAGACTGTAAGGAAATATAAGGCTCTTATAATTGGGCCGTAGGTAATAACTTGGAATAAGAACCCTGCTGTAATGATTGCAACTACGGCTGTTATGGTAAACGAATCGGTGGATAGGCTTATGAAAATAATAATACTGGCTAAGAGTAATACACTTATCCCCAATCCACCCAGTGTCGAATCTGCAAATGGGCAAAAGATTGCATTAACAAAATCCCCTGTTACCCAGAAGTCAACATACCCACCACCAGAACAACCGGATGTTAATTCGTCTGCCATCTATAGTTTCCTCCCTGTAAATAGATATAAAATAAGTATTCCTGCACCTACACCCATAAACGTACCCCAAATTTCTTGATTACCCACCCAAGATGGAATTCCAGGCATGGCAGCCAGATATGCGAAGAATGCAGTAACGGCAGAAAATAACGCCAATGCTTTAGTGATGTATTGCACTACTCCGAATTGGGCTAACCACGAATCGGTTGCAGAATCAATGTTTGCAATTCTATTATTTTCTACAGCTTTATCCATTCCCACCTGATAATCTGGATTTTGAACCGATCCCATTCCAAATTGATCTGCTGTTCCAGAGACATCCATAATGACTACAGAAGCTCCTATCATTGAGAACAAAACTAACATCCCTACGAAAGTATTAGTAATTGTATTTGCCATGTTAAGTTTGTTTCTCCGTTGCGTACCAGTAGACGATGCTCAGTAGTAAAGCTACCACATACATAGAATCGTCTACTTCTGGCGGCATAAAGCCCATTACGTTTAATCCCATTGCCATTAATGCAATGGCCATACCACCAATTCCTTTATTTAAAGTTGCCCCGACTCCTGCACCGACTAAAATAATTAATCCAATGGCAATGAGATGTAGCCAATATTCCGAAACGGGTAATATTCCTGAAAATATTCCTTCTTCGTTTACGATATCGGTTACATAATATTTTTTATATCCTTCATAAACGGTTGTTGTAGTACCATTTACCAATCCAGGAGAAGGTGCCAGTTTCCAGAAGTCGACATGGACTTGTAATGTTTTGTTAAGGTAAATGGGATCTATGTTAGATAATCCCTCTACAGCAGTAATCTCTCCACAACGAACAGGGTTACAGAATGGGCCGAATGGGCCAGCTATGGGAGTGACATTATTCCATTGAGTAACATACCATGTAAAATTTGTAGTGTATTGTTGGGGATCGTCATAGACTAAATGCACTTTTGGATTGGATGGGTCTGTAGTATTCATGGTAGCATTCCACGAAAACCCTAAATCTGTTTTCATGATGACATCGGTGTTGGTCACTTTTAATATTTGAGGATTGGCAGCCGTAGTGGGATTATCCCATGTGGGAATGTACCCACCCATTGACCGTACATCTCCGTCCGCATTTTGGAGAATGATGTCGTACCGTTCGTTTGTATTTAAGGTAGCATTAAATGTCTGAGCATTTCCTAAGTTCATTCCTGCCATCGTCATCCACGCCCAATCAGTAGAGTTGGTGGGGTCGTAGCTGGTTACATTGATTGCTCTTTTGATGTACATAGAAACTCCATCGTCCGGTTGGTAGGCACCTGAGAGGTCATCAATTTGGAAGTGTACATTAGTCGATGGGGCTGTTTTGTTTAACATGAACATGGTGTTTTGTACACCTAAGTTTCTAATTAATGCAGTACGGTTATGATACCCATCGGCTTGTGCAATAACTTCGAATTGTCCCAGTATAGGCAACCCAGTTAAATCTATCATTCCGGTGGTTGTTGTTTTCTCGACTATTGTAAAACGGTTAGTGCCTGCTGCTGTGCTTCCTCCTTCGGGCCAAAATTTAACCAAGACAGTGGTTGAATTAATAATATTATGAGGGGCAGGAACTTCGTTTCTGATATATAAGATACCTAATGGTTCCATTGCTATCGCTTGGTTTTGTCCATATGGTACGTTATCAAAATGACCATATCCAGTTGCATTGGCTATGGCTATGTCTACACCCTCTCCTGTGACAACATTTATCATCCCCCATTGTTCATTTGCAGTTAAATTGGGAACGACAATTCCAGCACTACCCCCTGACGAAGAATACATAAAATCAGTTTTTATTCCATCACTTGGAATAACAGTTGTAAAGTTTATTCCCGTAATGCTTCCATTAAATGAAAATTCATTTTTATCTTCTGGATTGATGGTAAGGTTTCCACCCGTTACACTCATGGCACTAACGTTCGTCCACGTACCATTCCACTGATTAGCGTACATCGATGCCGTTGCATTGTTTCCATGAAACGTTACGTTTTGAAGTGTGACCGAAGTGGAAGTAAACAAGTCTCCACTTTCAATTTCTTCATCACTTAATAGAGATACTTCCACTCCACTTGCTGTGAGGAAATCTGTTCCTGCCGAAGCAGTCCATGATGTGGCTGCTGCTGCTGCTACTGTTGTTAATAACAGGACGACGAGAACTATGCGCAGGATTTTATTTGTATTCATTAGGATAATCTTACTGTATTTAAGTACAGGTCTGGGCCTTTGCAACCGAGACCGATTCCGACTTCACTATCGAACGTTGTATTTGATCCCGACACCGACGCAACGGTGCTTCCGTCACTTTTTCGAATGACTGAAACTGTTTTCGTTCCGGCCCCAAACTCTACTTTCATGGTAAGCCATTCGTTTATGTGTCGTGTTAGTGAGGTTGTACTTGCAATGGTACTGAGTGAACCTCCACTTCCTCTGGCATCAATTCTTAACGATAGGCTGTCCATGTCGTTCCGGTAGAACCCCCCGTAATTTTCTTGACCTCCTGGCCCTTTCGCTCCGAAATAGATTAAGAAATAACCACTTCCTGCTGTTTGAAATTGGAAATCGCATTCGATGGTATCCCCTACCCCTGGATAGGCCGGAAGTCCATCCCCTGAGAACGAATAGGGTGTAGCCGTGGTACTGGTGTTCGAGTAGATTGAGTCTGGGGATATCGAGACGGGACTTGTAACCCTCGACAGTCCCCCTGTACTGTACTGCAAACTGTAATTGTTGAGCCATGTGGCTGAGGAGAAATCTTCTATTACAGTGTAAGACGGCCCCAGACTTGCCGCTGAATGCCCTTGAAGTACTTTCCCACCACTTACATCACTATAAACTTTAAACCACGGTCTGTCCGGTGTTCCGGCTGCTGGATCGACTAGAGGGATTGCTCCTACCCCCGAAGGAGTGTATACTTTAAAAACCGAGTACACGTCTGCGCCGAAGTCGGCCAGCTCGAATATAGGCAAGGTCTGAACTCCTGTTGCCGTGTAGACTTCGATTTCTCCAATTTGTGCCATATTATATTCTCCTTAATCTGCCGAGGTATCATACCAGAAATCACCTACTGTAGTGGCACTACCTGGTGTTCCATTATACTGGGGAAGATTTCCCCATTCAGTGCTTGACATATCAACTCGATCGTTGGCTAAGTTAATGACGGTTGTATCGGATGGGCCTTCTATGGCAGCTACCTGTACGGAGTTGGCTGATATCTGTCCAGTAGAAGTGTCGGCTGCTGCTGCTGTTCCTGCACCAAATCCAATCATTGTCGCTAACCCTGCTCCGCCTAAAATCATACGACGGGTAAGCGTTGGTTCTTTCACTTGTTCTACGAACTGTTCTGGGGTCATTCCACTTTCGTCGATGGCTTTTAATAATCGTTCAAGGGTATCACTCATGTTTACATAAATGCAAGCATAACCTTTAAAGGTTATGACGGGCCGTACAGTCCCATTGTATCATCCATTCCGCCATCAAATGCTATGTCAAGATTTACGTCTTCGTCCATTCCAGTTAATGCATCCCATTGTAACATTTCGTTGGTTCGAGCCATCCCTTTGGATTCTCGTTCGAAGACCATAGAAATCAATAGATAGAGTGTCCCCCCAATTACTAATAGAGGAATCCATATCAAAATAGAGTTGGCTGTGTTTGCATATAGTGTTGCAATATCTTTCCCACCTAACATGGTGCTACCGTCTGCTCCTACTATGGATAAAAAGTTAGTAATTAACACATCGTACAGTGGGCCAAATACCATGTAAAACACAGAGATGAATATAAACAATACAAACAATCCTGCAAGTCCACGCATGACCCCATTTAATGCGCCAGTTGATTGTGGCATAGTTCCCCGTAATGCACCTTTTTGCACTCCTAAGTATTGACCTCCACGGGTAGCCATTCCCAATCGTTGCCCACTCCGTAGCACATTGGATACACCTTGGCCTGCTATTTTATCTGCTGCTGATACCATTCCGGCTGCCCGTCGTGTTGGATCAATTACTCCGTACTTTGCGCCTGTTGCTACTCCTCTTGCTCCCAACTGTGCGCCTGCCTTTGCTCCTCGGTATCCTAACTGTGCGCCTGCCTTTGCTCCTCGGTATCCTAACTGTGCGCCTGCTTTGGTTCCTCTCCATCCCAATTCAGCACCGCCATACAGTCCAGCTCTTCCTGCGTCAAAGCCTGCTCCCGCTAAACGGTAGAGGCCAGCCCTGGCGTCTGGGTTAAAATCGCTAACTGTTTGTTTTAGGTCGAATTCTGAGATTGACCTTCTTGTTTCTTTAATGGGATCGTAGAAGTCCCCTAAAACGGATCGGCCAAATGCTGTTCGTGCTTCGTCTCTGGCATCTCCTCTTTCCCTTCTTCTGGCTGATTTTCTGACGTCCCTATCCCGTAGTAGCGTTGCGCCTTCCCAGTAAGCTCTTCGTCTTTCTGGTGCCATCGGATCTTGTAATGTTCCTTGTCCAAAATCTTGAACTCCGGTTGCAGGGTCTACCGTTCCCCACCTACTCATAAATTCAGGATCCCAATCTAAGTCTTGTTGGACTTGGCTACTTGCATAACCTGGTCTTTGTGTTGTTGTTGTTGTTCCCCATTCGGGTTCGTAGCCGTTTTCTGGCCCAGATAATTCGGTGAAGTACGGGTCTTGTTGAACTTCGGGTTCGTAAAAAGAAGCCATTCCCCCACCTATGTCTTCCCATGTGGCCCTTCCTGGGCCTGGTCGGGTTTCCTTCCAACGTTCTCTGTCTTTAGGTGGAACGAAAGGGTCTGCTGCTGGCCCAGCTGTAGCCCCTCCTGGCCCCACGCTTCCTCCTGCTTTTTTAAAAGCACTTCCAAGTATACGTTTTAAAAATCCTTGGTCTATAGGTTTACCAGACATTCATTACCACCTATTTAAATAATCAAATTCGTCATCGATGCTCATTTGTTTTTTCTTCTTCTTTTTTGTGGCAGGGG